>ERZ842401.933-NODE-933-length-43292-cov-5.325208_pt1 | contig 43292 bp, 37 predicted proteins | sample MGYA00521270_ERZ842401 | MGnify/ENA primary metagenome ERZ842401 (study PRJEB31892, sample SAMEA3878208) | bioreactor metagenome | biome: Moose rumen | place: Sweden | collected 2011-10 | study: EMG produced TPA metagenomics assembly of the PRJEB12797 data set... | reverse complement strand
AGGTGACCACCTACACCGACGGCACCACCAGCGCCGTTAAGGTTGTGAAGTAATCGACGGTTAACACGACTAAGTGGCCGCTGAGCAGTCAGCGTGCCGCACGCAAGAGTCAGGCGACCTGCATGGGCCGCCTGATTTTTTCGTATGGCATATGAGCATTGAATGAGAAAAAATATTTACCTTTGTGGTTTAAACATCAATTAATTGGCAACAAGTATGAAAACCTTAGCATCTTTCTCGCTTTTCCTTTTAGGCCTGTGCATGGCCATCGGTATGAATGCCCAGAGCAACGCCAGCCATGGCATCGTCATGCAGCCCGAGGGCACGTTGATGGTGTTTGACCGCAGCGGTGAGGGTATCTACCCCGACGGCGACAGCCTGTTCACCACAGCCCAGCAAGGCAAGGCCTATGTCGTGTTTGACCACGATGGCAAGACCGTGTACCTGCTGCAGCCGCTCTTCAGCCTCCCCTACAACTACTGGGTGAAAGGCGAGTTGAACGAGGACGGCACGAGCTTTGATATCCCCCTGGGACAATATGTGTTCTGGAGCGACCACTATGAGGCCGGCCTGGTGCTCTCGTGGGGCTCGACGAGTTATTATACTGGCTCGGATGGCCACTACCGCTACTCCTTCCAGCGCGACCGCGAGGCCACAGTGGTGACCTATGCCATCAACGGCAACACCATCACGATGTGCGGCAGTGACGGTGACATCGGTGCCGAGCTGCCCCACGCCCTGGTGGGCACCGGACTGTCGGCCAACTGGGACGACAATGGTGACTGGCATGGCATTGTGGAGTGGAAGACCACCTACAATGGCGGCCAGGCCATCACGCTGCCCACACCTGCCGATCCTGTGATCCACGAGTGGTATGACTGCGGTGCGGAATGGGGCGGCTCCTACCTGTACTTTGACCTGCCCGCCTGGGACACCGACGGCAACCCCATCAGCATCGAGAACTTGAGTTACAGCATCTTTGTGGACCAGGACCAGCTGTTGACTTTCGACAAGGACACCTATCAGTATCTGGAGCAGGACATGAGCGAGTTCCCCTACGGCTTCAAGGATGCCGACCTGTGGGGCGACTTCATGGGCAACCTGATCTTCTTCTACCGCACCAACGAGGGCAGCAACGGCGAGGAGCCGCTGTTCACCTGGCGCATCGGCATCCAGTTGTACTACACCTCGGGCGACGTGCGCACCGCGTCCAACATCGTCTATGTCGACGTCTATTCCCACAGCGGTGTGAATGAGATGCTTGCCGGTAAGCAAGTCGCCAACGTGCGTTACTACGACATGGCGGGACAGCAGGTGACACAGCCGTCAGGCTTGGTCATCCAAGTGACCACCTACACCGACGGCACCACACGCGCCATCAAGGTCGTGAAGTGACAAAAAATTAAAAAAATGCCATTCTTCTTGAGAAAATGCCTAAATTTGCACGTTTTTTTAATGTGCGTGATAGGCTTGAAGATGACAAAATTCAGACATTATTACATAATTGGTTTATTCAACCTGTTGGCAATCATGGGATTAAGCTCATGTTTCGGTGACGAGCCTCAAGGCTGCGAGGCCGACATCGAGACAGTGACCCTGCATGTTGCCCAACCCGGACAGTTCTTCTTTCAGTTGACTGACTCGCAGCAAGTGGTGTTCTCGACCGACAGCGTGATCACATTTGCCGTGCGTGGCGATGCCGACGTGAGCGCTCTGTCGCCGCGGTTCACCCTGTCGGCAGGAGCGACAGTTGATCCCGCGAGCGGCAGCACCCACGACTTTGGCCACGGTCCAGTGACCTACACGGTCACGAGCGAGGACGGCAAGTGGCAGCGCCACTATCGAGTGCAGGTAGTGCCGACGTTGGTCACCGTTGCCGACACGCTGCGCTTTGACTTTGAGCATTATGAGTTGGAGCCGGCCACACAGCGCTTCTACATGTGGCACAACACGCTGGCCGACGGCAGTCTGGGCAATGACTGGGCGACCGCCAACGACGGGTTCCGCATCTCGATGAGCACCGCCCAGGCCATGGACTACCCCACTACCCCGCTGGTGCCGGGCTATGACGGCGCTGCCGTGAGCCTGACCACGCGCGACACGGGCCCCTTTGGCCGCATGGCCAACAAGCGTCTCGCGGCAGGCAACATGTATCTGGGCACCTTTGACATCCGCATCGCCATGAGTGACCACCTGCATGCCACCCGCTTTGGCATTCCATTCACCGACCGTCCCGAGCGGTTCACGGGCTATTTCACCTATGAGCCCGGCCCAACGGTGCAGGACTTCAATGGCAACCCCATTGCGGGCCGTGTTGACTCGGCCGATGTGTATGCCGTGTTCTACCGCAACCATGACGCATCAGGCAACGAGGTTGTGCTCTATGGCGACGACATCCTCACCAGCGACCTGATTGTCGCCATTGCCGACGTGGGTTATGTCACACCCACCAAGCAATGGACACCGTGGGACGTGAAGTTTGTCTATCGCGAGGAGGTGGACGAGCAACTGCTGGCCAACCGCGGCTACAGCCTGGCCATCGTGTTCTCGTCGAGTTCGGCTGGCGGCAGCTTCACGGGTGCCATCGGCAGCCGGTTGTGTGTGGATAAGGTGCGGCTCATCTGCACCCGCGAGGAGTGATTCTATAGTTAGAAGTTAGGAGTTAGGAGTTAGGAGTTATATTGGAATGAGATATATCTGGATCATAGCAGTTGTGGTCGTGACGGTAATGGGAGTGAATGCCACGGTGCTCGACACCTTGTCATTAGATGTGCGTCTGGGCTATAACCTGGGAGGAACAATCCCCACCCACATGGGTAAGGAAATACGCGGCATCAACAGTTTCAATCCGGGCATCAACTTCACCGTGGCAGCCGAGGGGGAATACCCTATCAACGCCCGTTGGGCCGTGCACTCGGGGCTGCGCTTTGAGTTGGGCAGCATGGACGTTGACAGCCGTGTCAAGAACTATGATATCGAGGTGGTGCGTGGCGACGAGTCGTTGAAGGGCATCTTTAACGGCAACGTGCGCATCAAGACGACACAGCGCCGCCTCACCCTTCCCATCCAGGCCACCTATCACCTGGACAGCCAGGTGAGCCTGCGTGGCGGCGTGTTCATGGGTTGGCTGATGAGCCGCAAGTTCTGGGGGTGGGCCTACGACGGCTACCTGCGCGAGGGGACACCCGTGGGCGCCAAAATTGAGATGGGAACCGAGCCTGGCGACCGCGGCGACTTTGACTTCGACACCAGCATGCGCCACATGCATTGGGGTATCGACGTGGGTGCCGACTGGCAGTTCCATCGCCGTTGGGGCGTCTTTGCCGAGTTAACCTACGGCTTGAGTGGCCTGTTCAAGAGCAATTTCCACTCGGTGCAGACGCTGCGCCCCATGTATGGAACCTTCGGCATCATCTATCGCATCAAGTAATAAACTAAAAAACAATTTAAATATAGAAACAATCAACAATGAAGAAAACTATTTTGACTTTTTGCTTGGCAGTGATGGCCGTGCTGGCCCTCAATGCTGAGACGTACAGAGGCCCCATCGTAGTCCAATACATGGGGATGACCCGTACCCAGACTGTCGATGTCACCGTTACCCAGGGTGACAACGGCCTCAACACGCTGGTGCTTGAAGTGCCCATCTTCGGCACCATGACCATGAGCGATGTCGCGTCGAGCACGACCGATGGCATCACCGTCTACAGTGCCGAGCGCATTGTGTACAACGAAGTGCTGCAACGCAACCTGCGCACCGTCCTGTTTGCCCGCACCGTTAATGGCATGATGGCAGCCAACGTCACTCTGCCCGATCAGGGAGCCTCCATGTGGTTCAACACTGTGGACGATCGTTACCAGTTGCCCAACAGCGACCTGGAAGCCTGGAGCAACACGACGACTAACGAGCCCGACCGCTGGCACGGCTTCAAGACCGCTACCGGCACCTGGGCGTTCATGGCCCCTGCCACGCTGGAAAAAAGCGAGGATGTACACAGCGGTTCGGCTGGACAATACAGTGCTGTGGTGACCTCCAAGTCAGTCTTCGGCACTGTTGCCAACGGCACGATGACAAGTGGCCGGTTGAACGCTGGCTCAACCAGTGCCACCGATTCTACCAATAACTATGCCGCATCGGCACAGAGCTACGGTGATGACTACTTTATCCCACTTCAGGCCAAACCCGACCAGTTCAAGGTATGGCTCAAGTTCCAACCAGGAGCGACCAACAGCAGGGCAAAAGTGAGCGTGAAGACCTTTGACGGGACCTACTATCAGGAGCCATACCCTCAGGGAACAACCTACACCAACTTGTCGGGTGGCATCGTTGGCGGACAGATTGCCGTATGTGACTGGACGCAGTTCACTTTCCCGATGAACTATGAGAATTATGCTGGCAACAATGCTGAGACCAATGGCATCTTCGTCACTTTCTCGACCAATGTCAACCCTGGCCAGGGCAGCAACAACGACAAGTTGTTCATCGACGAGATGGAACTGGTCTATCTGGGAGCCTTGACCGACCTGCGCTACCAGGGTGCTTCCCTGCAGGGATGGGACCCCTCAACGTTGAACTATAGCATCCAGACCGCCAGCGTGCCCGACTTGGACGACTTCACCGCAACCGTCGTGGGTGCCAGCGCTGTGCTCAACAAGTCGATGGAGCAGAATGAGGACGGTACCTACCGCATCGCCATCAGCGTTGTGTCGGCTGACCTGCAGAATGCCGCCTGCTACATCATCACCGCCACCGTGGCCCAGCAGTTCAGTATGGGTGACGTGAACCACGACAAATCGGTAGATGTGGGCGATGTGACCGCACTGATTGCTGCCATCCTCAATAATGGAGAGGTCGACATGAACGTGGCCGACATGAACGGTGACCACATCATCGACGTGGCCGACGTCACCTCTCTCATCGCACTCATCTTGAGCAATTAAAGAGAATCATAACAAACGGAAAAACATAAATAAAAAGAAATGAAAAAGTTTTTTGCATTTGCTGCAGCCGCATGCTGCGCCATGGCACTGAGTGCCACCACCTACACCTGCCACCTCAAGGTCGAGATCAACGGTCAAGCAACAGAGCAGGAAGAAGTTCCTGTATTGGTCACCAATGACAACGGATCATACAGCATGTATCTTAACAACTTCGTGCTGTGGATGGAAGGTTTTCCCATGCCTGTGGGCAACATCACCATCACCAATGTGCAGGGTGTCGTTGAACATGGTTACACGACCATCCACTATAAGGGAGACATCAATATCACCGCAGGTGATGATCCTCAATTCGACACGTGGGCAGGCCCCCTGTTGAGCCCCGTGCCTGTCGATATTGTGACCCGGTTCACCGAAACTGCCGCCCATGCCAGCATATACATCAATCTGGCAAACATGGGTCAAGAAATCAACGTGTCGGCCTTTGGAGTCGCTCCCGCTCCTGCCGTTCTTGAGGGCGATGTGAACCATGACGGTGAAATCAGTGTTGCCGACGTGAACCGCGTTATCGACCTCATCCTCGCTGACTAAAGACATTTTTCATTCACCCATCAATCAATTAAGGGCGCGCCGGCAAGTTGGCGCGCCCTTAATTCATGGTTTATCTTGAGGGAAAATTATTCCCCGAGGATGATGGCAATGATTGCTGTCACATCGGCAACGTCAATGCCCTCATCGCTGTTCACATTAGCACAAATCACACAGAAATCACCGGTCGTGTTACCCAGAATATAGGAGATCGTCAACGTCACATCGCCGACATCCACAGCACCATCGTGGTTCACGTCACCAGGCTGATAACCGTGGTCACCACTCTCGAGCAGGGTAACGGCCTCAACATTGCTGGTGGCATGGGTGCCGTCGATGTAGTTAGCCACGACATAGTAATCATAGGTAGCACCTGCGGTCAGGTTCTCAACCACATAGTACTTGTCGGTGATACCGGTGATGATGCGGCTGTTGGCATCGCCGGTCTCGTTGACGGCCTTGAGAGTTGCCACGCTGCTGGCATCGCCACTCAACACCTCAACACTGGTGAGGTAGAAGCGCATCTTGGCGGCTACACAACTAATGGTCACATTCTGGTTGGCCTGGGCGGGAACACCAGTCAGCACAACGGAATAGTCAGCGAAAGCGGCATCGTCCAGCTCCAAGGTGTCGGCAACCTCTCCACAGGAAACGATAAGCATGTTCTCGCTGCTGCTATAGGCCTTGGCAGTGAGCTTCACGGTGATAGTGCCACCGCAGTTGGTCAAGTCAAGGGCGGGAGTAGTGAGATAACCCAGCTTCTTGTTGGCGCCCAGCTTCATACCACCGCCACCGGCAAGATAAACGGCATAGCCGGTCCAACCAGCATTGTCACAGTTTTCATCAAGTTCGTTATTCTCGCCCAAGTCACGATTGTCATCAATACTGGGTACTTCCTCGCTATAGAAGGTTTCCTTCAAGAGGCTGGTCGCCTCGCCGGGGACAACGGTAGTGTCGGCCTGCTGCTTGATGTTGACGTACAGGGTGTAGTCCTGAACATAGGCAGCATTGGTCTCGTCAGTCCAGTCGGCACGGAACGAGCTGGTGGTCACGCAGGTTTCGTCGGCAGGAAGCATCACGAGAGCACCCAGCGGCATCTCGGCGGTACCGGTCACGTTTACAGTCACATCCTCAGCGCCCTCGCTGCTCACGGTAATGGTGGCGGTGTGAGTGCCCGCAGCGGTGGGAGCATAGGTCACAGTGACGGCAGCACCCTCCTCGGCATCGGCGATGCTGATGGTCTCGGGAGTGACGGTGAACATACCTGTCTCATCATTGAGGGTCACTGTGACAACACCAGTCAAGTCGGTAGCGAGCATGTCAAAAGTGGCAGACATGGTCTCGCCCACATTGGCGGCAAACGACAAATTCTCGGGATCAACAATCACCTCGGGAGTGGGGACAACGGGCTCTGAGAGCAGGGTCACTTGCTCGGTGTTGGAATTGGCGTTGGTTCCATCGGTGTAATTGGCCACTACATAGAAACTGTAGGTAGCACCAGCAGTCAGATTCTCGACGGTGTAGGTCTTGGCAGTGATGCCAGTAATCACACGGCTATCAGCATTACCAGTCTCGGTAGCATTAAGTGTGGCGGCCACACCATCATAGATGTTGACACTATGGATATACACACGCTTGCTCGTACCTGTACACGAGAATGTCACCTGCTGTCCCTGGGCGGCGTTCACGCCAGTGAGGGTTACGCTGTAGTCATCGGCAGTGGCAGTCAAAGCAACGGTCTCACTCACGTCACCACACGAAACGATGAGCGAACTGCCATCATTATTATAGGAGTTGGCGTTGAAGTTGACGATAATTGTGCCGCTGTTTTGTGCCAAGGCAGGAGTAGTGATATAGCCGATCTTGCTACCACTACCCAACTTGAAGCCGCCACTGAGTGCCTCATAGGCTGCGTAGCCAGTCCAGCCGGCATTATCGCAGTAATCATCCATGGTTTCGCCACGATCAATGGTGCCATCCCTGGTCACATTGACACCTGCAAAAGTTTCGGCCAGCAAAAGATTGCCAGTAGCAGTCACCTTGTTGACATACAGCGTGTAGTCAGTCACGTTGGCTGCAGCGGTCTCGTCGGTCCAGGTGGCAGTAAACGAGGTGGTGCCCACATTGGTGGCAGCAGCCATCACGGGAGCCACAGTGACGATGGCGGGAGCGGTTGCCGTACCAGTCACAATAACGACCTCGTCCTCAGCGCCCTCACTGCTCACAGTAATGGTAGCGGTGTGCGTACCCGCCTGGGTGGGAGCATAGGTCACGGTCACTTCTGCACCATTCTCGGCATTGGCGATGCTGATGGTCGTGGGATTGATGGCGAAAACGCCGTTGGCATCACTGAGCGTCAGGGTCACATTACCCGTGAGGTCACTGCCCAGGACATTGAACTTCACCGTTGCGGTTTCGCCGGTCACTGCAGCAACCTCAAGGTTGTTGTAGTCCACAACGAGTTCGGGATTGGGCACAGCCGTGCCATCGAGGGTAACCGTCTTGACATTCGACTCCTTGCTGGTGCCGTCGGTATAATTGGCCACAACATAGAATCGGTAGCTGCCGCCCTGGTTCAGGCCAGTCACGGTATACATCTTGCTTGTGATGCCGGTAATCACGCGACTGTTGGCATCACCGGTCTCGGTGGAGCGTAGCATGGTGCTGGCGTCACCAGTGAGCACTTCAACATTATAAATATAGAATCGCTTCTTACCACTACTGCTAGCAAAAGTCACTTTTTGGCCACTGGTGGCTGACACACCGCTCAGCACAATGGTATAATCGGTGGCATCGCCGGTGAGCTGCACACTCTGACTTGCACTGCCACAAGAAACGGTAATCGACGTGTTGTCACTGGAGCTCCAATACTTGGAATTGAACTTGACGGTGATAGTTCCGCCGCTGGTGCTCAGGTCGAGCGCCGGCGTGGTCAACGAGCCAGCATAGTTGCTGCTACCCATCCTGAGTCCTCCCTCGGCCGGATAAATATAGGAACCCGTCCAACCGCTGTTGTCGCAGTATTCGTCAAGATTACTTGAGATATTGGTGTTGCCGGCCGATGTGGCCCCGCCGAAGGTCTCGCTCAGCAGCGTCTCATTTTGGCCAGGAGTATAGGCATTGACATACAGGGTGTAGTCGGTCACATTCTCGCTCGCTGTCTCGTCAGTCCAGATGGCTGTGAACGAGGTGGTGCCTACACTCGAGGCATCAGCCATCACTGGAGCAACCTTGGTGATACCACCCTGCCCCTCAGGATAAATCTGATAGAGCATGTCCTGGTTCTTACGGAAGTCATAATCGCTGTCGATCATGAACGAGCTGATAGCGAAATAGTTATTATCAATGCCACTCCAACCCCAATTAATGTGATACTTGGAGCCATTGTAACCGTCAACGACAAAGGCGTGTCCATAGGTGCCGTCATCACCGCCATACAGGATGGGACGTCCAGCCTGCAGATCCTCGAGCATCATGGCTGTCCATTGAGCGTCGGTGTAGTTGGCACGCTGTACATAGGTTGCGCCGGAGTTGTAACCAAACGCCTTCATGCCTGTCAACTGGTCATCGGTGTAAGCACCGCTACCGCCGTTGGACTCGGTGTCATAGTCCATGTAGCAAGACTGACCGCAGTAAAGCATCAACGTGGCAACAGCAGTACCTTGAGCATTGGTATAGGAGCCAGTGTAGTCATCAATCATGTTGTTCCAGTCGAGCGTGGTTGCCGACAGAGCCGGCATGGAGATTCGACGCGTGGATGTAGTGTAAGCACTCAATGCTGGTGCCTGGGCAGGATATTTCCAGTAATACATCACCTGAGCCATCGCCGTGGCCACGCACCCCGTGAGGCAATGCACACCACTGCGAGTGGGGCACTGATTGTAGAACGGGGCATCCTGATCCCAGATGCAGGTCAACAGCGGAGACACTACCGTCGAAGCCCTCAGCGTCGACGTGGACTCACTCAGTTTCTTCACCTTGATACCAGGATTCTTGAAAAGGAAGTCAATTTGCTCTTTGTAGGTGCTCAACCACCAACGCATGTTGGCGGGGATTTTTTCCATGTCAAGATAGCCATCACCATAACCCAGGATTTCCTCGGCACGGTCATCACCTGCAACGATGACAAAGCCGCCACCGTCGTAGTTGAACACATAGAAAGCTGCAGCATCAGCCTTCACGCTAGATTCCTCGGTGTAGGTCAAACGCACGTTGGCATTGGAAGCCATGAAGCGTGTGCCCTGCTGGGAATTCATGAAACGCACTGCCATTGCCTGTGCGGATGTGGCATCGACAGTCGCTGCACTCATGTTGGCTGCCGCTAGAGCCAACAACACAAACAATAATGTTTTGCAAGGAATAATGAATCTCATAAATTTGTAGTTAATGATATATAAACACAATATTAGAATAAAATATACTGTCTATCACAAAGTTTATGTCGCTAATGTTCAATTCGCCGTCTCCATTGACATCACATGAGGTTGTGCCTGTTCCTGCAATGATCAGATCGATGAGCAGATTCACATCGGCAACATTCACCTCGCCATCATTATTCAGGTCAAGCGGACCTGCACCCAAGTCAATACACTCGATGTGAGAAAACCGTCCCCAGAATTCATCGTGTTGGTAGTAACCCAGCGAGGCACGGGGCACTGCCAAAACAGCGTTAGCATAAGCAGCAGAGCCAAAACAAGATTTGCCAGACATGCGAGGGGGGCGTTTAGACTTGCAAATGATAGTATCCAATGCCGCACAGCCCATAAAGGCATAATAACCAATGGAATCCAATGAAGCTCCTAGAGTCACCCTGCTCAAACGCGTACAGTGATTGAATGTATATCCACCGATAGCCGTCACGGCCTCGGGGAGGTGAATGTACTCCAGGTGCTCACAATCCTTGAACGCATATCGGTCGATGGTATGCAACGAGGCTGGAAGATCGATTCTCGCAAGCCGCTTGCACCCCGCAAAAGCGCAATAGCCCATCGATTGCAGCCCATCGCCCAGCGTTACCTGAGTCAAAGAGGTGCAACGATAAAAGGCATAACTGCCTATCGAAGTCACCGAAGCGGGAAGTGTCACACTTTGCAAGGATTGGCAATTGCGAAAAACGCTCTTTTTTAGTCCGACAATACCTTCAGGGACATCCACATGAGTGAGTTCCTTGCCTGCGACCCGCAGATGATGGGCATTATACATCGGGCTGGCCTCATCGTCCAAGAAATCGGCAGCGAGCCATGAGTCAATGTCGGCCAGGTCAACCGTGTCCAGTGACGTACAGCCTGCAAATGCCTGATGATGGTAAGTGACTGGCACAACAGGAAGTGCTACCCTCTTCAATGCCGTGCATCCGTCAAAGGCATTATCCCCGACCATTGACACTTGCCCACCAATGACTACACTCGTCAGGGCAGGGCTATGGGCAAATGCCCCTGGGCCTATCGCAGTTACAGGATAGACCTGACTATCGTGGGTGACAGCATCAGGGATGACAATTTCTCCACAATAATCGTTCGGCCCATTTGTCACACGTGCGGTTTCTCCAGTCAACTTATAAAAGATGCCATCAACCTCAAAATCATAGGCTGGTTCTATACCGTTCTTGCCATCAGGAAAAATCTGGAAAAACATGCCATGCCTATAATTCAATCCACTGGCGAAGGCATCCAACGCAAAATAGCCATCGGCCATTCCGCCCCACCCCCAGTTGATATGATACCTGCTGCCATCAAAGCCATCGAGAACAAACGCATGACTCAATGTGCCCGACACATTGTCGGCTGTGTACAATATGGGGCGACCGGCCATCAGTTGCTCATGAATCATCTCAATCCACAACGAGTCGCCGTAATTGTACCGCATGAGCATTGTGACAGCACGATTGTAGCCAAAAGCACGCAACGCATCAACCACATTGCCAGTAAATGCACCACTTGTACCAGGACCATAATCCATTAACACCGACTGGCCACAGTAACGCATGAGCAAGGCCACTGCATCGGCCTGCTGGTCGGTGTAGTTGATGGCGCGGAAGGTGTCAAGCATGGCATCCCATCGCAAAGTATCGCCCGGTAATGCAGGAACATGAATATTCCTTGTGGAAGTGCTGTAGGCGGGTAGAGCGGGCGCCTTATCGGGAAATTGCCAGTAATACATCACCTGAGCCATGGCTGTAGCCACACACCCCGTCACACAATGCGACCCATTATATTCAGGACACATGCGGTTATAGGGAGAGATTTGATCCCATCGGCATGTGAGCAGAGGGGCAATCGGCTCATGGGCGAGCGACCGGCGCGATTGCATTCCAACCACTGCATGGTTAGTGCTAAGCATCTCCATCTGGTCACGATAGAGGTCAAGCCAGCATTGCACATTGCAGGGCAGATGCGTCATGTCGAGCGATCCCTGACCATAGGCAAGAATCCGTTCAACACGGTCATCGCCAGCCACAATAACAAAGGCACTGCCGTCTGATGCATTAAAGACATAGTAATCGGCCACGCTGGCATCCTGTTTCGATGACTGGATGTAGGCCAGTGTCACCGCCCCTGTTGATGCTGCAGCAAGCCGTCCTGATGACAAGGATGTGATAAAGCTGACAGCCACACCCGTTGCTGTAGCGACATCGACTGGTGCCGCCGTTAAGTTTTGGGCAAGCAGCCAGGCTATCATGAGCAACAGGTTTATTTTCATTCTATTACTCTTTATTCCGAGTCTACACATCGAAACATTAATACGTGAGCAATATCATCTGGATGAGTGAATTCACATCGGCCAGGTTGATTTCGCCATCGCCATTCACGTCCACGCTACCTCTCGTGTGCTGTCCCGACAGGATGATGTCGACCAGCATGTTCACATCGGCGATGGTCAACTCGCCGTCAGCATTCACGTCACCGGGCAGGTCGTCGATCGAAACGGCGACAATGTGGTCGAAGCGCTTCCACTCGTTAGCCTTGCTATAGGCGGCCACAGCGGCTTCAGGAACCATGAGGGTAGCCTGAGCACAGGTGGAATTAGAGAACCACATCACGTTGCTGGCAACAGGAGGCTCCTGGGAACGGCACAATACCTGATTCAATGCCGTGCAGGCAAAGAAGGCACGGTCACCGATGGTTGTCACGCTTTTCCCAATGGTCAACGACTCAAGAGCTGAACTGGTCGAGAAGGCCTTCTCGCCGATGGAGGTCACACCATCACCAATCACCACGTCCTTCAATCCCTTGCACAGCGCGAAGGCTGCCGTGCCTATAGAAGTAAGGCGCTTGCCCATGGTGACCGTGGTCATCGCCGTGAAGTTGTAGAACGCATAGTCACCCACCTTGTCAAGGTCATCAGGAATCACGATATCAGTCATTTCCACGCCGTCGACATAGAGATGACCCGCAAACTTCAACGGGTTGGAGTTAGCGCTGACAAAGCCGTTGCGCAGCCATGTGCCCAGGTCAGGCACCTCAACACGCGTCAGAGATGTGCAGCCGTTAAAGGCATCGGTGCCTATTGTAGCCACCGGCATGGTAAACCCAACACCCGTCATGCCATGGCAACCCTCAAAGGCCCTGTTGCCAATGCGTGTCACAGCCGGGGGCAACACCAGGTGCTGCAACCCTGTGCATTCCTTAAAGGCCTCGATACCGATGGTCGTCAATGTGGAAGGCAACTCCACACCAGACAGGGACGAACAGCCGGCAAAGGAAGAATGGCCAATGGCGGTCAGCCCCTCGGGAAGGGTCAACGAGGTCATCCCCGAGAATCCCAAAAACTTGTAGTCAGGAACTGTCGTGAGCGTCAAGGGCAACACCAGGTGCTTGATTTCCTGGCCGCCACAATACAGGCGATGGCCATAGAGCAAGGGGTTGGAATACTGGCCGTCCAGACGCAGGTCTATCCACGACTGGATGTCGTCAATCTCCACACGGTTCAACCCTGTGCAGTTCAAGAAGGACTTATAGCCTATTTCACGGACACTGCTGGAGATGTATACCGACTCGAGAGAGACACAGTTGGTGAACGCCTGGTCGCCGATGGTCTCCAAGCCCGCTGGCAGGTTGACCGTGGTCAACGACGAGCAGGTTCTGAAGGCATAGGCATCGATGTGCTTGATGGTCGCTGGCAACGTCACCGTTACCAGGTTGTTACAATCCCGGAAGGCGCTCTTACCGATGCGCGTCACCGTCATCGTGCGCCCGCCGACGGTCACCTGGGACGGCACCACCACATTACCGTGATAACTGTCAAAGGCATCGGTGCGGCACGCCACAACGGCCTCGCCGGCATTATCGCCATAGCGATAGCAGATGCCGCCAGCCTCAAAATCATACTGGTCCGCCGGCTTGGGTGTGCTTGAGGGATAAACGTTGATGAGCATCTGCTGTGAGGAGTTGAACGTCATGCCCTCGACATTGAAAGCGTCGAGCGCAAAGTAGCCGTTGCCTCGAGAAGCCCATCCCCAATTGATGTGGAACTTGTCCATCTCGCCGTCATAGCCGTCCAGCACATAGGCATGGCCGCCATCTTGACCGCTTCCCGAGAACAGGATGGGGCGGCCATTCTCCAACTCGTTGAGCATGATGCTCAGCCAGCGATCCTTGCTGTAACTCGAGCGATTGAGCATCGAACTGTGGGTATAGCCCATCAACTTCATGGCTTCGTTCTGGCAACGCACCTGGGTGCCGCTACCATCGACCCCATAGTCCATGGAACTGGCCTGGCCGCAATAGCGCATGAGCGTGGAAACGGCATCCGCCTGGGCGGGGGTGTAATTGCCTGTGTACACGTCCAGCATGTCATCCCAGTGGAATGTCGTGGAAGGCAAGACGGGTAATGTGGTCCACGACAGCCTCAATGAGGGCACCGACGGAGCCTGAGCCGGATAGCGCCAGTAGTACATCACCTGGGCCATCGCGGTGGCAACGCAGCCGGTGACACAACGCTCACCGTTAGTGAACTCAGGACATTGGTCATTATAAGGACGGCCTTGGCTCCAGTCACAGGTGAGCAACGGCAGGTAACGCACCTGGGATGCTGCCAGCGACGGTGCGCCACGCTGCACCTGCAATCCAGGATGGGAATGCAGGTACTCCATCTGCTCCTTGTAGTAATCGAGCATTGACTGCAGGTTGCAAGGGATGTCGGTCATGTCGAGCGTACCGTCGCCATAGGCCAATATTCCCTCGGCCCGGTCATCACCCGAAACGATGACAAACGACTTGCCGTCAACCGCGTTGAAAACATAGTAGTCGACAGCAGCCATCCGCGCTGTGGCAGGCTCCGCATGAGTGAGAATCATCCGCGGACTCGGAGCCATCATACGGCCCGACGAGTGCACCTGCATGAACTGCTGGGCGATGGTTTGGGCGGCTTGTGCGTCAACCTGCTCGGCCCAGAGCATCTGCGGCACCATCATGATTGCCGTCAACAAGACACATATCACTCGATACTTTTTCATGTTTGATTTGTTTTTTTTCATTAATTCCAACTAATCTATACATCTATTCTCATTGATTCAAAATCAAGTCGATGAGCGCATTGATATCAGCGATATTGATTTCGCCATCGCCGTTCACGTCCATGCGGCCATTGGTGGTCACGCCCAGCAGGATGGCATTGATGAGTGTGTTGACATCGGCCACATTGACCTCGCCATCGCCATTCACATCTCCGGGTTTTGCCCTCATGAACCAGAAACTGGCCAGACTCCTGTTGTACTGTACACGCATCGAGGTGATGGGCTTGTTCATGTATCCGCCCGTGTAGACCGTTGCGGCAGGTACCGAATTGTTAGTCAACGAGTCCCGGCCGTTCCAGGGCCAAGTGTCGGTGCTGTTGTTGCTGCTCCTGAGTTCGCCGTCGGCAGGGATGATGGTCATGCGCTGGCGACTGGAGAGGTTGTTGGGTGAGTTCTCGTCCCATGCCGTCTTGTCATAGTCGACATGCAGAATGAGGATTCCCTCCCCCGGCAGGAAAGCATCCCATTCCGAGCGCTTTCGGTATTCCAGCAGATAGTATTCATTGGGATTGGCATCGTTGGTGACCTTGACAGCGGTACCCTCGTCATCGTTGAGGGGTTTCATGCTGTACTGGGTATTCTCGACTGCGTCAATCAGGTCCATCCAGCCCATGAAGTGGCGTTCATAGGACGAATAACCCGCTGGCCGGTGTCCACCGTTGAGGTAACAGCCACTGTCCATGATGTCCCACGAGCTCATGCCATAGGCACTGCCACCGTTGGTGGGATAGAAATCGGGCAATCCCAGGCAGTGCCCAAATTCATGGCAGAAGGTGCCCACGCCGTCGATGCTCGTACTGGCGTTGCTGCTGCCCTCCAACTCGTTGAACACCGCATACTTGTCGATGGTAACGCCATTGAGTTGGAAAGGCCCTGTGACACTGCAATCCCAAGCAAGGGATTCTGTCATGTCCCACTGGCAGGGCCACACCGACTCGGGGACCGTGCGCCAAGCCTGAGCCTCACCCACACCGGCATAAAGCACGACGACCACATCGACATAGCCATCGCCATTATTATCATAATCCGAAAAATCTACACTGTCAGCGATATCCATGCAGGCATCATAAATCATCGTGCCCAACTGCTTGTCAACTTCTTGGCCATATCTGATCACATTGCCGCCATAAAAGGAGCGTGTCTGCGGCAAATCCACGGGACCCAGGATGTCGAATTGGGGTGAGAACTGTCCTCGGGATTGTGACTCGAAGTAGTGTAAACTACTGTACTCCTTTAGGTTAAACTGATTCTCAAAGGTAGCAACGGGGTCGCTATGGATGAACCTCACGTCGCTGTAGTTAACCAGGATGATGGGGATGCGGGGCGAGCCCATCGTGGGTACCTGCGGAGCCGTGTTCTCGTCCTGGCGCCGCGGTGAGCGGCGTGATGCAAGTGTCATCTGGTTGCGATAGGCCGTGATGAATGCCGTTTCCCTGATGCCTCGTTGTCCAGCGTCATGCGCCAGCACGTTGCTCAACGTGCCGCCGGCCGTGTAGCAGTAATCTCCATTGCTGTTTTGGGCCACCGTCAGGCCATCCAGTGTCATGAGCGAGTGGACAAATTCCCCACCCCTCATCACCAGGGTCACCGTCGAGCCGTCACTTTGCACGTGGACAAACGGATCAGGTTTAGCAGGTGCTGCCATTATCTCATTCAACACAGCGGCCAGTACCGCTATGAGCAGGAAAAATCTCTTCATTTTGGTCTCTCTTAATAATTTTATTGATTAGCCATTTCGCCCGACAAGTATTCCTTCATGTTGGCTTTCCAGTCGATGTCGTGGGTGAGGTCGATGAAATTGTCTATCCGCCAATCGTCGCGTTCCTGCAGCATCTCGAGGCGCACGGTGGTTGCGGAGCCCAGGTTGTGGAGGTTGAGTTCCACCGTTGCGGTCGTGTCGGTCAACGCCTTCACCTGCACATCGCTCACCTTGAGGTCGCCCCAGTCCTGGCCCATGATCCAGTAGTCGGCATCAAAGAAGCCCATCTGGCCATCTGGCACGTTGGTGGCGTCGAAACTGGTGACTTGGGTCACCAGGTCATTCCAGTCGCGGGTGCAGAACTTAACGGCAGGCGGTTTAATGCCCGTGAGCCGCCGGTTCCAGTCGGGCGACGCCATCAACTCATAGTGATGGAACACATCGGTGTAGATATCATTCACCCGCTGCACCACAGCGGTGGTATCGAGCGCGCGACGCTCCACTTTCTCCACTTGGGAGCCCATTGAACAAGCCCCCAGCCATGTGGCGGCCACTGCCATCAATATCAATTTGCCAATCATCGATAACTTGTCTTGATTTTGTTACAACCTGCAAAGTTACCAACTATCACACAGATAATCAAAACACAAGGCCGAAAACTGACTGATTTAAACAAAAAATAGTACCTTTGCGGTCAATATGTTAAAGGTTGTTGCAATCATGCTGAGCGGAATGGCTGTCGGCTTCCTGTTGCGGAAGCGGCAGTTGCGCCTTGTGCCTCACGCCGTGACGGGGCTCATCTGGCTGCTGCTGTTCCTGCTGGGCATCGAGGTGGGCAGCAACCCGCAGGTGATCAACGGCATCACCAGTCTGGGCATCGAGGCGCTGTGGCTATCGGTCATCGGCATGGCCGGGACACTGGTGGCGGCATGGGCCTTGTGGAAGTGGGTCGCTGGCAAGAAGAAAGGAGGACAGCGATGAAGGGCAGCCTGATTATCGTGGGCTTCTTCATTGCGGGCATAGTCTGCGGGCTGATGCACTGGGTTCCCGAACTTAACAGCAACGTGAGTTTCTACACCCTGTGCGCATTGTTGTTCAGCGTGGGCATCACCGTGGGCAACAATACCGAACTGCTCAAGAGTTTCCGCCATCTGGACACCCGCCTGATGCTACTGCCGCTGATGACCATCGTGGGCACCCTCGCAGCGACCGCTGTGGCCTCCATCGGGCTGCCTGGCCGCTCGTTGACCGATTGTCTTGCCGTAGGGTCCGGTTTTGGCTACTACTCCTTGTCAAGCATCCTCATCACGCAGTACCGCGGTCCTGACCTGGGCACGGTGGCCCTGCTTGCCAACATCATCCGCGAGGTGTGTACCCTGCTGGGAGCCCCGCTGATGGTGAGGTACTTCGGTCCGTTGGCTCCCATCTCGTCGGGCGGCGCGACCACGATGGACACCACCCTACCCATCATCACACGCACCAGTGGACAGGACTTCGTCATCCTGTCGCTGTTTCACGGTTTCCTTGTTGATTTCTCGGTTCCCTTCCTGGTCACGCTGTTTTGCGAGATGGGATAGTGGGTATAGTGATTACAGTAATTATAGGGACTACTGGGCGCAGACGTCGCGGGGGAAGGTGTCGATCTGCTTCATGCGCTTGAGGATGGTGTTGTGCATCTTTCGCATCTTGGCCGACGGGTGAGCGCTGTCGCGCACTCGGGGGTTGGGAAGCGACACGGCGATATAGGCGCTCTGTGACTTGGTCAATTTGTCGGGCGTAGTGCCGAAGTTGATTCGTGCGACGGCGTCGGCTCCGTAGATGTTACGCCCCATCTCGATGGAGTTGAGATAGACCTCCATGATGCGTTCCTTGCCCCAGATGTTCTCGATCAGGAAGGTGAAATAGGCCTCCAGACCCTTGCGCAGCCACGACCGCTGCTGCCACAGGAACACGTTGCGGGCCGTCTGCTGGCTGATGGTGCTCGCGCCGCGCTGGCGTTTCCCCTCTTGCGCCTCGATTTGCGCCTTCTGGATCTGCTCCAGGTCAAACCCCTTGTGTTTCAAGAACAAATTGTCCTCGCTCGCCATAACCGCCTGTGGCAGATTGTGGCTGATTTTCTCGAGCGGCACCCAGTGGTGGTGAATGGCCGGCTCCTTGCCGTCGACGACCGCCTCGACACAGCGGATGAGCATCAGCGGCGTTATGTAGACTGGGATATACTTCAATATCACCACGGCGAGGATGGTCGAGGCGAAGAAGAAAATCAGCAGGTTGCGCACCCAGCGGCTTATCGTCTTCATAATTCAAACAACGAGAAGTTGACTTTTCCATACACCCGCTGCTGCGAGAAGTGCGGCAAAGCGGTGAAATCATGCTCACGCGGGTGTTCCATGATGAACAGTGTGCCCTCATGAACCAGCGGTGAGTCGAGCACCAGTTGCGGAATCTCGCCAAAGCGCGGCAGGTCATAGGGCGGGTCGGCAAAAATGATGTCAAACGACTGGCGGCACGTGGCCACAAACTTGAACACATCGCCGCGAACGAGCGTTAGGTTGGGATCACCCAACTGCTGTTGCACCCGCTTGATAAACTCGGCCTGGGTACGAGCCTTCTCGACCGCAGTGACCTGGGCAGCACCCCTCGAGAGGAACTCAAAACTCATCGCCCCAGTGCCAGCAAACAGATCGAGCACGGTCTTACCCTCCAAGTCGACGATGTTGCCAAGCACGTTGAACAGGTTCTCGCGCGCCATGTCGGTAGTGGGACGCGCAGTGATGTTGGTGGGCACGTCAAAACGCCGACGGCCATATTTTCCACTGATTATTCGCATAGGGCAAGCAGTATCAGTTCCAGCGGTGCCTGCATCGCATTGCGCCCCAGCCGCATTGCTGCGGCCGGATAGACTGCAGGCATCACAAATTTCACATATTGCCGCAACAATGGTGTCATCACAGCACGCACATCGTTGTCACCGGTCAGTTGCAACTCGTCGGTTAACTGGTCAAGGCCGTGAGTTCGCCAGGCATTCAGCGCAAAGTAGGCCGCATCGTCGGCATTCTCGAACGGGTAGCTGTTGACACATTGCAGTTGTCCGTTGCGAAAAATGACAACATCCATGCCCGAGTCACGCAGGTTGAGAAACATGCGAGACACATCGTTGCCGTGATTCAATTCCCTGAAATACCCATACAACGGAAACAGGTAATGATAGACCTCGGGGTAATTGAATGTGCGCCCCAGGAAAGCCTGCATGCCGCGCGGCATCAGATAGGCCATCTTCACATCACCGCCAGGCATCTCGTTGACAGCCACATCACCGTCATCGCCAGTGAAGGCTTGACGGACAAGCAGGTGGCAGTCTTCATCGGCAGTCCCACCCGGCAGCATCACGAAGTGGGACGTGCGCACGAGCACCCTCACGCGACGGTACTCGTTGAGCAGCACCGGCGTGTCATAGATGGCATCCTCAAGGCCCTGCAACGTGTCATCGGCCCTGGCCACGTCACCGATGATGAGCGAGCCGTCGACCGTGGGCGTGAACAGAGTGTAGCGCACCCGCTTGTCCTCAATCAGGACAAGCAGTTCCCACGCCTCGGGATGCTGGATATTGATATCACGGTTTCCTTCCATAAAATCTGACCCCGCAAAATTACAAAAATCTCTCTATACTCCGCAAAAAAATCCCGCAACTCTTGCCGCAGAGCCTCAAAACCGCTACCTTTGCGCACAATTATTTAGCACGACAAATCAAGAAATCTCATCTGATGAATAAAATAAATCGCCTTTTGGGGTGGCTCATCCCTACAATCCTGCTGTTGAGTTCCTGTGGCGGCAATGGCAAGGTGGAAAATGCGCAATTCAACTTCTTGGCCCACCAGGGTATCACCATCACCTCGCAACACCTGTTGGGTGACAGCCTGATGATGCCCGACATCTACTGCGGTGACCCCAACCAGACCAATGACATCAACGGCAAGCAACTGAGCCACAAGCAATATGAGGCCCTTATCCTGCCCGCCGGCAAGAGTTTTTCCGACGAGATGGGACACTGGATGCTGCTGGGTGTTAGGGACATGGGCAGCGGCATCACACTGGCGGCCTACTACATCGGTAGCGGCTCGGGATACTGCGTGGACCTCATCACCTATGACAAGCAGGGCCATGTGCTTGATGCCATCAACGCCCGCGAGCTGCACCTGCTGTGGCGCGTCAACCTGTCGGATGCCAGCAACGACTCAGTGTTCACCCTCGACGGACACTTCACATTCGACGGCGACCGCGTGACACTGCACCGCGTCATGGGACGCTGCGTCATGGACTTCAACGGTGACATCAAGGGGAACCCCATCTGGCAGCAGGGATGGGACCAGCAGTACATCGTCAATGCCAAGGGACACTTTGTCCTGCAAGGGCAACAGGTGGTCAAGGAAAAGGGACCGGTGGACCACTATGCCGCACTCGATTTCAAGTCATGGGACATGCTCGTGTGCTCGCTGCATGACCCCGGCGTGATGGACACCTGGAACCAGTATTCTGAACTCATCAATTCCACCTACGACCCCGACTACAAGTACAACCCGTTCCCCTGGGACGTGGCACAACTCTACAAGATGAACCCGCAACGATTCCTGAACTGGTTAGCAGCCCCGCAAAACCGCAACAACCGCCTGCTGCTCAACTTCAAACTCATGCCCGATGACCGCCCCGCCCTGCTCCAGGAGATCGCCCGCATCGACGACCCCGCCGCCCGCCAGTGGCTCACCACCCTGGTCCACTCCTGGGACGACCAGCCCCTGACCCAACACCTGTAAAGGGGAAAAATCACTTATTCACTGATTGCGGCTCTTGACCAGCTCTTCAATCCAATCAACATATCCGTCACACTTGACCACAAGCACTTGGCGCATATCGTACAACTCTCGGTCGTTAAATTGATCATGAATTGAATTAAGGTACTTGTCAATCACTTCATGACCATATCGTTTCATGTCATCATAGTCCAGAATGAGGTATTTCACGTCGGTCAATGTGTCCTGCCGATGTTGAGTCTGATACTTGTGAAGCGCAAATGCCAACTCATCACCACCTGTCGAGAGTGCGTCACCATAATGTCCACCTACACGAGGCAGCCCCAGCATTGGCTCATATTTGAAAGAATCTACAGGGGGTACATTGGGTTTCTTTGTGACTTTGGGCAAAGTTCCATCATCCGGTAATGCATCATCAAGAGCCTGCGTGTTATCCATCGGAGTCACAGTCTCGGGCTGAACGCTCACTGGAGATATTGCTATTGTGTCTTGCGGGTCAACAGTTGATTTGACAGGAGCAGAAGGATGGCTCGGAATGACCATGACAATAAACATGATAATGGCAACAGCTGCAATCACTCCAGCCAGTGCCCATAGAACTACTGTCAAGAGTGGGTGCCTTAGAGCCAACTTCAGCTCTGATACCGACTGGTAACGCCTGTTAGCCGGAAATTGGCACTTGCTTGCTGCGTGCGCATAGCGCCTGCCCAAGTCCATCTGTTCCAAGATGACACCCAACGAGTAGATATCGTTGCGCACGTCGGGGACCGCGGTTTGAGCCTGTTCAGGAGAAATATAGCCTGTGGTGCCCGCTGGTTGCTTAAACTCGGCATGGCTGCCGGTATCGGCAAGCGAGAAATCTATAATCTTGACATTGTGGCCCACGGCGGTGATCATGACATTGGCCGGCTTGAGGTCGCGGTGCACAATTCCCATGTCGTGCAGATAGGCCACGGCATCCAGGAGCTGCTCAAAAGCCTTGTGGCGCTCAGCCCTTGAGGGGGATTTGGCGAGCCAATGCTCCAGGTCTGTCCCATCTACCCATTCCATGACAATGCACCGCCCCAACGGCTGCACATCTTCGATATTGACAGCCTGGACTACCCCCGGGTGTTGCAGCCGCATGGTGATTTCAGACTCCTTGCGCAGCATCTCTTGATAGACTGTCTGGTCAGCGACGTCGGGTGCAAGCGACTTGAGCGCATACCAGCGACCATGACGCTTGGCACGGGTGAGCACATGAGTGGGTGAAGTAGAGACACACGTCAACTGGGTGAAATCATCGGTCACACCCTCGTAGCCATCGACGACAAACCCAGACGCCGATGAACCGTTACCCTCTATTTCGTCATTCATCGTTACTTGCTCTCGGTCTCGGTTGCTTTAATGACTTCAAAATGGATGCCGCTCACCTTGCCGCAGACGTAGGCGACCGGAGCGCGTCCCTCCTGAACCAAATCATCAATATATAACGGCTCGCCCTCGATAATCAGCCCGCACTTGAAGGTGTTACCCGCCTGCAAGCGTGTGCGTTCCGATTTCTCGACGACAAACAAGTCTTTGCCTAAATGCCTTACTGTACACATGCGTCCAGGGCTCCACGTGAGCAGCACGCGGTCACGCACAGCCAATTCCTGGGAGACATTCAGTTTCTTGCCCACCACGGCTTCGCTCGACGACTCCTCGTTGGCAAGGTTGCGGCTCTGTTCTATAAAATGGGCATAGTCGCGATAACCTATAAAGCGCGACAGGCAGTCGAGGGTGTACTCGCGCGGCTTCACGTTGGTGGGCAGGTAGCCCCACAACCGCTTGAGCGTGTTAGCGCTCACGGTCTCACCACGCTTGGCGCGCATCTCCTCGCTCAGCCAGTCGAAGTCGCGAGGCGTCTTCATCTCACGCCGGCACACGAGTTCGAGTTGGGCAAGCAGCCCTTGATAGGTCATATTATTATTACCCTGGTTCATTCAACTCATTTCAAACTGACTGCAAAATTAATCGAAAAACTGATGTTTCACAAACCCCGTTTGACATTTTATGACAATATGTGCATTTTATCCACAATCTCCCGCAAATGGCTCAATTTGAACCAAAATGAATGGACATGTGTGGACTAATTTTGCATTCAAAAACCAATTGTTTAACTAATCAATATTGAAAAACTATGAATAAAATCCAATGTGAGTATTGTGGACAAGCTTTTTCATCGGTCCAAGCGATGACCGCCAACCGTTGCTACCGCCATCCTATGGGACCCAATAAGGGTCCGCACAAACCCTACGAGGGCAGCGAAAAGAGCCGCTACACCTGCAAATATTGCGGCCAACAGTTCCCCAGTATCCAGTCCATGACCAGCAACCGCTGCTTCCGCCATCCCAACGGTTCCAACAAAGGCCCCCACGCCCCCATGCTGTAGAAGACAATTTCTAATAACACATAACAAGGAATTATGAGCAACGATTCTAAAATCTTTTTCCAGCCCTGGGTGGGCAGTGATTACAACACGGGTGGAGTGTTTGGCAAGAAAGTCCTGGTTTTGGGTGAGAGCCATTATGGAGATGCGCCCGATCAAACAGATGACACCATCGGCACCATCAAGGAGTTTGTCTATGACTATTGGGGCGAATCCTACCAGCAGACGTTCCTATGCTTTGAGCGGGCACTTGCAGGTAGGGAGATCAGCCAAGAGGAACGCGAACAATTGTGGAACAGCATCATGTTTTACAACTGCTTCCAGAAATCGACGACCGGACCACGCACAGCACCCGACATGACAGTTCAACAAGAAAGCGAAGAAGCGTTTCGAGAGTTGCTAGAGCAATACCAGCCAGATGCTATCATCGTGTGGGGTCTACGACTATACAATTTACTCCCAGGATGGGATGGTACAGAAACCACAATTGAGATTGATGGTGATTCAACTCGAGTGTGGCATTACAACATCAACGGAAAGACAATCCCTGCCATGAGCGTTTACCATCCAAGCGCACCAGTTGGTAAGAACTGGGAAATGTGGCATCAATACCACAAAGAATTCATCGGAGAACCACAATTTAAATAATAACTGAAAGATTATATTATGAATAAAATATTTAGACGGTTCATTAAAAACCACACTCAAGGCGATGAGGAAAAAGAACTCTTTTGGTGGGATTTATTCTTTAACTACGAAGTGGGTATTGGCTTCGCAATTGCTACAATCCTCTCATTGTTAGTTTATATTGTGACGGGAGTATTTTCAGGATTTTCCAATGACTTTTCTCGCGTATTTAATTTTCAATCAATACTTTTTGTCATAGGCATTGGGCTGTTGATTGGCGGATTAATTGCAATGGCCATAGTAAGTCCGCTTAATGACAACGATAACACTCGCAAAGCCAACCCCAAGCAAGGCAGCTTTTATTGGGCTACAGCATTGGGGCATATCGCGAACATTATCGTCAACTGGGCCCCTCTACTGACTTTTGTGGCTTGTTTTTCTCACTTCAAGTGGAGTATTTTCTTTGGTTCCTGCGCAGGTGTAGCTCTATATTATTTCCTATTGAGCTTGTTGAAGCCTAATGCCAAAGATTATGTGAATTGGCGTTTCGCATGGGCTATCGAAAATTATGATTTATTGTTTTCAAGACACTATAAATGGTGGACATCGGCAGCCCAAATGGAGGTTCAGAAATTCCATCTGAAGAAGTTTCAAAGCTATAAATACCATGCTGTTTTATCTCTGATCATGATACCTGTCCTTTTCACGTTGATATTAAATGGTTCTGGGGCTGTTTTGAAGGACGGTAAAAAGGCTGCACAGGTTCAAGTGACAACTGACAGCATTTCAGTAGCACCTGATTCTGCTGAAAATATAATAGAAGAGAATAATGAAGAAATAGATTTTTTGGGCAGTGAAGGTGAAGACGATATTGCATTGCAAGAAGAACCATTGAACGAAGAGTCACAATATGATGAGAATGAAGAAAGTACATCACAGCCGACATCGACTAATACAGAATCAGAAAAAGCAGAGTCAAAACCATTAAAAACAGAGTCCACAAATCAACCACGCGAACAAGTTAATACTGCTCCCACAACACCAGTGAGAGAAGAAAAGCCCGCAGCATCGCAGGTTGAGCAAACATCCAAAACGAATGCTGGCCCAGAGTTTCAAGGAGGTAATTATGCGCTGTCAAGCTATATTGCCAGACACCTTCATTATCCAGCAGCAGCGGCCGAGAAGAATATTCAAGGTAAAGTGGTTGTCAAGTTGACCATATCTTCAACAGGCCAAGTGAGCAATGCAGAAATAGTTCAATCTGTAGATCCTATGCTTGATGCTGAGGCTTTGCGCTTGTGCCGGTCGCTGCCGCGTTTTACGCCAGCCCGCCGCAATGGGCAGCCAGTGGCGTCCACAATGACAATCCCAATCAATTTCCGGCTGTAGTAGTTCTCGGAGGGCTCGGAGGGCTCGGAGAACTCAGAGGGCTCGGAGAACTCGGAGGAATCTGATGCTCTTTTGTGTCAATTTTTGGGGGATTTTCTTGGTGGGATGGGATTATTGGGGTAAATTTGCGAGGAATAATCTATCATCTGCGCGTCATGAGCGACAACAAGGATTTCCTGCCGCAGCGGGGGAATTATGAGAACTTGGCTGTTTACAAGTTGGCGGCATGCATCTATGCCGTCACCTATCATTTTGCCAATACTTATTTCTCCAAGGGTGACCGCACCATTGATCAGATGGTGCAGGCGGCCCGCAGCGGCAAACAGAATATTGCAGAGGGCAGCGTTGACGGCATCATGTCGACCGAGATGGAAATCAAACTCATGAATGTCGCGCGTGGCAGCATGCATGAACTCAAGGCAGATTACGAGGACTACTTGATTCATCAGGAACTGGAGCAATGGAGCAGCAATGACCCCAGGACTATCGCCACACGTCGGTATTGTAGAAACAATAGTGATCCAAACGTGTTCATTGCAAAGGTTAAGGAGCGATCCCCTGAAACGACTGCCAACATTGCCTTGACGATGATTCACCAGTTTGATTACCTGATGGTGAGGCTCATCGAGAGCATCAAGCGGCGTTTCCTGGAGCAAGGCGGCATCAAGGAGCAGATGTATCATGCCCGCAAGAACCACCGCGACAAGCAGTAGAGAACTCAGAGAACTCAGAGAGCTCGGAGAGCTCAGAGAAAAAGAACAATAACAAAAAAAAGACATACTACTATGGCAACAGTTGACGACAAGAAAATCATCTTCTCGATGGTGGGTGTGAGCAAGACCATCCAGCAGAACCAGAAGCAAATCCTGAAGAATATCTACCTCTCGTTCTACTATGGCGCCAAAATCGGCATCATCGGCTTGAACGGAGCGGGAAAATCGACGCTGATGAAGATCATCGCCGGCCTGGAGACACAGTACCAGGGCCAGGTGGTGTTCGCGCCGGGGTACACCGTGGGCTATCTGCCGCAGGACCCTCAACTTGACCCGACCAAGACGGTCAAGGAAGTGGTGCAGGAGGGCGTGCAGCACGTGGTGGACACCCTCAAGGAGTTTGAGGACATCAACCTCAAGTTCGGCATGCCCGAGTACTACGAGGACCCCGAGAAGATGGACAAACTGTTTGCCCGTCAGGCCGAATTGCAGGACATCATCGATGCCACCGACGCTTGGAACCTGGATAACCGTCTGGAAAGGGCAATGGATGCCCTGCGCTGCCCCGAGAGCGACCAACCCACCGAGCACCTGAGTGGCGGTGAGCGCCGCCGTGTGGCATTGTGCCGCCTGCTGCTGCAGAAGCCCGACGTGCTGCTGCTCGACGAGCCTACCAACCACCTCGACGCCGAGTCCATCGACTGGCTGGAGCAGCACCTGCAGCAATATGAGGGCACGGTCATCGCCGTGACCCACGACCGATACTTCCTCGACAACGTCGCCGGCTGGATTCTGGAACTGGACCGTGGAGAGGGCATCCCCTGGAAGGGCAACTACAGCAGTTGGCTGGAGCAGAAGACCCAGCGTCTGGCCATGGAGGAGAAGACCGAGAGCAAGCGCCAGAAGACCCTGCAGCGCGAGTTGGAGTGGGTGCGCATGGCACCCAAGGCCCGCCAGGCTAAAGGAAAGGCGCGCTTGAACAGTTACGACAAACTGCTGAACGAGACCGTCAAGGAGAAAGAGGAGAAACTCGAGATCTTCATCCCCAACGGCCCCCGCCTGGGCAACAAGGTCATCGAGGCCCAGCATGTGGCCAAGGCCTTCGGCGACAAACTGCTGTTTGACGACCTGAACTTCATGCTGCCGCCCAACGGTATCGTGGGGGTCATCGGCCCAAATGGTGCCGGCAAGACCACGCTCTTCCGCCTAATCATGGGCTTGGAGAAGCCCGATAGCGGCACCTTTGAGGTCGGCGAGACCGTCAAGGCCGTCTATGTGGACCAGCAGCACACCAGCATCGACCCCGACAAGACGGTCTATGAGGTCATCTCGGGTGGCGTGGAACTGCTGCGCATGGGAGGCCGCGACGTTAACGCCCGTGCCTACCTGTCACGCTTCAACTTCAGTGGTGTGGACCAGCAGAAGAAGTGCGGCGTGCTCTCGGGCGGTGAGCGCAACCGCCTGCAACTGGCGCTGGCGCTCAAGGAGGAGGGCAACGTGCTGCTGCTCGATGAGCCCACCAACGACATCGACGTGAACACCCTGCGCGCCCTCGAGGAAGGTCTGGAGGACTTTGCCGGCTGCGCCGTGGTCATCAGCCACGACCGCTGGTTCCTGGACCGCATCTGCACGCACATCCTGGCCTTTGAGGGCAACAGCAACGTGTTCTTCTTTGAGGGCTCGTACAGCGAGTATGAGGAGCACAAACTCAAGCGCCTGGGCAAGGAAGAGCCCACCCGCGTTCGTTACCGCAAACTGACTGAGTAGATAAGAGATAAGAGATAAAAGATATTATTTAGCAACGATGAGAAATCTATTTATTATACTGATGGCGCTGGCTATTGTGTCGTGTACCAGCAAGTGGCAAAAGGGTGACCAGATCAACAATGGTCACGACTTCTTGTGCAGCGTGGGCGTGTGTGATGATTCGCTCATGCTCAGCGACAACGAGTTCCGCTATGACAATGATGGCGAGAAATTGCCTCACCGCATCCTGGACCTGGCCACCTGCCAGGCCATCGGACTCGACAAGGTGATGCACGTGGACACCAACACGACCATTGTGCGTGTGTGGAACGTGCGCGACTATCCCGACAAGGGCATCGCCCTGGTGATGGGCCAGACCTCCTACAGCGACACCCGCACGTGCTGGCTGGCCACCTATGGCAAGGAGGGGATGCTCGACTTCATGCGTCTGGGCGAGTGCGGTGGCATGAACCTGTCCTACTGGGAGGATATCGACGAGCACACACGATGGGTGGGTGTGGACTCGATGCGCATGGTCATGCCCGACGGATGGGGCAAGCCCATCAACGTGAGCCGCTGGATCTCCTACAACGAGCAGCACGATGGTGTGGAGACCGACTCCACCTTGTGGTTCATCCACCACGAGGTGCCTGTGACCATCGGGGCCGACGGCAAGTTTGCCCTTGGCAAAATCGGCACCGTGTACAGTGCCGACACTACCCTGCTCACCCCCTACTGGCGCTGCAAGCGGCAACTCGAGGTGTTTGCGTGGACGCCATTGAGTGACAGCACCTTCTGCGACAGGCTTAACACCTTCCTAAACGAGTCTGGCACGACCATCACCGAGCCCGCGCACCTGCTGGGCGACTTCCACATGCTCATGTTTGGCCGCCTGTACAGCGACACCGAGGGCCTGATGCGATGGTGCTGCGACCATCCCGACGACCAACTCACTCGCGGCCTTGTTCACATCCTCAAGGACGTCAATCCCGAGTGGGTGCTCAACGATTTCAAGAAAATCAAGGATCCCGCTCTGGCCGCACGAGCCCGCAAACTCGTGGGTCTGTAACACGTCACACGTCGGCAGCACGGATGACCGAGGCGATCGTGTGCCACAGCACGATCAGTGTCACAATAGCCATCAGGCCGTTATACAGCAGGTCCCGCACGGTGATGACGCCAAAGTCCTGCCCGCGCAGCATCAACAGCCAGCACAGGACGCACACCACCAGTGCGATGGCATAAACCAGTGTGGTCGCCCATGATCCACGGGCCTTGCGCTCGGGCAGTTTGTTGAGCACTCGACGAGTGAACCAGGGGTTCTCGCCCGGGTCATGAGCGGCCTGCTTGAGCAGTTGGGCTAATTTTTTATCTTCGTCGTTCATTGTCATTTTCTTTTTTATAGTGGCTATAGTAACTATAGTTCCCTATGGGGTGATGATTTTTTTCATTTTCTCCTTGCTGCGGTGGATGAGGGACTTGACGGTGCCCTCGGGCATCTGCAGGATTTTGGCGACCTGCTTGAGCGGCTGGTCCTCGATGTAGAACAGCGTCACAGCGGCGCGCTCGTTCTCGCCCAGCCCCGCCAGTGCCCGCTGCACGGTCATCGAGGCATCCATGGCATCGCTGGCGGCAGTGCTGGCCTCGGCCAGGCGGGAGATGTCCTCGACATGCTCCTCCTGACGGCGGCGCATGTGGTTGTAGAACTCGTTGTAGGCGATGCGGTAAAGCCAGGTGCCGAAGGATGACAGTCCCTTGAAACCGCGGATGCCCACATAGGCCTTGATGAACGTGTCCTGCGCCAGGTCGTCGGTCAGCATCTCGTCACCCATGGTCAAGTTGAGCAGGAAACGGCGAACGCGGGGCTGGTAGGCTTCGACGAGACGCCCGAATGCGTCCCGGTTGTCGGCCAGGGCGCATTGCGATAGCAGTCTGATTTCATCAAGGCGGGATAACATCGCGTTAACTCCTCAAACTATTTTTATTAATCATGGGCTGAAACATCATTGTAATAGCCTTCGACAGGCGGGGGAACGGGGATGCCTTCACGCATGGGCTCACGACGGGGTTGTTGCTGCCCGGCACGTCGCCACGCTTCCTGCAAGGACTTTTGCTCCTTGTAGAGGATAAAGCCCTTGCACAATCCCACGAATACCAAGGCCAAACCGATGGGCCAGAATGGATTTTCAAAGTGACCGATTGCCACGCTGAAGAGTACCAGCAGCACACCCCAAGCAATCCATTTCACCGCCGGCATCATGGCGCGCCAGTTAACCATGTCGGTCATGACAATGGGGTTGTCGGGAGACTGGCCCTGCAGCGGAGTGCCCACGGGCACCTGACCCACCTGGGGTGAGGCAGTAACCACCGGCTGCTGCACATAGATGGCGCTGCGCTTAACATCGTTGAGTGACAACTCGTTGAGCGGATAATTACTCTCGATGGCACGCTCAATCACACGGTACTTGCTGCGGCGGTTCAGGTAGCGGAACAGCAGGATGACCAGTACCAGTGCTATCACGCCCCAAATGCTGCCATAGGCAATGTTCTCCACCGTCTGCGACCACTGCTCACTAATCACTTTGATGTCACCGGGCGAGAGTTCACCCTGTCGGTCGCCAATTTCCACGGTCATTCCACCTGCGGCAATGGTGTCGTCGAGAGTGCCGTGAATTTCTTCCCTCACGCGCTCTACGCCCTGCACCTTCTCGTTGATGATAGAGTCGACCCTCGATGCCGTGGGTGCTGCGCCCATTGCCGGTGTGATGAGAGCCAGCGTCATCACTAATGTCAAAATCATCTTTTTCATCTTTCTTATTCTTTTGTTGTTGGTAATTGGTCTTATTGCCGCGGCAGCAGTTGCCTGCCGCTTTCATGCATTAGATGCGTTACGACACCCAAAAAGTTGCACAAAGATGAGAAAAAATTTGAAAAATATATCTATATTTGTGGCAATTAACCAAAATAGTTTTTCCAACCTCTCAAAAAAACAGACCAAAGATGATGAAACGTAATAGTATGATCATGTTGCTGCTCATCGCCATTGCTGTGACAGCAGCCTTCAGCGCCCAAGCCGCCGAGGCACAGAAACGTGAAATGCGCGCCGCCTGGGTCGCCACGGTATATCGCCTTGACTGGCCCATATCGGTAAACAACGCTACCGCTCAAAAGAATGAGTTGACGGCCTACCTCGATGACCTGCAGGCCCAGAATTTCAACGCCATCTTTTTCCAAGTGCGCACGATGTGTGATGCGTTCTACCTGTCCAGTTATGAGCCCTGGTCCAGTTACTTGACAGGCACGCGTGGCAGGAATCCGGGCTATGACCCGCTGCAGTATGCCGTCGAGCAGTGCCATGCGCGCGGCATCCAGTGTCACGCCTGGGTCAACCCCTACCGCTGGAGCACCGGCACCGACTGGAACACGGCCCAGGATCAGGCCCTGAAGGCAGCAGGCATGCTGCTGTCCCACACCAACAGCAGCGGCACGACGACAACCATCCTCAACCCGGGCCTGCCAGCCACGCGTGAGCGCATCGTGAACGTCATCCGTGAAATCATTACCAACTATGACGTGGATGGCATCATCTTTGACGACTATTTCTATCCCGAGGGCATCCCCACCAACAATACTGCAGCTGACTACAACCTGTGGAACGACTCCAATGTGGATATGACCTTTGCCGACTGGCGACGACAAAATGTCAACATGATGGTTGCCGATGTCTATAACATGATACAGCAGACCAAGCCCGAGGTGCGCTTCGGCATCAGCCCTGCCGGTGTGGCAGGCACCGCCAGCACATCGGCGGCACAGCACGGCGTCACTCCATGTCCCAAGGGTAGTGACTGGCAGTACAACGGCATCTTCAGCGACCCGCTGGCCTGGCTGGAAGCGGGCACCATCGACTACATTTCTCCACAACTTTACTGGAAGACCACCCACTCGACCAACCCCTTCGGCCCGTTGACCGACTGGTGGAGTTATGTGGCCGACCACTTCGGGCGGCACCACTTCGCCAGCCACAGCATCTCGTTCCTCGAGTCATCCAACACCACCAGCGACTGGGCCGAGGTGACCAAACAGATCAACTACTCACGTCAATACACCGACAACAACGCCCCTGGCGCGGTGATGTACTCGACACGATACATCAATGGACCCAAAGCCAGCGGCCTGGGCAACTACCTACTTGCCAATGCGTTCCAGCACCCCGCCATGATTCCGGCCCTGACGTGGAAGACGCCTCCTGGCTATAGTGCACCCACTGGCCTTGCCCAGAATGGCAACACGCTATCGTGGGATGCCCAAGCGGGCACGTTGGTCAAGTATTCGGTCTACGCTATCCCCGAGGCAGTAGCCGTCGCCGATGCCATGAGTTCGGCTTTTGACGGAATCAGGAGCGACTACCTGATGTGCGTGACCTACAGCCCCACCTACACATTACCCAGTGGCTACCAGAGCGGTTATTGGTATGCCGTGTGCGTCATTGACGGCTATGGAAACGAGAGCGAACCCGCTTATCTGGGTGTGACTGAAGGGCCGGATGACCCCCAACCTCCCACTCTTGTCACCTATACGATCGAGAAGGTGTGGGAAACCTCCACCTCATTCCTCACGACCGATCACACCCGACAGGGTTTTGGCATGAACGGCAAGTTCTACATCAATGACAAGAGCGCAAGGACCATCTATGAGGTCGACGAGCACGGACTCACGGGCAACACCTTTGAGGGTGGGAGCAATGTGGGCCTCACCCGCGACCAGGCGGGCAACCTGGTGGTGAGCAACGCCGCATTCCCCAACCCATGGGCAAGCAGCCCCTCCATAAAGGTCATCAATCCCGCTAACGGCAACGCGGTTACCTATACCCTACCGTCCAACCTGATCAACTTCGGGCGCAGCGACAACCTGGGCTTCGCCAAGGGTAACCTGCTGCAGGATGGAGAACTCTACCTGGTGGGAGCCAATAGCGGCACCAGCATCAGCCGCATCGCCATCACCGGAGGCGAACTTGACACCGACAACTCCTACCTGGCCAACTGCGAGGGAGTCGCTCCCAATGCAGGCACTGTGCTCAACTACTATACCGACGCTGCCGGCAACGAGGCGGTGCTGTATGTCAACCGATCCAACACCCCCGTCAAGATGACCTTTGACAGCGATGATTTAGCAGGCACAAACATCTCCCTGCCCAACAAGGGTGCCTGTAACGGCGCGTTCCCGTTTGTGTGGAACGGTGTGGACTATGTGGTCTACCCCACGCTCAACAACTACCTTGACGGCTTTGCGGTGGCCGAGCCCAATGCCGTCGAGCCTCTTGTATATGTCCCACAGACCGCTACAGCCAACGCCAATGCCTATCAAGCCAACTGGCTTAACGCTGAGGTGGACAGCAAGGGCGTGACCATCTACCAGTACTACCCCGGAGGACACCTGACCGTGTGGAGGCTCACAAAGCATGGCGGTGTGCTGCGCGGGGACGTGAATGGCGACGAAATGATTGACGTGGCCGACGTCACCGCACTGATTGGCTACATCCTCTCGGGAGATGATGAGGGAATCATCCAGGCCAACGCACAGTGCGACCTTGCAGAGAATATCGACGTGGGCGATGTGACCGCCCTCATCAACTTTATCCTCACTGGAACATGGCCCGACTGAAAACTTGGCACACAATTTGCTATCATGGCTTTTGATGCATGATTAGGTTGCATTTTGGCCTAAAAAATTGAAAAACTTTGTTTTTCCTTTTGTTCTGCGCCCAACTTGCAGTAATTTTGCAGCTTGAATTTACATCTATATCATAAAATTGAGAATGAAGATTATCAGTAAGGTCAGTGAGTTGCGTGAGGCTGTCGAGGCTTTTCGCCTGAATGGCAAGTCAGTGGGTCTGGTGCCCACCATGGGTGCCCTGCATGAGGGCCACAAGTCGCTCGTCGATAGAGCCCGCAAGGAGAATGACGCTGTTGTCGTGAGTTGTTTCCTGAACCCCACACAGTTCAACAACAAGGAGGACCTGCGCACCTACCCCCGCACCGCCGAGCGCGATGCCGCGATGCTTGAGTCCTGCGGCGTGGACGTGGCATTCATGCCTACCGTCGAGGAGATTTATCCCGAGCCCGACACCCGCGTGTTTGACCTCGGACCCGTCCAGCAGGTGATGGAGGGTGCCATGCGTCCCGGCCACTTCAACGGCGTGTGCCAGATTGTGAGCAAACTTTTCTCATGGGTGATGCCCGACCGCGCCTACTTTGGCGAAAAGGACTTCCAGCAGATTGCCGTCATCCGCGCGATGCTCAAGCAGCTGAGCTTTGACATCGACATCGTGCAATGTCCCTGCATCCGCGAGGACGATGGCCTGGCCAAGAGCAGCCGCAACGTGCGCCTCACACCCGAGGTGCGCAAGGTGGCGCCGCAGATCTATGCCACCCTCAAGCGCAGCCTGGAATTTGCTGCCGACCACACCGTCGAGCAGACGCACGACTGGGTTGTGGCCACGCTCAACGCCTGGCCCGAGATGGAGGTGGAGTATTTCTCGATCTGTGACGGCATCACGCTCCAGCCCGTGAGCAGTTGGGACGACAGCGACTACATCGTGGGCTGCATCACCGTCTATTGCGGTGACGTGCGCGAGATCGACAACATCACCTACAAGAAGAGCTTTTAGCTGTTAGCTATTAGCTGTTAGTTTAGAATCAACAAATCAAGAAATAAACTTCTTCAGGCTTGAGGCTAAAAGCTCAAGCCTAAGAGCTAAAAGCTAGAAAATATGTATATCCAGGTCATGAAATCCAAGATACACCGCGTGACGGTCACCGATGCCAACCTCAACTACATCGGCAGCATCACCATCGACCAGGACCTCATGGATGCCGCTGGCATCATCGAGGGCGAGCGCGTGTATATCGTTGACGTGAACAATGGCGAGCGATTGGACACCTACACCATCGCCGGCGAGCGCGGCAGTGGCACCATCTGCCTGAACGGTGCCGCGGCGCGCAAGGTCGAGGTGGGCGACATCGTGATCATCATGGCTTATGCCATCGTTACCCCCGAGGAAGGCCGCGAGTTCAAACCTCAGATTGTCTTCCCCGACACCGCCACCAACCGCCTGATCAAGAAGAAATAACAGATTTTAACACTTCCGCCCCACCCTGCGGAAGTGTTTGACGAAATTATAAAAACCTCAATCACAATATGTTTGAAAATTTATCAGAGAAACTTGAACGCTCATTTAAGGTTCTGAAGGGACAAGGCCGCATTACCGAGATTAACGTGGCATCGACCCTCAAGGAGGTGCGCCGCGCACTGGTTGACGCCGATGTCAGTTACCCCGTTGCCAAGAAATTTGTGGACGACGTCAAGGCCAAGGCTTTGGGCCAGAACGTCATCAACGCCGTCAATCCCAGCCAGTTGATGGTCAAAATCGTCCACGACGAGCTGACGGCCCTGATGGGTGGCGAGGAAGCCACCTTCAGCATCGAGGGCAATCCGGCTGTCATCCTGATGTCGGGTCTGCAGGGTTCCGGTAAGACCACCTTCACCGGCAAACTCGCCAACCGCCTCAAGACGGGCAAGGAGAAGCGCAAACCGCTGCTGGTGGCCTGCGACGTTTACCGTCCTGCCGCCATCGAGCAGTTGAAGACCATCGCCGAGCAGATCGAGGTTCCCGTCTATAGCGAGCCCGAGAGCAAGGATCCCGTGCAGATCGCACTGCACGCCATCGAGCACGCCAAGCAGCAGGGCTATGACCTGGTGATTGTCGATACCGCAGGCCGTCTGGCCGTTGATGAGGCCATGATGGTCGAGATCAAGGCCATCAAGGACGCTATCCACCCCAACGAGACCCTGTTCGTCGTCGACTCGATGACTGGTCAGGATGCCGTGAACACCGCCAAGGCCTTCAATGAGCGACTGGACTTTGATGGCGTCGTGCTCACCAAACTCGATGGTGACACCCGTGGTGGTGCCGCCCTGTCGATTCGCGCCGTCGTCGACAAGCCCATCAAGTTTGTGGGTATCGGCGAGAAGATGACCGATCTGGATCCCTTCCGTCCCGCCGGTATGGCCGACCGCATCCTGGGCATGGGCGACATCGTGTCGTTTGTGGACCGCATGCAGCAGCAATATGACGAGGAAGAGGCCGAGAAGTTGGAGAAGAAAATCAAGCAGAACAAGTTCGACTTCGATGACTTCATCAAGCAGATCAAGCAAATCAAGAAGATGGGTAACCTCAAGAGCCTGGCATCGATGATTCCAGGCGTGGGCAAGGCTATCAAGGATATCGACATCCCCGACGACGCCTTCAAGGGCGTGGAGGCCATCATCGGCTCCATGACACCCCAGGAGCGCTCCAACCCTGACATCATCGATGCTAGCCGCCGCAAACGCATCGCTAAGGGCAGCGGCACCAGCGTTGAGGAGGTCAACCGCCTGTTGAAGCAGTTCCTGTCGATGCGCAAGGTCATGCACCAGGTATCCACCAACCCGATGCAGATGATGCGCTCGGCCCGCGCGCAAGCCAAGGCCGCCAAGCGAGGAAGATAATCTTTAGGCGTTAGGCTCTAGGCGTTAGCGATAAACCTAAAGCCTAAAACCTAGAGCCTAAAGCCTAGAGCCTAAAACCTAGAGCCTAAAAAATGAATCTCCTCTCCATATTGATGCTGTCGGTCGTGTCGCTGCTGCAGAGCAACCACACGGTTAACCTGACGTTTGTGGGTGATGCCATGCAACATGCCCCACAAATCACGGCCGCAGAGCAGCCCGACGGCACCCATGACTACAGCGACTGCTTCCAGTTCCTTGCCGAGGACATCGCCTGGGCTGACTTGGCTGTCGTCAATCTGGAATGCCCGCTGGGCGGCAAACCCTACACGGGCTATCCGTGCTTCAGTGCGCCCGACAGTTATGCCCAGCAGTTGCGCGACGTGGGGTTCGACCTATTCCTCACCGCCAACAACCACTGCCTGGACCGCCGCGACAAGGGCTTGGTGCGTACCTGCCAAGCGCTTGATTCCATGGGAATCGCACACATCGGCACCTACCGCAACCAGCAGGAACGCGACCAGCGCATCCCCTACATCGTCAACGTCAAGGGCATGAAAATCGCCTTCCTGGACTACACCTATGGCACCAACGGCATCCCCATCCAGGGCAACGTCATTGTCGATTTCATTGATCAGCAGCGCATTGCCGATGACATCGCCGTGGCACGCCAGCGCGGGGCGCACGCCATCTGCGTGAACCTGCACTGGGGCATCGAGTACCAGTTGAAGCCTGTCGCCTCGCAACGCACCCTTGCCGACTGGCTTGTCACCCAGGGCGTTGACCTCATCATCGGAGGCCACCCCCATGTGGTGGAGCCCATGGAGGTGCGCTATAGCGAGGAGCATAATAAAAAGGTGTTGCTGGTTTACAGCATGGGCAACTTCATCAGCAACCAGAGCGACATCGACACCCGCGGTGGCGCGATGGTCAAGGTGTCCCTGAGGATGGAAAACGGACGAGCCGTCATCGAGGAGCCGCGTTACAAACTCTTCTTTGTACAGAAACCCCAGGCCCTCAGCGAGAACTACGTCCTCATCCCCGAGGCCCGTCCCGACCTGCTGCGCCCCGACAGCCAGGCCGAGTTCACCCGCTTCATGCAACGCACCCACGACCTCGTCACCGCCCACAACAAGGACGTCCCCTGCGAGCAGTAACAAGACTAAAGGCAGATTAGCCACTACATTATTTTCGGCCAATAATTTTGTTTTTCAAAAAATAATTTGGAAAATTGGAATTATTGGCATTATCTTTGCAGAAAATAAATGAGAAATGAGAATCATTGCCAGAAGCACACTGGTCGAGTATTATAACAGATATCCACAGGCCAAAACAGCCTTGGAAGACTGGTATGAGAAGACCAGAAAAGCAGAATGGACCTGCTTTGCCGACATCAAGAAGACGTTTAACAGCGTTGACAGTGTCGGCAACAAACGGTATGTATTCAATATAAAAGGCAATGTCTACCGTTTAGTAGTGTTAATCCTTTTCACGCCACATACGGTCTATATCCGATTTGTGGGCACTCATGCCGATTACGACAAAATTGATGACATTAAATCGATATAAATATGGCACAGATAAAGACTGAACAGGAATACCGGTCACTCATGAAACGCATTGACGAACTGGTTGAGATAGTAAACGATGACACGCCCAAGAGCAGCAAGGAATATGTCGAACTGGATATCATCTCTGGCCTTGTCGCTGAGTATGAGGACGTCCACTACCCCATCAGCAAACCGTCGCTTGCGGACACTATCAAATTGCGCTTATATGAAATGGGCATCACACAGAAGAAACTGGCCGAAATGTTAGGCATCAGCCCCGCACGCGTCAGCGAAATATTAACAGGAAAGTGTGAACCCACACTTAAAGTGGCTCGTGACATCTGCAGGAAACTCGACATCAGCCCTGACATCGCACTAGGAGTTTAATCACTCAACAAAAATAGCAAGAAGGACAGTCTATGAGAAACTGTCCTTCTTACTATCTATTTCTTCTTGCACCAGGTGTTGGCGAGAATGATGCCGGCGACAACGACTATCAGCAGCACCGGCAGGATATCAATCGTAATGCCAGTCATGTCGTCTAAACAGGCTGCCACCAAACCCAATGCCGGCACAAACAATATCATCGCCGCGACGACTATCCTCAATCGCTTGATATTGTACTTTTCCTGTTTTTCTTTGCTGGCTGTGTTGTAGCCCGCAATGAGTACATCACCCCTGCCCTTCAAGATGACGATGGCAAGGGCAACCAGCATCAGGGCAATCGGCACAAATATGATTATCTCTATGGTATCCATCTCGTCAATTTTTAAGACAGGTATTGTTTCACGTCGATGGCGGCGCGGCAGCCTCCTGCGGCGGCGACGATAGCCTGGCGGTAGTGCGGGTCGGCAACATCGCCGGCGGCAAAGACGCCCTCGACATTGGTGGCGGTGTTGTGGCCCGTCAACTTGATGTAGCCCTGCTCGTCGAGGTCAATCTGCCCGCCCAGGAACTCGGTGTTGGGACGGTGTCCGATGGCCAGGAAGAAACCGTCGATGGCGATGTCAAACAGTTCCTCCTTGTCGGTGCCCTTGAAGCGCACCAGGTGGGCGCCTTCCACGCCGTTGTCGCCGAAGAGGCCCACAGTGTTAGTGTTGAACAGGATTTCGATTTTCTCGTTCTCCTTGACGCGCTGCTGCATGGCCTCGCTGGCACGCAGGTAGTCCTTGCGCACGATCAGGTAAACCTTGCTGGCCAGGTGGCTCAGGTAGTCGGCCTCCTCACAGGCAGTGTCACCGCCACCCACGACGGCCACGACCTTCTTGCGGTAGAAGAAGCCGTCGCACGTCGCACAGGCCGACACGCCCTGCCCGGCATACTTCGTCTCGTCGGGCAGACCCAGGTACTTGGCCGTGGCGCCTGTAGCCACGATGATGGTGTCGGCAGTCATCTGCTCGCCGCCGTCAAGGGTGACCACAAAGGGTCGCTGGCTCATGTCGATGCCAGCCACAAGGCCCGATTTCATCTTGGCACCCAGGTTCACGGCCTGCTGGCGCATGTTGTCCATCAGTTGGAAGCCGTCAATTCCCTCGGGGAAACCCGGGAAATTCTCGATGGTCGTCGTCTGGGTCAACTGTCCACCCACCTGCAAGCCCTCGATGAGCAGGCAGTCGATGGCCGAGCGCACCAGATAAATGGCTGCAGTATAACCCGCAGGGCCCGACCCAATTATCAAACATTGAGTATGGTTCATCTTTTATCTATTATCTTTTATTATCTCTTCAATACTTCGTCCAGGTAGTCATAGAAAGAGGGATCCTCGCCCACGATGACCTTGGCCAAGTTACCCTCGGGATCAACGACGACCTTGGTGGGGAAACCGCGCACGCCATAGAGCGCCAGCGGGTTGTCGCCATTCTCGTCATCCTTGTCCCAATACACGTGCAGCCACGGCAGTTCGTACTCCTTGACAGCGGCTTTCCACTTCTCGACCGTGTCGTTGCAGTCCACGCCCAGGATTTCCATCTTGTCGCTATACTTGGCATAATACTCCTTCATGTCGGGGATGCCCTTGATGCACCACTTGCACCACGAGCCCCAGAAGTCGATGATCACCCACTTGCCGCGCAGCGAGCTCATGGCCAACGGCTTGCCATTGATATCGTTGAGCGTGAAGTCGGGAGCGGGATTTCCCTCCATGCCTTGCTGACGGGCTTCCTCCTCGCGCTCCTTTTGGGCAGCGGCCAGGATACCCTTGTACAGACCAGCGGCCACGCTGCCACGGGCACGCTCGGTGAGCAAGGCGGCAGCGGCCTCGATGTCCTCGATCATCGACTCGGCATTGGTATCAGAGATCGTGGCAATCAAAGCGGCAGCGGCATCCTGATCGGGATGTGCCTTGACATAGCCCATGAGCGCATCAAGATAGTTCTTATAGAGAGTGGGGAACTTCTCCTCGTAGGTCTTCATCACCTCGGCCTCAGGCACGCCCATCTGCACCTGGCGCGCGCATTCACCCGGGAAATTCATTAAATCCATCATGGGCTGCTCGACGGCCTGCTCAGCCTCGTTATAGTCCAGATAGAACTGCGAGCCTGACAGACGGGTGTTGGGGGTGCCTTCCCTGTAGAAAAGCACCGTTTCGCCAGGAATAGCGGGTACCGACATGTGGCCTTTGTAGCCATTATTCCAGTCAGCCACATAGAGCATTGCGGCGTCCTTGAGGTCATAGGACATCTCCAGCAATTCACCCGTGACAGCCTTCACGTCCTGAGCGAGGGCCTTACTGGTAGCAACATCCACAAGGATGAACGCCACCGAGTCTTCACGACCATCAAAGCGGCCCTGCACCGTGAATTTACCTCCCTGGGCCATCGCGCCCAGCGTCATCATGCCCGCAAGCATGGTCAATAACATCTTCTTCATTTGATTTCGTTTTAATGGTTGATTTGACAGCGCAAATATAGCATTTTTTCCTAATTTGGCCGCGTCTTTGACATTCCAATGTTTTTTTTTACTAATTTTGCAGATTAACAATAACATGTAACCAAAACCCGAAGTAGAACATGAAAAAGATTGCAACTTTGTTGACGATGGTGACAGTGGCTATGATGGCTGTCGCCCAGATGGCTAATCCTGTGACTTTTACTTCGCAACTCAAGACTTCCAACGGTTCGAGCGAGGGTGAAATCGTGTTCACTGGAAAAATTGACAAGGGCTGGCACGTCTATTCGACCAACCTGGGAGACCTGGGACCCACCGAGGCCGCCATCACGTTCCACAAGCGGGACGGCGTGGAGCCTGTGGGCAAACTCAAGGCCGTGGGCAAGGAGATCTCGCAGTTTGACGAGATGTTCGGTGCCAAGTTGCGCTACTTTGAGAACAATGTGCAGTTTGTGCAGAAGGTGAAGTTCACCAAGCCCAACTATGACATCGATGTCGACCTGGAGTACGGAGCCTGCAACGACCAGTCGTGCCTGCCGCCGTCTACCGCCAGTTTCAAGAAAGCCGGCAAGTCACCCGCCGTGGACGGTGACACCGACAAAGCCAAGGAGGAAAAAGAAAAGGCCGATGCCGAGGCCCTCGCCAAGGCTAAGGCCGACTCGCTGGCAGCCCTCGCAGCCGCTGCTGCCGACAGTGCCGCAATGTCACAGCCCGTGGACAGTGCAGCCCTCGCCGCCCTCGACCACGACGCGCTGTGGAAACCCGTGGTGGGTGACATCCAGCGCATCGACGGCACCGATGGCGCCAGTGGCGGACGCTCGCTGTGGTACATTTTCCTGCTGGGTCTGCTGGGCGGACTCGTGGCGCTGTTCACGCCCTGCGTGTGGCCCATCATCCCCATGACGGTGAGTTTCTTCCTCAAGCGCGCCAAGGGTGACAAGAAGAAAGGCGTGAAGGATGCCATCACCTACGGTATCTCGATTGTGGTCATCTACCTGGCCCTAGGCCTGATTGTGACGGCCATCTTCGGCCCCAGCGCGCTGAATGCGCTGTCGACCAATGCTGTGTTCAACATCTTCCTGTGCCTGCTGCTGGTTGTGTTCGCCCTGTCATTCTTCGGCATGTTCGAGATCAAGTTGCCCAGCAAGTGGTCCAACGCTGTTGACAACAAGGCCAGCAACACCAGCGGTCTGCTGTCCATCTTCCTGATGGCCTTCACGCTGGCGCTGGTATCGTTCTCGTGCACGGGTCCCATCATCGGCTTCCTGCTCGTGGACTTCGCTACATCGGGCAACTTCTGGGGTCCCGCCATCGGTATGCTGGGCTTCGCCCTTGCTCTGGCGCTGCCGTTCACGCTGTTCGCGTTGTTCCCCTCGTGGTTGAAGTCGGCACCAAAGTCGGGCGGCTGGATGAACATCCTCAAGGTGGTGCTCGGTTTCATCGAGTTGGCATTTGCCTGCAAGTTCTTCTCGGTAGCCGACCTGGCTTACGGCTGGCACCTGATGGACCGCGAGGTGTTCCTGTGCCTGTGGATTGCCATATTCGGCCTGCTGGGCCTCTATCTCATCGGCAAACTCAAGTTCAAGAGCGACATCGTCGAGCCGGGTGACGAGACCAAGCCCATGCCCGTCGTCTGCATCATGGGCGGACTGATTTCGATTGCTTTTGCCATCTATATGCTGCCGGGTCTGTGGGGCGCACCGTGCAAGGCCGTGAGCGCCTTTGCCCCGCCGATGAACACCCAGGACTTCAACCTCAACACCAAGGAGGTGCGCGCCGCCTACACCGACTACGAGCAGGGCATGGCCGCTGCTGCCGCCGCCGGCAAACCCGTCTTCCTGGACTTCACGGGCTTTGGCTGCGTGAACTGCCGCAAG
>ERZ842401.932-NODE-932-length-43298-cov-13.721851_pt1 | contig 43298 bp, 42 predicted proteins | sample MGYA00521270_ERZ842401 | MGnify/ENA primary metagenome ERZ842401 (study PRJEB31892, sample SAMEA3878208) | bioreactor metagenome | biome: Moose rumen | place: Sweden | collected 2011-10 | study: EMG produced TPA metagenomics assembly of the PRJEB12797 data set... | reverse complement strand
TATGCTTCAAGGTCTGGCGCCCATGCAAGTAGAGTTAATGACAACGAAGGAATACTTGAAAGAAGATTAAATGAAGAAGATACGTATAGATTATTATCGCTTCAAACTCAGAAAAGGGCGAGCCTCCGTCCTCCTGCAGAAAGAATCCGGAAAAGAAGCATACTGCATCCCTTATCACTATGTAAAGAAGGAGGAAAGCATTGTCCGTGCTATCCAAACAATTCCAATGGAAGACGACGGGGACCTGGTTCTTCTCGATATTGCCATGAATGACCGCAGCTTGGATATGACCGGCCGGGAATGGTTCCCGATCAAAAACCTATTGGATGTATCCCTCTCCCGAAACGAATCCTTCCATGTCTGGCACAACATACTCCGCTTTTTCTTGAGCCGATGTCCGCATGAAGGTGAGTCGGGTAATGTGCGTCTGGCAGAAAAGATGCTGGAGGAAGTGCGCATCCGCAAAGCCAAGAAGGAATATCTGGACTGGTTGCAACGTCTTTTGGAAGGGGGAGTCACAGCCCTCGATGCCTTTGTGGTGTCACAGCCGGACCCTATTCTGGTGCAAAAGGAGATGGAATCGATGGAGCACTTCCAGGTATATCGACCCCATGATATTCCCATGTGCCAACTGGACGGGGAGTTATTGGAAGAGGATGGGTACTCCTTTCTGCCGCCAGACCTGTCGGTTTTCGGCGTCGAGACAAAACCTATCAATTTCCTTCTTGAGGAGGGAGAAGATCTTATCGAAGAATAGGCCTCAAACGCGATGAATCTTGCAAACTTGGAGGAATCTTACTATATTGCGAAAAATTTCGCAATGAAAAAAGTGCTGCAGGGAGCGTCCCGGTTCTGCCTATCCGGACTCCGGGCCGATTGATGCCACATGCTATCAGTAATCGAAGCTACTAAAAATACGGCTTGAAAACAATTGCCAGTGAATTTGTTCGATTGCAATGGCCGTAACACCGGTTTCAGGATTCATGAATAATCGGAAAACGACCGTGCCGATATCTTCTATTTCATACGTATGTGAACCCCATGCGGACGAAACTTCCTCATCTGCATTCGTGAGATTCTGTATTCCTTTTAGCAAGCGAGAAATAAAAAGGGCGACAAGTGCAATCTTATCCAAGTTGAGGTCTATTACCCTGTCAATTTCAGCCAAGAAAGAAGGAGAATACCTTATAATAACGGAAGGGCTGGTAACGGGAGAAAGCATGGACTAAAGATACCGGGAAAGCCGTTCAACAAAATCCTCATGGGAGATATACCCACGAGAGCGCAGTTCTTCTTCCATGTTTTCCATGGGCTCTGGTACTAAATCTCCTATTCTCACTTTACGGCCATAGGACACCCCGGGTTCTTCCAGCCTATGCTTCTTGTCTTCCATACAACACATTTTTGCAAACCTACAAAAAATAATGAGAATTTACAAGGGAAGGGTAAATGCTCTGTATCGGCCGACCTCGGAAGCGATGAATCTTGCAAACTTGGAGGAATTATAATGTCCGTAATGGCCGGGGCCTCGACCATCGGTTTCCAAACCCTCTCTGCAGAGCTGGGTGTCGGCTATCGATTCTAACCTCCTTCCGGGCACCCTGGGCCCCACCATCCGGAAACGGCTCTAATCCAAATCCTCCGCATCCGTGACGGCGGCGCCCTTGCCCATCAGATAGGTCTTCATGAATTCGTTGAGGTCTCCGTCCAGCACGCCCTGGGTATCGGCCGTGCTATAACCAGTACGCAGATCTTTCACCAGTTTGTACGGGTGCAGCACATAGTTGCGGATCTGGGAGCCCCATTCGATACGCTTTTTCTGGCCTTCCAGCTCCGCCTGCTTCTCCTGCCTTTTCTTGAGCTCTATGTCGTACAGGCGGGATTTCAGGATCAGGAGGGCGCGCTGGCGATTGTCCTGCTGGCTGCGGGTCTCCGTATTTTCCACCATGATGCCGGAAGGGATGTGACGCACCCGCACGCCCGTTTCCACCTTGTTCACGTTCTGGCCGCCGTGGCCGCCGCTGCGGAAGGTGTCCCACTCCAGGTCGCCGGGATTGATCTCAATGTTGATGCTGTCGTCCACCAGGGGATACACAAATACACTGGAGAAGGTGGTCTGGCGCTTCCCCTGGGCATTGAAGGGCGAAATACGCACCAGGCGGTGCACGCCGTTTTCGGCCTTCAGATAGCCGTAGGCATAGTCCCCTTCCACCTCGATGGTGCAGCTCTTGATGCCGGCCTCCTCCCCTTCCAGGAGGGACGTGACGGTGTATTTGTAGCCGTTGCGTTCACACCAGCGCGTATACATGCGCATGAGCATGGCGCTCCAGTCGTTGGCTTCCGTTCCGCCGGCGCCGGAGTTGATGGTGAGGATGGCACCCAGGTTGTCCCCCTCTCCGCCCAGCATATTGCGCAGTTCCAGGGCCTCCACGGCGTCCACCGCCTGGAGGAAAGCCTGGTCCAGCTCCCGCGACTCTTCCGTATCCACGGTCTCGTCTTCGCCGCCGGAGAGACTGTCCCTGGCAAATTCGTACAGGACGTCCAGGTCATCTACGGCCGATGCGGCCTTTTCATAATCGGCCACCCACGACTTCACACCGGCGAGCTTTTTCAGGAAAATCTCGGCCGACTTCGGGTCGTTCCAGAAATCCGGTGCCAGGCTCTCCTGGGTCTTCGCATCCACTTCTTTCCGTTTTCCGGCAATGTCCAGACAGGCTTCCAGGGTAGAAAGCCGCTGCCGCAAGTCTTTGATCTGTTCCAGCGTAACCATCTTCATTTCCGATAGATTTGCAAAGGTACGAAAAATATCTCACTTGGACCATTGGCCGGGTATTTGCAAAAAAACGCTATATTTGTGTTGTTATGGCTAGCATCGGCATATTCGATTCCGGAAGCGGAGGGCTTTCCGTTTACAGGGAACTTGTGAAAGTCCTGCCTGAGGAGCGCTATCTCTATTTTGCCGACAACGCCCACTGCCCCTACGGAGAAAAGACCCCGGAGTACATCCAGGAGCGGGGCCGGGCCATCACGGACATCCTGCGGGGCCTGGGGGCCGATATCATCGTAGTGGCCTGCAATACCGCCACCGCCGCCGCAATAGCCACCCTCAGGGCCGAATACCCGGACGTTCCCTTCATCGGCATGGAGCCCGCCGTGAAACCTGCCGCGCTGGGCACCCGGAGCGGCGTTATCGGGGTACTGGCCACCGCCGGCACCCTCAAAGGTTCCAAATACCTGAAAACCCGGGGCCTGTATGAAGACAACGTACGCATCGTGGAGCATGTGGGCCAGGGTTTCGTGGAACTGGTGGAAAACGGCATCCTGGATGGCCCGGAGGCCGAAAATACCGTAAAAGCCTCCCTCCAGCCGCTACTGGATGCGGGGGCCGACACCATCGTGCTGGGCTGCACCCACTACCCCTTCCTGAAGCCCGTCATCGAGCACCTGGCCGGCCCTGGCGTGCAGGTGATAGACCCGGCACCCGCCGTTGCCCGCCAAACGGTACGGGTCCTGCAAAATGGAGGTATCCCCACAGGAGCGGGCCCCTTCTCCGCAGATTTGTACTTTTCCGGGGAGCCGGACTCCCTGCAACGCATTTTCCGTCTGGTTACCCGTGATTTGCAACCCTTTGGCAATTAGTTGTTTACGCAAAACAACCCCGTCATTTTTACCTGGATACTTTATCGTAACATGCACATAATCAAACACTTGCTTACCACGCTTCTCACTCTCGCAGCCGGACTCGCCCTGCACGCCCAGGTGGTTCCCGGCATAGAAGTGCTGGAAGAAAACGGCTTCGAGGAACTGCTGGGAAAACGCGTGGGCCTGGTGACCAATCCCAGCGGCGTAGACCGGCAGCTGCGCTCCACCATCGACATACTCTTCGATGCTCCGGAAGTGAACCTGGTGGCCCTGTTCGGCCCGGAGCACGGGGTGCGGGGAGACGCCTATGCAGGAGACCACGTAGAGAACGACCGGGATCCCAAAACCGGCCTTCCCGTGTTCTCCCTTTACGGTTCCACCCGGGAGCCCACCCAGAAGATGCTGGCGGGAATCGATGTAATGGTGTACGACATCCAGGACGTAGGTACGCGGAGCTACACCTTCATCTCCACCCTGGGCCTGGTGATGCGCGCCTGCGCAAAGGCCGACATAGAAGTGCTGGTGCTGGACCGGCCCAATCCGCTGGGAGGCCTCAAGGTGGAAGGCCCTTACGTGGAAGAGAATTTCTTCTCCTTCGTAAGCGAGTTCCGCATCCCATATGTCTATGGACTCACTGTGGGCGAACTGGCCGGGCTCATCAACGAGGAAGGCCTCAACCGCGGGCAGAACGGCAAGGAGGAACCGCTCAAATGCCGCCTCAACGTGGTTCCCATGCGGGGCTGGCAGCGCTGGATGCAGTACAAAGACACCGGACTTCCCTGGATCCTCCCCTCGCCCAACATCCCTTCGGAGGCATCGGCCACTGGCTATCCTTCGGCCGGAATCTGCGGGGAAATGGGGCATCTGAACATCGGCGTGGGCTATACCATCCCCTTCCAGACCTTCGCCGCCACCTGGATCGATGCCGATGCCCTCAAAGAGCGGCTGGACAGCTACCGGATCCCCGGAACAGCCTTCCGCACCATCCACTACAAACCCATCTCCGGATCGCTCTCCGGCAAGCTGGTGCACGGGGTGCAGTTCTTCTTCCCGGACTATGAGGCGGCCACCATCACCCTCACCCAGTTCTATGTGATGCAGGCCGTGAACGAGCTGTTCCCGGGCCACAGTCCTTTCCCCCTCAAAAGCACCCGGATGCTGGATATCGTTTGTGGTACGGATTATGTAAGGACTACTTTCGGAAAGCGCCTGAAAGTTGCCGACATCGTTGATTTCTGGAACAAGGATACCGAAGACTTCAAGGCGGTGTCCCAAAATTATTACATATACCGCTAACTTTTAAACTTTAGATGCTATGAGAAGGATTTTAACAACCGCCGTTACTATTGCAATGGCATTAGCCATGCTCACGGCACCTGATATGAGTGCACAGACCCGCTCCCGCAGCAGCTCAAGCACCACCACCCGCTCTTCCCAGAGCACTTCACACTCTTCCGGGTCCAGCGCTTCCCGTTCTTCCGGAACTTCCGGTACCGTTACCCGCTCCTCCGGTTCTTCTTCCGGCAGCTCCCGTTCTTCCGGAGTCGCCCAGCAGGACAACCGCAACCGCAGCACCGGTACCACCACCCGTTCCACCGGCAGCAGCACCAGCTCCCGTTCTACCGGGACTTCCGGTACCGCTACCCGTTCCTCCGGCTCGTCCTCCAGCAGCACCCGCTCTTCCGGTACCGCCCAGCAGGACAACCGCAATCGTGGCACCGGCACTGGCACCGGCAGCTCCGCTTCCCGTTCCACCGGAAGCAGCACCCGTTCTTCCGGCAGCAGCTCTACCTCCGGCACCCGCAGTTCCGGGACTTCCACCGGCAGCAGCACCCGCAGTTCCGGCACTTCCACCGGGAGCAGCACTCGCAGCTCCGGCACCAGCGCTTCCTCCAGCACCCGCAGTTCCGGGACCGCAGCCCAGCAGCAGGACAACCGCTCCAGCGGAACCCGTGCCGGCTCCTCCTCCGCAACCGGAGGTGGTGTACGGGCCACCAACGCCAGCCGTGGCGGGCTCTCCGGGACCTCTTCGGCCGGCCAGGCCAACCAGGCGCCCCAGCAGCAGGAGCCTTATCGTGACAATGGTTACAACTACCGTTACAACGACGAGTTCCGGGTAGACAACAACCACGAGATGTACCGTGTAGCACCGCGCATGCGGGATGCGCTGGCCTGGGACCGTCCGGGCAACTTCTGGGGAGACCATCCTCACTACTACGGATACCGCATCAACGCCCTGCCTCCGCACTACCGCCGCATCACCCACTGGGGAATCGACTACTATTACTACAACGGCATTTACTATCGGCCTTTCGGGGGCTCCTTCGTAATCTGCCGTCCTCCGTTCGGCACGCCGCTGGAGGCTGCCATCGACAGGGCCATCCTCAGAGTGATCCGCTTTGCCTACTACTGCGACACCTACCGCACCTACAATACGGTCTTTGACAACTACAACGTGATTGCCCGGCAGAATCTGATCATCGCCCAGAACAACGCCCGCATCGCCGCCCAGAACTCCAACTACGCCCTCAACGCCTCCCGTGCGCTGAGCGCCTACGAACTGGCCAACATGCTGGGCCTCGTCCAGAGCTACGCCTACGCCAACTCCGAGTACTTCTACCAGGACGGGGTGTTCTACACCATTTCCGCCTCCGGTGCGTACTCCACCATCGTTCCCCCGGCCGGCGCCCTGGTCACCTCCCTCCCGGACGACTACGAGATCATTGTCATGAACGGCATTGAGTACTACCTGGTAGACAACACCGTATACCGTACCACCGTCTTCGAAGGCGAGCCCTTCCTGGAGGTGCTTGGGCAGATGTACGGTTCGCTGTACAACCAGTACAACGTATACCGCTAGTGGCTTGTGGAGGCTAACTAATTACATTTCAATTGTTTAACCATAGTCCCTGTGCATGTTTTTATGCACGGGGACTATGGTTAATTCGCTGAAAATGAAGGAGTTGACTTCCACCCTATTCGGCCGAGGCGGGGAAGCTGCGGCGGGCGATGAGGACGGCGGCGGCGGTGGCCAGGCTGCAGAGGAGCACCAGGCCGAAGTACAGCGGGTAGCCCATGGCTTCCTGCAGGACGCCGGCAACCAGGCCGGGGAGCATCATGGAAGCGGCCATGAAAGCCGTGCACAGGGAGTAGTGCGAAGTTTTGAACTCCCCTTCCGACACGTAAATCATGTAAAGGGTATAGGCGGTGAAGCCGAAGCCGTAACCGAACTGCTCGATGAACACGCAAACGCCCACCACCCAGAGCGGTACAGTCTGGACCAGAGCCATATAGAGATAGACCGCACAGGGCAGAGCCAACGAAACTCCCATGAGCCAGAACGATTGCCGAAGCCCCCGGCGGGACACGAAAACCCCACCCAGGATGCCGCCGAGCACAATACCGATTACCCCTACCGTGTTGTTGATTAGGCCGAAGTCCACGGTGGAAAGCCCCATGCCCCCTTCGGAGACGGGATCTACCAGGAAAGCGGGAAGAATCTTGAGCGCAAAGGCTTCCGGAAGGCGGTAGAGCAGCATGAAGGCGATTCCGGCCCAGGCCAGGGGCTTTCGGAAGAAGCTGGAGAAGGTTCGGCCGAATTCCCGGAAGACCGCCGCAGCGGAGTTCTGGGAGCGGGGGGTATCGGCCGAAGGTGCAGGCAAGGCCCAGAGGTGATATAGGGAGAGGATCGCCCAGAGGACGGCGGCGGCCAGAAGGGTAAGGCGCCAGGCCCTGGGAATGTCCCCGGTCCGGTTTTCCAGCACGCCCGCCAGCACCACCAGCGCCCCCTGCACGAAGAGGTTGGAGATGCGGTAGAAAGTGCTCCGGATGCCCACGAACAGAGACTGGTCCCGCTCGCTGAGCGCCAGCATATAGAAGCCGTCGGCCGCAATGTCATGCGTTGCCGATGCAAAAGCCGTTATCCAGAAAAGCACCAGCGTCGCCGTAAACAGCGACACTTCCCCGCCGGTGCGGCCGGGCAGGGAAAAGGACAGCCCCAGGAAGAGTGCCACCATGAGCAGTTGCATGGCCGTCACCCACCAGCGCTTGGTTCGGAGGAGGTCCACAAAAGGGCTCCAGAAAGGCTTGATGAGCCAGGGCAGATACAGCAGGCTGGTGTAAAGGGCCATATCGGCATTCCCCATCCCCATTTTCTTGAAAAGGATAACGGAGATGTTGTTCACTATGAAGTAGGGAATTCCTTCGGCGAAATACAGGGAAGGAACCCACAACCAGGGGGAACGGGGTTTCATAGACTGGTGCCGGGATAATAGAAGGAAAGAATTTCACGGTAGTCTTTTCCGACGGCAGCCATTACGGCCGCTCCAATCTGGCAAAGCCCTACGCCGTGACCCCAGCCATGGCCCCGGAGAACCACTTCGGAGCCTTCAAACGCTATGTCGAACCAAGAGCTATAGAGGTGGCTCTCCGAAAGGAATTTTCTGATAATCAGTTCCTTGCCGATAATAACCGAACTCTTTTCCCCAGTGACCCTGAGCCGGGTAATCCGTCCTGAGCCTCCCCGTTCCAGCACCTCCAAGTCCTTTATGAGCCCCAGGTCGAAGCCCGAGCGCCGGGCAAAAAGGGCCGACAGAGCCGGCAGCGTGTAACGTACCTCCCAATCGTGGAAGTCCTTGGTTTCCAGATCGTAATCGTTGAGGACCTGCTCCAGGACGGCCTTGTCATGGGTATCGCACCAAGGGTCTTCGTGAACGGTGAGGTAGGGATAGTCCACGTCTTCCCAGCAGGCGCTGAAGCGCTCCGTACGCCCGCCGCAGCACTTGTGGAAACGGGCGTCCACCAGGGCGTCTCCAAAGCGGAGCACCTGCCCCCAGGTTTCGTCAATGGCCTGACGGACAGCCTCTCCTACGGCATAGGTAAGCCCATGATAGCGCTGGCAATGGTCATCGGCACAAACATCAAAACAACGATGGTCTTCGTGGTTGAACCAGCGGCGCACTTCCGTGACGGGGGCGTCCGGAGAAGTTCCGGCGGCCCGGCCTTCCAGCCAGGTGACCACTGCGGGCGTTCCTTTCAGCTCCGGCCCGCCCTTCAAAGCCTTGGCGGCGTGGCGCTTTTCCATGAGTGACATCACCCAGGAGCGGGAAATCACGGCATGGGCCTTCAGGAATTCCGGATGGGCCGAAGCCCGCATCTCGGAGGCAATCACGCTCAGCAGATAGTCCTCTATGCCAATCACATTCACGGCCTGCACCTTCCCTTCCGAAACGATGAATTTCAGCGCCCCGGCAAAGCGTTCCTCCTGTTTCCGCTCCCAATGGAAGCCTATGCCGATGGCAACGTTGTACAGGATAAAGGACGGTTCGGCAAAGAGCGTGGAGATGGAAGGGGCCTCGAAAACCAGTTCGTCATAGAGCATGCCGTTGTAGTCGATCTTTCCCTCGCGGTATTGCACCTTCTGGGGACCGGCCCCGTCGGAAATGATCTCGAAAGTGATTTCCGGGGCGGCCAGGATACCCACTTCAATCTTGGGCTGGGTACGGACCAACCGCCACAGGAGGCGTTTTTCTTCGGCCTCGGAGATGCTTACATCATCCAGGATTTCTCCCAGGATGCGGGCATCGATGCGGGCGAAGTCCTTCACTTCCGGCACCACCACGAAGCCTGCCATGTCGGCCGCACCGGGGCGGATGGAGAAATTGGCCTCGCCCTGGGCAAAGTAATGGCGGGGAAGGTCGTTCCCCCGGATGGTCACAAGGGCCCTGTACTCCCCTTCCGCGCACCAGGCGAAGGCGTTGAAACGCGGTTCCGTCTCCTCTCCCACGAGGGTCTGGCAGTCCAGGAGGCGGTAGAACATCTTGGAAAGGCTCTTGGCGGTAAGGGCGCGCAGCATGAACACGCCGCGGGTGAAGTGCTTGTAATGGAACAGCTGGGCGTCCCGGACGGAAGTCACATACTCAATATGCGGCCGGGCGTCTTCCGGGACTTCCCCATCGGCGGCAGCCACGGAACGAAGAAGCCTGTCGGCAGCGCGCTCCAGGGGCATATAGCCCCGCGGACAGGCCTGGAAATGGGCGTGCCCGGGAACCGTTGTGCCGCTGTTGGGACTGTTATAAAAGACGATGTATTCCCCCAGCGCAGCCGCCAGGTCCAGCATGTCCGGGAAGCGGTGCCAGATGGTCTGGGGTGCATGGATGTCCCGCGTGATTACCAGATGGTTGGGGAAGATGGGCGCCCGGTTCACCAGAATATTGTATTTCCGGCCTTTCCTGCCTTCGAACGGGAGGGTGTGCTGATGCTCCATGTAGTTCTCTTCACAGAGCGGACAGCCGTGGTCGAAGATGGGAAGCCGGCCGGGATTGGACTGCAGCGTGACCAGGATGCCCCCGTAAGGAAGGGTACGGGTATTTGCGCGCTTGAGGGCGCGGTACTTGGCCGCCACCGCGGGCCAGACCGACAGCTGGTCGTGTACGAATTTGTCGATATCTGTTGCCATAACCGGATAAAGTTACGGCTTTTTCGGGGAAATTCCTACAAAAGCGCCATCAGACGGTCCTTGTAGGTGGAGTATTCGTGCTCGAAGTTGGGGGTGAGAATCCTTTTGCCCTTGGCCGATTCCAACTGTTCCGGCGTCCACCATCGGCCTTCCGTCACCTCGGCATTGTCCGGAGCCAGGTCTGGATGCCCCACCATGGCAAAGACAAAGACGAATTCCCGGTCCCGCCCGGTTTCCCAGATGTTGGTGCCCACAAAAAGCGGATTGAAGGCCTGTAGGCCCAGCTCTTCGCCCGCTTCCCGGAAAAGGGCTTCCTGCGCCCGCTCTCCGTAGGTAATATGGCCGCCCACCGCCGTATCCCAATAGCCGGGCAGGAGATCCTTCTCCGGAGAACGCTTTTGAAGGTAAAGCCTTCCCTCCCGGTCGATGATGTGCAGGTGCACCACCGGATGCAGCACCCCGGCCCCGCTGTGGCAATACGCACGGGTAGCCTGCCCGTACACGATTCCGGTGGGTTCTATGAGCGGCAGCATTTCCTGGTCCTGGGCCGGAACGTGTCCCGGATGGTCCACGGAAGGCCGGGGATACACCGGCGCCGGAGAAGAGGGATAAACCAAATCGATCATACTTGCCTTCTGTTATTCAAACTCCAACTTCACTGTAAAATGCGCTCTCCCGTCCACCCGGCCCTCTACATACCAGACATTCTCCTGCTCTTGAAGGGTGAAAAGCTGCACCTGCGTACCGGCCGTGGTTTCCTTGCTAAAGTTAACGTATGCATCCTTAACGCATTTTCCCTGAACCAGTTCCAACGGGAGGGCATCCATGGCCCAAACCATGTAACGGGCATTGTTGGTATGGCCGACCAGGTCGATATCGGAAAAAGCCACCGTGTGCTCGCCTGCAAGGACGGGGTCCATGCCCTTCGGCAACATCACCTTGGGGCAGGGCTCCTCTATGGCGTCATCCACTTTGTATCCTACGCTGAGCAGTTCTCCCAGGTCTTCCGGACGGACCAGCCGACGGGATTGCTCGTCGATGACCACCCAGGAGCTGGTGGCGGTTACCTGGTGGTTCCCCTCCGAATCCAGGAGGTCGAAATCACGCATATAGAAAAGACCGGCCGATCCTTTGTGCCAGGTATAGAGCTTTACTGCGTCCCTCCACTTGGGGGCTTCGTTAAAGTGGATGTGAATCCGGGACAGCACCCAGGCTGTGTGGTGAACATGCAGGGTGTCGTAGCCAAAACCCAGCTCCTCAGCTGCCCAGTAGGCAATTTCCTGGGCAAGATCCATAAACGCCGCAGGCTTAAGCTGCAGTGTTCCGTCGGTCTGATAGCAAGGAATGCAAATATCCTGGCAGAATTTATAGCCTTCTCTTTTTACGGGAGTCATGTTTCGCGCTAACTGTGCAGAATATCAAATTCATCGGCCGAATAAAGGAAGGAATCCAGCCACTCCGGTGCCACCCTGCCCACTATGGCAAGGGCAATCACGGCCAACAACAGCAGAAGCACCAATCCCAGCAGAATCCAGCGGAAAACTTTCCAGAAAGAACGCTTCCGGGGAATGGCAGCCACTTCCGGCTCGGCCGAAAAGGCCAGTTCCGGCTCCGGTTCCGGTACAGGCTCCGGTTCCGGTACAGGCTCCGGTTCTGGTACAGGCTCCGGTTCTGATACAGGTGCCGGTTCTAGTGCAGGTTCCGGTTCCGGTACGAACTCTGGTTCTGGTACAGGTGATGGTTCTGGTGATGGTTCTGGTACGGGCTCTGGTACGGGCTCTGGTTCTGGTACAGGTGATGGTTCTGGTGCCAATGTGACCAGTTCCACCGGTTCTTCCTCTACGGCAGGGGCGTCCAGCATCTCTGCAAGCGACTGGACAGCCTCCTCCACTTCCTCCTTGGTTTCTTCGTGGGTTTTTAGGGAGACGGGCCCCAGGCCGAAACCTGCCGGGTAGATGTCCAGGTCTTCATCGGCCACGAAAAAGAAATGGTTCTCCCTGGTAGCCCTAAGCCGCCCCAGCCCCGGAAAAATAATGGTTTTCTTCACCTTGAGCACCTCCTTCATCTCCAGGAGGAACTCCGTAAGGATACGGCTTGCATCGGCCTCCGAAACTTGGTTGGAACGGGCATAGAGGCTGGTCAGGAGCGTATCCGAGCCTTGCTTGGGAGAGAAATACAGGCGGCGGTAAGGGGGATGGATAGTATATCCTTTGTCGGTAAAGGAAGCCGGAACCAATTCTGCCACAAAACTTCCCACGCCGGGAAGCGTAACGGCGTCATGGTCCATAATGGCTTCTTTGACCATCTTGGCAAGCAGGTCTATATCCATCGCTGAAAACTGTTAGGGTTAACCGCACAAATATACAAAAAAACAGAGGAAAGAAAAATACCGTAAAAAAATTGAAAAACCTTTGCAGAATCAAAAAAAGGTTGTACCTTTGCAATCCCGAAACCCAATGCAGGGCACTGGAAACAGTGAAATATTCCTCAGTAGCTCAGTTGGTTAGAGCACCTGACTGTTAATCAGGGGGTCCTAGGTTCAAGTCCTAGCTGGGGAGCCAAAGCGGACAAATCCACACGGGTTTGTCCGCTTTCGTGTCTGTCCCTGAGGCTTTGGCGGTGGAGCCTAACCAGCTAATATTCAGCACTTTAACTAGTGTCCCCGTGTATGTTATCGTGCACGGAAACATATATTAATCGGCCGATAATCAATTATTTAGCCTCCACAGCTCCACGGTGGAGTCGGCAAAACGGACGACGGCGTCCCGGTGGGAGATGAACAGGATGGTTTTCCGGCCATGGAAGCGGGCATGGAGGTTCTGCAGCAACCGCTGCTCCGTGGCCGCATCGAGGGCCGAGGTGGATTCGTCCAGAATCAGAATACCGCCTTTCCTGAGCAGGGCGCGGGCCACGGCGATCCGCTGGCTCTGCCCTTCGCTGAGACCGCTTCCCACTTCCCCGCAAGGGGTGTCCAGGCCCTGCGGCAAATCAAGGACAAACTGGGCCACAGCCGTTTCCAGGGCCTCTTTCAGTTCTTCTTCCGATGCCGACGGATCGGCCATCAAAAGATTGCTCCGGATGGTGCCGCTGAGAAGGGAATTCCCCTGCGGAATGTACATGAAGTTCTCCCGAAGCGCAGCTCCTGCCGGATGCCCGCCGACGGAAATGCTTCCGGCCGATGGCTTCAGCAGCCCTAGAATCAAACGGATGAGGGTGCTCTTCCCCACTCCGGTAGGTCCCGCGATGGCAGTAAGGGAACCGGCGGCGAAACTGCAGGAGAAGTCCTGCAAAACGGGCACGGACTGGCCGGGATAGGAATAGGTAACGCGGTCCACCACGATTTCCGGAGCGGCGGGGAGAGTCACCGGATGGGCTTCCGGTTCCGGTTCCAGTTCGGCCAGTTCCATCAGGCGCTCCACGGAGGCCAGTGCATTGATGAAAGCGGGAATCTGTCGGCCGAACTCCGCTATGGGACGCTGCACCTGCCCCACCAATTGGAGGAAGGCCGTCATCATGCCGTAAGTAACCGTTCCGCCCCGGATGCCGAAGATGCCCCAAAGGAAGGCGGCGGCATGGCCGGCCTGAAAGCCGAAGAACATGAGCCCCCGGGCCACGGCATTGTAATTGAGGCGCTTCCGGGTATTGTCCTCGATATCTTCCTGATACCAGCCAAACTTGTCCAGCACACGGTCGGCCCCGCTGAGGGTGAGCACCAGCACCCGGTGCAACAGGCTTTCCTGCATAAGCTGCTGAAGCTCGCTCTCCCGGGCCCGGATGGCACTCTGAAGACGCCGCAACTGCCGGAAAAACAGCTTTGAGCCGAATACGGCGAAGGCCATCAGCACCAGCAGGAGCCAAAGCAGGCCGGGAGCCATGGTCATGAGATAGACCGACGCCGCCACCAGCTGCAGGACCGTAATCACCATGCCGGGCATCCAGCTGGTCATCAGTTCCGACACCACCCGGATGTCCTCCTCCAGGCGGTTCACCGTATCTCCCGAGAGGAACTTCTCCCGGCCGTCCCAACGGCTTTCCAGCACATGGGTGAAGAACTGCTTCCGAAGAAGGTTCTGCGTTTTTACATGGGTATAGTTTTCCCACCAGCCAGAGAACAGGTTGGTGCCAATCTGCAGGGCCAGCACCGCCACGAACAGGCCGATGGCAAGGCCTATCGGCACCTCGCTCTCTCCCGTGGCAATATCTACCAGCAGCCGGCTCAACGCCACGAAGCCCAGCGACGCCCCTATCCGCAGCACGCCCACGAGGATACTCACCAGCATCCGCCAATGGACAGGCCGAGAACGGGTCCAGAGGAACCGCAGACAGGCTTTGACGTCTTTCATGGGAAACTACTCCGTTACAACGCCCTCACGCAGCCACACGTCCGCCACCTTCGCAGCATCTTCCGTGGCCTTTTCCAGGCTTACTTCATACTTGTCCGTCAGGAGCTTGGCCAGATCTTCCACAGTAAAAACCTTTCCTTCCACGCCTTCCCACAGATAGGCGGCCGATGCGTTCAGGGAAAGCATCTTGTTAAAGTTCACCTGGGCAAGGCCTTCGCCCACCACGACATATTCCCCGCAAATGGAGCGGAGGATGAATCCTTCTTTGATTTTCATGGCAACACGCGTCTGTAAATAGCTAAAATATATCTTCTTACGGGTTTCAGAAAGCGCCAGAAGCGTCCTTTCCCCGGTGTTATCTCCTTCTCCCCTTTGACGATGGCGGTAACCGTACCCATTACATCGGCCGGGGAGCAATGTTCCGTCCCTACCAGGTTGCCGTCTCCCATCAGGGTTACGTCATCTCCCTCCAGGGCAACCACCCGGTGCAGCACATAGCGGCCGGGAAGCCGCACAAGCACTATGTCTCCCACAGCCACCTCCGGCATTTTCCTAAGCCGGACGCTGTCTTTTCCGCCCCTGATAAAGGGCAGCATGCTGCTTCCGAGCGGGGTGAAGACCACTTCCCTTCCCTCGTCCAACAGCTTTCCCGCCTCTTCCAGCAGGACTTCGTTGGGGAGCACACGCTTATCCATGCACCGTCCTGTAACAAAGTTCCGCGGCTTCCCGGTCCGGCAGGCAGTCCAGGATATAGCAGGGCAGTTTTCCTGCAAGGGCTTCCAGCGTCCGGTGCCAGCCTTCGGCCAGTTCCCGGAAGGGCCGGAAAGAGGAGGCCGATGTCATCAGGGAGGCATAGGCCTGCACCCCGGCAAGCCGCTGAATCTGGTTCACGGGCGCCTGACGGATGCGTACAGCCGCACCGGCAGGGAGGTCCAGCGCCTTGTAGCAGGGCGTTTTTCCGCTCCAGGGAGAGCCATACACCCGCACCGACCCGTCCGGCTCCAGCTTGAGGATGGGATTGTCGTCGTTAAGGAGTTCCGTGCCGGGAATGTGCTTGAGCCAGAGGCTGCTGTGGGTGCTCTTTCCCGTGCCGCTCCGTCCCAGGAAAAGGTAGCCCTTCCCATCGTTCATCACCACGGAGGAATGCATCTCCAGCGCACCCTCCAGGGCCGATGCAAAAGCGAAGAGCAGCATTAGGGCATTGTTCAGGGCGAAGCTGTCGTCGGCCCCCGCAAGCAGAAGCTGAGCCTCCCGGAAATCCTTCCCGGCAACCAGCGTCCCTGCGAGGGGGCGTCCCGGAAGGGCACTGAAACTGAAACGATAGGCCTCCGGACTCTGCTCAATGACAATTTCGGGAAATCCGGGGCCGTCGTCGGTCTTGAAATAAGGGACGAAGAGACCCGGAGCCAATTCCGATACAATCCGAAGGACAAAAAGCGGCTTGTCCGCAGACCCTTCCACCCGGAAGGGCGACAGATTCCTGAGCTGTCCCGGGAGCGGATGCCCCTCCGGACTCTCTATCCGAAGCAGGAAACCTGCCACCCTGTAATCCATTGCTGTCATAATGTGCAAAGATAAGCAAAACAAAGAAAAAGGACAAAAAAGAGGAAACTCCTGAAAGCTTCCTCTTTTTTGTCGAGATGATCCGACTCGAACGGACGACCCCCACGTCCCGAACGTGGTGCGCTAGCCAACTGCGCTACATCTCGATACAGCCGCAATTAAGCGAGCTTGTTGATGTAAACGGCCAGACCGCTCTTGAGGTTGGCTGCCTTGTTCTTGTGGATAACCCCGATCTTGGCCAGTTTGTCTATCATTGCATACACCTTGGGAGCATTCTCCTGGGCTACAGCTTTGTCGGTGGTGTTACGAAGGTCCCGGATAGCGTTACGGGTTGTCTTTGCATAATACTTGTTATGCAGGCGGCGACGCTCGCTCTGACGGGCGGCACGCGCGGCGGATTTTGTGTTTGCCATTATGTATTTTTTTTATATTTGGTAGTGGGTAGGAGAATCGAACTCCTATTGCGGGAATGAAAATCCCGAGTACTGACCGTTATACGAACCCACCAAACTTTGGGACTGCAAAGGTAAGAATTTTTTTCTTGCAAGCAAAATTATTTTACATCTTTTTTCCACTCGAAAGAATAGAGCAAAGACTCTACCTGACGAAGGTACTGACGCTTGTCGTATTTGGGCGCATAAACGAACGCTTCCAGCACGATAATGTCCTTTCCGTCAGGACTATAGAAGGAATGGGACACAAAGGGACCGCCCATGAAGTCCCCGTGCACCTCCCAGAATCCGCGGGTTTCCACGAACTCCCGTCCATGGAAACGAAGGTAGCGCATGGTGGGTTCAAACGCCGTGGAAGTGGTCATGTAGGAGCCGTCGTACATGCCGGGAACGTTCATCTGCATAATCTGGTTCCGGTTGCCGATGATATTGTCCAGGGTAAACAGGTTGGAACCGGCCGAAGTCGGGACAGGGTACTTGTAAATGAGTACGGTCTGGTTGGTGTACTGTTTTTCGTCGGCAATCCAGACGAAGGATTCCGTCTCTTTGCGCAGCTTGTACCCGGAGGGAAAATGGAGGATGCCGCCGGTCACGCGTGCCACGGGATCCCGCAGCTTGAGTTCCTCGTACAGGGTGGCGTTGGCGATGATGCGGTCCCGCTCGGCCTGTTCGAAGTATTCCGCCACCTGGGGCCCGTTCTCCTGGAAGATGCGCAGGGCGCCTTCCTCGTCGAACGCATTGATCTGCGCCACCACCTGCGGCTGCGCCCACTGGTTGGGACGGTAGGCCATCCCCTCGCTCTGGTTCTGGGGATTGATGTTCACGATGAGGATGTTCCGGTGCATCTTGAACATATTGTTGAAAGTTCCGGTGGGCACGTTGGAGAGGCTGAAGAGCGGCTCCCGCTGGGCCAGGTACGGAGTGTCGTCGGCCAGCACGCTGCGGATGGCGGTGCCCAGGTTCCCCTCCCACTGCTCACGGTCTATCACAACCAGCACCTCGCCGGCCTTTCCGCTCACGTTGGGAAGCAGACTTCCCTTCTTGCCGCTATTGCAGCCCAGCAGGGGAAGAGCGCAGGCCACCACCACGAATAACTTAAATATCTGTTTCATAATCAATGAATTAGTCTAGCAATATCGTTGCCGAAAGCCAAAAACATCAACATAAGGAGCAGCACCATTCCTATCATTTGCGCAATCATCATGAAGCGGTCGCTGGGCTTTCGGCGCGTAACCATTTCGTACAGGCAGAAGACAATGTGGCCACCGTCCAGGCCCGGAATGGGCAGGAGGTTCATCACGGCCAGCATGATGGACAGGAGGGCCAGGATCTGGAGGAACTGGTACCAGTCCCAAGCAGAAGGGAACACCTGGCCGATGGCGATGAAGCTGCCCACGGACTTGTAGGCTTCCGTCTTGGGTGTGGCCACCAGCCGGAGATCCTGCAGATAGCCACCCACCGTGCTCCAGGTAAGTTTCCACCCGGCCGGGATGGCCTGCAGGATGGAATAGCTGCGAAGCTCCACCGAAGAGTTCCGGAAATAGATGCCCAGCCTTCCCAGGCTGTCTACCTGCAGCGGGAAGGAAAGGGTATCCTCCTGCCGGAGAACCGAAATGGGAAGGGTTTCCCCCGGATGCTCCCGGAGCACCTTCTGGGCGTCCTGCAGATAAGGGGTGGAAACTTCGGCCACCGAGACAATCCTGTCTCCCCTGAGGAGGCCTGTACCGGCATTCGGGGATTCCACCATCACGCTGTCCACCACGAAGGGAAGGGCCAGGTCGAACATGCCGGGGGTGTTCACGACGGCCCCCAGAAGAGCCTGGTCTATATAAATATCCAGCGTGTCGGAACCGCGGAGCACCGTGGCTTTCCGGGCCTGCCGGCGGGCCAGGTCGGCCTGAAGGGAAAGGAAATCGTCCGGGACATAGCCGTCGAAACTGAGGATGCGGTCTCCGGTGCGGAAACCCAGTTCGTAACCCAGTTCGTTCACATAGACCGGATTGTCGGGAGACACATATGCGGAGCCCCAGATGGACAGGATGGCAATGTACAGGAGAACGGCCAGGATGAGGTTGTTGAGCACGCCCCCGGACATCACCAGCAGGCGCTGCCAGGCGGGTTTGGTCCGGAATTCCCAGGACTGCGGGTCCTGCTTCAGCTGCTCGGTGTCCATGGATTCGTCCACCATGCCGGCAATTTTGCAATAACCGCCGAGGGGCAGCCAGCCAATCCCGTATTCCGTCTCCCAGCGGGCTGCGGCAGGGAAGAGTTTCACAAACCAGGAGGCCCGGGTGGAGAAGAGCTTCACGCCTCCGACATCAAAGAAAAGGAAGAATTTCTCCACTCTGATGTGGAAGAGCTTGGCCCAAAAGAAATGCCCCGCCTCATGGATGATGATGAGGAGGGAGAGGGCCAGGATTACCTGGATGATTTTCAAAAGTACCGTCATATCCGGCCGATGAAGGCCTCCGCCATGCGGTAAGCCTCTTCATGCGTTGCAAAAATGTCTTCCAAGGAAGGGCTTGCAACAAAATTCACGCCATCCATGACACGTGAAATGGTTTCTGGAATATTGTAAATGCCGATACGGTCTTGCAGGAAAGCGGCCACGGCCGCCTCGTTGGCGGCGTTCATGGCACAGGGAACGTTCCCGCCCCGGTCCATGGCTACCGAGGCCAGCTGCAGGCAGGGGAACTTTTCCCGGTCCGGCTCATAGAAACTGAGCCCCTGCAGCTCGCTGAAATTCAAGCGTTTCCCCTCCAGCGGCAAGCGCTCCGGGAAAGCCATCGCCAATTGGATGGGAAGCCGCATGTCCGGGCTGCCCAGCTGGGCAATCACGGCCCCATCGGCAAATTCCACCATGGAATGGATTACCGACTCCGGATGCACAACCACATGGATTTGCCCGGGTTCCACGCCAAAGAGCCACTTGGCTTCAATCATCTCAAAGCCTTTGTTCATCATGGTGGCCGAATCGATGGTAATCTTGGCGCCCATCGCCCAGTTGGGATGCTTCAGGGCCTGTTCCTTCCGGGCATGAACAATCTGCTCGCGGGTCCAGGTGCGGAACGGACCGCCGGAAGCCGTCAGGTGGATGAGGCGGATGGCGTTTCCCTGCGCACCCTGCAGGCACTGGAAAATGGCCGAATGTTCCGAATCTACGGGCAGGATGGGAGCCTTGCAGCTGTGCGACGCCTCCATGACCAGCCTGCCCGCCGCCACCAGCGTCTCCTTGTTGGCCAGGGCGATGGCCTTTCCGGCCCGGATGGCGGAGAGCGTGGGCTTGAGTCCGCTGAACCCGACCATGGCAGCCACCACCACATCCACCTCCGGAGCCTGGACCAGGGCGCAGGCCTCGTCTATTCCCTCATGCACCTCAATGGTTGGAGGAAGCGCCTCCCGCACTTCCCGGTATTTGTCCGGATTGCAGATGACCACATGCGGCACGTTAAAGGCAAGTGCCTGGTTTATGAGCAGTTCTGCGCTGTTGTTGGCCGATATCATCTGCACGCTGAAGCGGTCTGGATGCTGCCGGACCACATCCAGGGTCTGCGTGCCGATGGACCCCGTGGAACCCAGGACGGCAATACTTTTGCGGGCGTCTTTCATGGTTTAAAAACTGATATATTGAGCCGGGTCCACCGGTTTTCCGTCGTACCAGAGTTCAAAGTGCAGGTGGTCTCCGGTGGTGAGCGAGGAGGAGGAGGCCACCATGCCCACCGGGGTTCCGCCCTTCACCACGTCTCCGCTCTGGCGGAGCACTTTCTGGTTGTTCTTGTAAATGGACAGCAGTTCCCCCTTGTGCTGGATGGCCAGGGTGTACCCCGTTTCATCGTCCCAGCCCGTATACACCACAGTGCCGTCCAGCACCGCCATGACCGGGGTGCCGGAGGGAGCCGTAACGTCTATCCAGGGATGCACCGAGAGTTCGAACCCGCGGGACACCACCCCCTTGACGGGCGTAAAGAAAGACAGGGCTTCGATGGGAAGGGTCCGCCGGGTATCCGAAACATTGAACTGCTCCCGGTCCGCTACGTCGGCCCGCAGGAGGGAGTCCCGGTAGGCCAGATACACCGAATCCACCACCGCCCGGGGGGCCTGGTTGGCCAGGATGAGGCTGTCCATGCGGATGGGCGTTTCCCCGGACACCACCCGCCGGAGGTTCTCCGAATACAGTTCCCACTGCAGGATGCGGGTTTCCAGGGAATCGATGCGGCGGGAATTCTGCACCGCCTGGCGGCGGGAACGGGCGTCCGGATAGCCGGGGATGAAGGTGCGGATGGGCGTGTAGGCTATGAGGCAGAACAGCCCGACCAATACAATCACCACCGCACTGACGGCCGACACGATGAAAGTGGAGCGGCTGAAGCGGAGGCTCCAGAGCCGCTCGTGGGATGTGGCGTCTATGAGCGACAGCCTGAAATTCCGAATTTTCTTATCTTGCTGATTGTCCATAAAATTCGTAACTTTGCGGCCGTATGGACAGACTTTTGGGAATAGATTACGGACGCAGGCGCACCGGCCTTGCCGCCAGTGACCCTTTGGGCATCTTCGCTTCCGCGCTGGATACGGTCGATTCTGCAAAGTTAATAGATTATCTCAAAAAATACGCCGAAAAGGAGAGAATCGTACGATTTGTAGTGGGTTACCCCGTGAATCTGGACGGACGTCCCTCAGAGGCCCAGGCCAGCGTGGATGCCTTCCTGAAGCAGCTGGAAGCCGCTTTCCCGGGAATTCCGGTGAGCCTGGAAGACGAGCGTTTCACCTCCGTGCTGGCCCACCAGGCCATGATAGACGGCGGGATGAAGGCCAAAGACCGCAGGGACAAGGCCTCCGTCGACAAAATCAGCGCCGCCCTCATCCTGCAGGCGTACCTGGACCGCAGCAACGGCACTGGCGCAGGCGCCATCGACCCCGAATCCGTTCCGGAGAACCTGTCCCGCAAAAAGTCTAAAAAAAGAAGATCATGATAAGACCCATTTACCTTTACGGGGCCGAAGTGCTCCGCAGGAAAGCCGCCGATGCAGACCTTTCCGACAAGGCGGCCCTGGACGCCCTGGTCCAGGATCTCAAGGACACCCTGGCCAAGGCCGACGGCTGCGGCCTGGCAGCCCCCCAGATCGGGGAGAGCGTCCGGGTGTTGATTGTGGACGGAGACGTGGTTTCCGACATGTACGACTACCTGAAGGGCTTCCGCCGCACCCTTATCAATCCGGTGATTACTGAGGAAAGCGACGAGCAGGTCACCTACTCGGAGGGCTGCCTGAGCATCCCCGGCATCTACTGCGACATCGTCCGCCCCAAAAAGATTACGGTGGAATATTACAACGAAGACCTGGAGAAGGTGACGGAAACCTTCGACAACTTTGCCAGCCGCATGGTCCAGCACGAAATATCCCACCTGGACGGAGACCTGTTCACGGACCACGCCGCCCCCATCCGCCGCAAGATGCTGTCGTCCAAGCTGCAGAACATCACCAAGGGCAAAGTGCATCCGCACTATAACGCCAAACTGAAATAATTCTGTGGAAACACGCCAAAACACAATACCACAACTGAAGGGAAGAACTGCTTCCAGCTGAGCCTGCCGCCCCAGGTGCGCACAATGTCCCAAAGAATGGGACATTGGAAACATTTCGGGCCGATTTTGCGCCCGATGTCCCGGATTTGGGGACATTGGACACATCGGCACTGAGTATAATGGTCCCCTGAAACAGGACACGAGGATAAGGCAAATAAAAGGTTACCCGGAATCTTGTGAGCGGGAAGAAATAAATGGTGTTATCCGGAAAAATTTGTATTTTTGTAAATCCGTGCCTGGGTTTACAACTGTTTTGTGGCAGTATTTTAACACTGTATTTGTTGCTTTTGGTGCGGATAAAACATATTAACACACTGAAACGTAATAATTTATAAAGTTATAATTCTATGGGAGCATTTCACGCATACGACATCCGCGGCATCTGGGGCAAGGACTGGGACCTGGACGTTGCTTACAAAGTAGGATATTTCATTCCCAGGCTGCTCAAGACGAACAAAGTGCTGGTAGGCAGGGACTGCCGCCTTTCCTCAGACGAAATCCATGACGCCGCCATCCGGGGCCTTAACGACGCAGGCGCCGACGTATACGACATCGGCCTCAGCTCCACGCCCATGGTGTACTTCGGCACGGCCAACTACGGTTTCGACGCCTCCATCCAAATTACGGCCTCGCACAATCCGGCCGAATACAACGGCATGAAAGTCTCCACCACCGACGCCCAGGCCGTGGGCTACGACGCCGGACTGGGCCGGATCAAGGCCTGGATCGACGAAGGCGTTCCCACGCCGGTCGCGGAAAAACGGGGTCGGGTGTTCCAGAAGGAAATCCTGACCGACTACATCGCCTACATGCGCAAATTCGCCAAGGACCTCTCCGGCCTCACCATCGCCATGGACCTGTCCAACGGCATGGCCAACCTCTTCGCCAAGGAAATCTTCGGCACGGGAGAGAACATCCACTACCTGTTCGACACGCTGGACGGCCGTTTCCCCAACCATGAGCCCAACCCGCTCATCGAGAAAAACTGCTTCCCCCTGGAAGAGAAAGTCCGGGAAGTGGGGGCCGACGCAGGCGTCATCTATGACGGAGACGCCGACCGCGTGATGTTCGTGGACGAGAAAGGCACTTTCATCAGCCCGGACCTGATGATAGCCCTGATGGGCCGCTATTTCGTGGGTGAGCGGGGCCTCAAGGGCCTGGTCCTGCAGGACATCCGCTCCTCCAAGGCCGTGGGCGAGTACCTGGCGCCGATGGGCTGCGAAATGCGCACCTGGAAGGTGGGCCGCGCCTTTGCCGCCAAGAAGCTCCGCGAGATAGACGGCATCTGGGGCGGAGAACTGGCCGGCCATTACTATTTCAAGGACTTCTTCTACAGCGACAGCGGCCTGCTGGCCTCCATGATTATCCTGAACATAGTGGCCGACCTAAAAAAAGAGGGCAAGACGCTCAGCGGGGCCATCGCGGAGATTGTCCGCTACCAGAACTCGGGGGAAATCAATTACCGGGTAGAAGACAAGAAGGGCGCCATGGATGCCGTAAAGGACTATTTCATGGGCAAGGAAAAGAGCACCGCCTTCATGGACTTTGACGGCTACCGGGTGGAATTCCCGGACTGGTGGTTCAACATCCGTCCTTCCAACACGGAGCCCTACCTGCGCTTCATCTGCGAAGCCACTTCCCAGGAACTCCTGAACCAGAAAATAGCCGAGGCCGACGAAATTATCGTGAAACGCTTCGGCGGCAAAAGGTAACGCATGAACAGAATCCTTCTCCCTTTTCTGCTGGTTTGCACGGCCAGCCTCTCCCTTTTTGCGCAGGAAAACGACGGCCGTGAGGCCGACTCGCTGCGCCACGCTTTCGGCCGGCAGCAGGTGGCCCCCAGCAACACCATCAGCACCCCCTACGCCGATACGCTGGATACCGGCAACCCCGGCGTCAAGGTGGTCCTGTACAACAACGGCACCTACCGCTATATCCGGGACCTGTCCCAGATGGCGGCCGACAGCGTATTCACGGAATTCTGGGACACCCGGAACGTAAACCCTTACAGGAGCGACCCGGATCCCATCCCGGACCGGTTCTCCCTGTGGATCGTAGACAGCCTGGGCGCCTATTGCTGCCCCAATACCACCAAGCCCCGTTCCCTCTTCGGCTACAGGCACGGAAGAAGGCATCAGGGCATAGACCTTCCCTACCCTACCGGCACGCCGGTCCCGGCGGCCTTCGACGGGAAAGTGCGCATCTCGGAGTACGTGGGCGGCTACGGAAACCTGGTAGTCATCCGCCATGCCAACGGGCTGGAGACTTTCTACGGGCATCTTTCCAAGCGGGAAGTGGAATCGGGAGACTGGGTGAGCGCGGGCGATATTATCGGCCTGGGCGGCTCTACGGGCCGTTCTACCGGTCCGCACCTGCATTTTGAGACCCGCTACCGCGGCGCCGCTTTCGACCCGGCCTGGCTCATCGACTTCGAGACCGGCACCCTGCGGCACCGCCTCCTCAAAATCCGCAGCTGGTACTTCAACCCCAACCAGCGCTACGTGCAGAACGTAGACGACGAGGACGAGATATTCCGTACCGACGAGGAAGACCGCCTCCTGGCGGAGGAACAGGCCAAGAAGGATGCGGCCGCCCGCGCCGCTGCGGAAGCCGCCGCCATCAAGTACCACACCATCCGCTCCGGCGACACCCTCTCCGGTATTGCCAAGAAGTACCACACAACGGTGAACCGGCTATGCCAGCTCAACGGCATCAAGTCCACCACCATCCTGCAGGTAGGGAAACGCCTGAGAGTCCGTTAGCGAGAAGACCTAGAAGTTGAACTTGGTCATGCAGATGAAGCGGTGGTTCAGAATCCACTCTTTGTCGCCGGCATACATGCCGCGGGCGTCGCGGTCTCCGCTGCCGAACTGGGCGGCGGTGAGGTTGTACTCCAGCGAAACGGTGAATTTGCCCAGGTTCCAGGCCACGGTGGGCGTGGCGCGGAAGGCCTGCTGAATATGGACATCGGCCGCGGTGTTCATCCACACGGCATTGTCGGCGAGGTCCTGGGTGGTGCCCAGCTGTTTCATGTAACCCAGCATGCCCATCACCTGGAACTTCTTGCCGTACTGGAAGCTCACGAATGAGGCCCAGTCCTGCATGGGAGTGTAAGTGATGGTACCGTCACTGTTGAACGAATGCACGCCGTAGCCGGAGAGGAGGTTCATGTGCTCCCCGCTCTGGGCCAGGATGCTCTTGGCACGGAACTGGAACATCCCGCTGGTGTACTGCAGGAATACGAAGGGCGAGAAGGTGGTCATGAGACTCTTCACCTCTTTGTCGGCATAGGTGCGGTACGGACGGATGTTGGTCATGTCCAGGCCCACTTTGCCCACGAACTTGGCGCTCTTGTAATTAAGCCCTACATACAGCTCGGGAAGGCCATACTTATAGTAATCCTTGCTCTTTCCGGCAGGGCCGGTGGGGAGGTAATGGTTCAGGTACAGCAGGCTGGCGGTAAGGGAAAGGCCGGAGCCCAGGTTCACATCGGCCATGAGCTGCGGACTGCGGTTGAACGGATTGAAGGGGGCGCCGGTTTCCAGATTGTTCATGTGGGGCATGTCGGCCGCCATAGGATGCCAACTCTGGCCGATGGTAAGGGAAACCGGGTTCTCATCCCAGGTCAGCTTCATGAAAGCCTGACGCAGGCGGAGGATGGGAACCGATCCGCTGAGGTTGTAAAAGTCGGCCTCCACCTTGCCGGAGACACCCATGCTTCCCCACTTATAGCCGGACACATCCAGGCCGAGGCGGGTAGTAAGGGAAACGAAACGCCAGTTGAAGCCGGCGTTAAGGTCGGATCCATTGACCATGTTCCGGCCCTGGGGCATGTAGAAATACAGGTCTTCGGTACCGGCGTTCACGGCGCGGCTGTCGGCCACCATGTAATTGCGGATGAAACCGTAAAGGGAGAACTTGGACGGTTTCTCTTCCTGTGCAAAGGCCATGCTGCCGCAAAGCAGCACAGCCAGAAGAAATGTTGCAAGTCGTTTCATATTTAGGAGAACGGGAATAGTTTCGTAAGCCAGAAATAGGCCAGCACAAAACCGATGGCGCCGATGATCAGGCCTATCTTGGTCATGTCCTTGGTCTCTACCATGCCGGTGGCCGATGCGATGGCGTTCGGAGGAGTGGAGATGGGGAACAGCATGGCGATGGAGGCGCAGCAGGCCACGAACACGATCATGGCGGAAGAGCCGCCCATGGCCAGGAACTGGGCATTGTTGGCAGCCTCAGGGTCGGCCATACCGTTGGCCACCACGATGAGGATGGGGATGAGCAGGGCTGCAGTAGCGGAGTTGGAGATGAAGTTGCTGAGCAGGTAGCACACCAGGCCGGCCACCACAAGCACCAGCACCACCGACATGTTGCCGAATGGAATGGCGTTGATGAGCACCTTGGCAAGGCCGGTATCCTGCATCAGGTAACCCAGGCAGAAACCTCCCGCCACCAGCCAGAGCACGTTCCAGTTGATTTCCTTGATTTCTTCCTTGCCGAAGAGGCCGGTGGCCGTGAACACGGCCAGCGGAATCCAGGCCACGATGTTGGAGTTGATGCCCGTAAGCTGTTCGGTGGCCCAGAGGAGGATGGTCCCTATGAAGGTAATCCATACCACATAGAGCTTCCAGTCCTTCTTCTGCTTGCTTTCGGGGATTTCCAGCACCAGTTTCTTGGTTTTGAAGGGGAACATCACCCGAAGGAGCACCCACGCGATGAGAATCATGATGAGCACGTAGGGAATCAGGTGGATGCACCACTCGCCGAAGGAAATATCGATTCCGGCCTGCTCCAGGGCGCCCTTCGCCGTGGCGTTGGGCGGCGTGCCGATGGGCGTGCCGATACCGCCGAGGTTGGCGGCCACCGGAATGGAGAGGGCCAGACCAATTTTACCCTTGTCGTCGGCCGGGAGTTTGGAAAGCACCGGGGTGAGCAGGGCCAGCATCATGGCGGCGGTGGCGGTGTTGCTCATGAACATGGAGAACACGGCAATCATCACGAGGAAACCCAGGAGCACAACCTCCGGCTTGGTGCCGAAGACTTTCAGCAGGGCCCGGGCCAGGGTTACATCCAGGCCGTATTTTTCCGCCATGATGGCCAGCACGAAGCCGCCCAGGAACAGCATCACCACAGGGTCGGCCATGGAAGACATGATGCGGGCGTAAGGCACCAGGGTTCCGTACTGCGGATCGCAGAACAGGCCGATGCCCTTGTTGGACACCGTAAGGAGGGCGATTACAATGACCAGCAGGGAGGTGGCCCAGTTGGGAATGATTTCGAAAATCCACATGAGGGCCGCAAAGACAAACAGGGCGACCACGCGCTGCTGCACTACGGTAAGTCCCTCAATTCCAAACGATTCCACGGGAATAGCCCAAAGGACCAAGGTTAAGATCAGTACAATGGGCAGGAAAACCCAGTACTTCAGGTTGAATTTTTTTGCCATTATAATACAACTGTTAAAACTCTCATCATTATCGGGTCTGCAAAGTTAATCATTTCTTTACAGAAAGCGATGCTTTTTTAAAAAAGAATCTTTCTTGAAATTTTATTGTATATTCCCTTTTTATTCTTTACATTTGTAACGGAATTAAACGGAATTCCTTTTATTTATAAACCATAACACAGAACAAAACCTTTAAAAATGAAAACGACTGACATCATGGCACGCCTCCAGGCCAAGTATCCTCTGGAGAAGGAGTATCTACAGGCTGTCCAGGAAGTCCTGGAATCCATCGAGGATGTGTACAACCAGCATCCGGAGTTCGAGGAAGCCAAGATTGTAGAACGGATTGTGGAACCGGACCGTATCTTCACTTTCCGCGTCACCTGGATTGACGACAAGGGAGAGGTCCAGACCAATACTGGTTACCGTATCCAGTTCAACAGCGCCATCGGCCCCTACAAGGGCGGTTTGCGCTTCCACAAGGCCGTAACCCCTTCCATGCTCAAGTTCCTGGGCTTCGAGCAAACCTTCAAGAACGCCCTCACCACCCTGCCGATGGGCGGCGCCAAGGGCGGCAGCGACTTCGACCCGGTGGGCAAGTCCAACGACGAAATCATGCGTTTCTGCCAGGCCTTCATGCTGGAGCTCTGGAACTGCATCGGCCCGGATCAGGACATCCCCGCCGGAGACGTGGGCGTGGGCGGCCGTGAAATCGGCTACCTCTACGGCATGTACAAGAAACTGGCCCGCCAGTACAACACCGGCGTTCTCACCGGCAAGGGCGGCACCTGGGGCGGCAGCATCCTGCGCCCGGAAGCCACCGGTTTCGGCGCCCTGTATTTCACCCAGCACCTGCTGGAGAAGGCCGGAAAGAGCATCGTGGGCAAGAAAGTGGCCCTGTCCGGTTTCGGCAACGTGGCTTGGGGCGCCGCTACCAAAGCCCGCGAACTGGGCGCCAAGGTAGTGGCCATCAGCGGTCCCGACGGAGTCTGCGAGATTCCGGACGGCATCACGCCCGAAATGATTGACTACATGCTGGTGATGCGCGCTTCCAACCGCAACAAGGTGGAAGACATGGCCACCAAGTTCCCGGAAAAGGCCAAGTTCACCGCCGGCAAGAAGAGCTGGAGTGTCCCCGTGGACATCGCCCTCCCCTGCGCCTTCCAGAACGAACTCTCGGAAGAAGATGCCAAGGAACTCAAAGCCAACGGCTGCTGGTGCTGCTGCGAAGTTTCCAACATGGGTTGCCAGCCCGGTGCCATCCACTATTTCCAGCACAACGGCGTGCTCTTCGCTCCCGGCAAGGCCGTGAACGCGGGCGGCGTGGCCACTTCCGGCCTGGAAATGACCCAGAACGCAGAGCACATCTCCTGGGATGCCAAGGAAGTGGACGACAAGCTGCACTTCATCATGAAGAGCATCCACGAGCAGTGCGTGAAGTACGGCACCCAGCCGGACGGCTCCGTAGACTACGTGAAGGGCGCCAACATCGCCGGCTTCATGAAGGTTGCCACCGCCATGCTGGAGCAGGGTATCGTCTAAAACGCCTGCCTTGCAGGATTCAAAAAAAAGTGGCCGGCCCGGTTTTCGGGTCGGCCATTTTTATCCTGCTGCATGCCGATTACTGCTGGGCTGCAGCCTGGGCCTGAAGCTCGGCCTGGAGGGTTTCCAGGGTGCGGCCTTCGGGGATGTTCAGGGCTTTGCGGGCCTCTGCGGTAAGGTCTACGATGGCGCTTTCGTCATAATACAGGAAAGAGGAAACGTCGAACACGGCGGCATAGCCTTTGGCCTTGGCCAGGTCTGTCACAACTTTCTGGGCTTTTTCCTGGATAGGAGCCATCAGCTGGTTCTGCTGCTGCTGAAGTTCCTGTGAAATGGTTTGCTGGAACTCCTGCAGGCGGTTCTGGATTTCTATCAGCTCCCGCTCTTTGCTTTCACGGATGGCCGCCGTCCAGCTGGCCTGTTTCTGCTGATACTGGGTAGCTTTGTTCTGGTATTCCTCCACCATGGCACTATAGGTTTCATCGGCCTCTTTCTGGGAGGCGGTGAACACTTCACGAGCCTGGTCCATTTCGGGCATCAACATGACCAGTTCGTTGAAGTTGACACGGGCGAACTGCTGTGCAGAGGCTGAAAAACTCACCAATGCGGCAAGGGCGATTACGAAAATCTTTTTCATATCTTATTAAGTTTTTGTTTGTTTCCGGTTTACGGTTTATATCTCCTATCAAATAAAGTGCCTAAAACTGTTGACCCAGCACAAAATGGAACTGGCTGCCGCCGTTGGATGTGTCGTCGAAGCCATATCCCCAGTCTACGCCCAGCAGGCCGATCATCGGCAGGAACACGCGTACGCCCACACCGGCGCTGCGCTTGATCTGGAAGGGATTGAACTCCCTTATGTCGGACCAGCAGTTGCCGCCCTCCAGGAAGGCCAGCACGAAGATGGTGGACTGTGTCTGGAGAATCACGGGATACCGGAGCTCTACGGTGAACTTGTCGTAGACGTTACCGGCATAGCTCACGCCACTCTGGCTGTAGGGTGTCAGTTTCCGGGGGGTGAGGGAATAGTCCTCGTAACCGCGGAGGGAAACGATTTCCGCACCGTAGGTGACATAGCCGGACATGCCGTCGCCGCCCACCTGGAAGTTCTCGAACGGGGAATAGCCCCAATTGCGGTTATAATAACCCAGGTATCCGAACTGGGCGCGCGTCATGAGCACCAGGTCTCCGATAAGTTTGGAGTAGGTGGCGCCGCTGAACTTCCACTTGTGATACTCGATCCACTTGTATCGCTGGGCCGACGTCCAGTCGTCGTAATCTACGTCCTTCCAGCTGCCCACGTCCACTTTGTTCCCGTCGGCATCGTAAGTGAACTTGCGGAAGAGGGAGTACGGCGGGGTGAACTGCAGGGAAGCGGAGAACTCCGAACCCGAACGGGGATAAATTTGCTGGTCGGAGGAGTTGCGGGAGAGCGAGATGGTATAGCTGAGGTTGTTGGAAACGCCCTCGTTGAAGGCGAAGTACGAACTGGTCCAGTTATGGAGCTTGTAGGTTTGCCAGCTGAGGTTGTTGTAAAGGACAAAATAATTGTCCGGCCACTTGAGCCGCGTGCCTATCCCGGCGCTGAAACCATACACCTCGAAACTGGCCGTGGCGCTGAGGATGCCGGTAAGCCAGTAACTGGCGTTGTAATAGGCGTCCGTCATTCTGGAATAATAGCCCGAGACGCTGAGGGATGTAGGTTTCTTGCCGAAGAGCCAGGGTTCCGTAAAGCTTGCGCTTAAGTTGGTGTAGTAGCGCCCGTTGGTCTGGAAACGGAACGACAGATTCTGCGCATCGCCAAGCGGAACGGGCCGCCAGGCGCTCTTGTCGAAGAGGCGGTAGGTGGAGAAGTTGTTGAAGCTGATGCCGGCCGTGAGCACGAAGGTGCCGGCGCCCCAGCCGCCGGAAAGTTCCAGCTGGGAAGAGGGCTTCTCCGTCACATTATATACGAGGTCTACCGTGTTGTTGAGCTGGTTGGGAAGGACGGCATAACCGTTCTGGCTCATGATGGCCTCCGAGTCGAACTGGCCCATGGAGGCAATCTCGCGGATGGAACGTTCGAAGTCCGTCTGCCGGAACAGGTAGCCCGGGCGCGTCATGAGCTGCCGGCGGATCACCCGCTCGTTGGTGAGGTCGTTCCCGTTGATGACAATCTCGTTGAGCCGGGCGGGCTTGCCCTCCGAAATCCGGAGTTCCACATCTACCGAATCGTTCTGGATGTTCACTTCCACGGGGGTTATGGAGAAGAACAGATACCCGTTGTCCCTGTAGAGCTTGGTGATGTCGTAATCCGACTCCTTGCCCCCGCCGTGCAGGCGCTTGTCCAGGGTGACCATGTCGTAAATGTCGCCTTTTTTGATTTGGAGAATCTCGTTGAGCGCCTCCGAAGGGAAAACCGAGTTGCCCGTCCAGGTGATGTTGCGGAAATAATAACGCTTCCCCTGGTCGAACACCATGTCTATGTTAATGTGCTTCTCGTCCGGATAATAAATGGAGTCCCGGACCAGACGGGCGTCCCTGTAGCCGGCCTCGTTGAAGGCGTCCAGGACGGTCTTGCGGTCCGTCTTGTATTCCTTTTCCTTGAACTTTTTGGACTTGAAGAAGTTGTACCAGCGGTTGGAGTGGGTATCCTTCATGTTTTTAGCCAGCTTGTAATCCTTGACATCTTCGTTGTTGCCGATGAAGTTGATGTCTTTGATCCGGACCTTCTTGCCTTTGTCTACATTGAAGATTACCCGGATGGCGCTGCGGATCATGGTGTCCCGCTGGGTTTCCACGTCTACCTTTACATTGATGTAGCCCTTTTCCTTGAAATAGCGCTTGATGATATCCGTGGAGGCGTTCTTGACATAGTCGGAATATTCCCGTCCGGGGCGAAGGTTCACCCGCTCCTGGATGTCTTTCTTCTCATTGGACTTGACACCGGTGTATTCCCAGCGGGAAACACGCGGGCGCTCCCGCACCACCACCTTGAACCAGGCGGTATCCCGGGTAGCACAGAGCGAGTCCACCACCACGGCCACATCTTCAAAATAGCGCTGGGCCACCAGGCGGTTGACGATGCTGGTGATGTCCTCTCCGGGAACGGTGACCTCCATGCCCTCCCGCAAGCCGGTCTGCTGGATAATCTGGCGCTCGTTGAAATACTGGTTCCCCTCCACGCCTACGCCGCCCACTATGTACTGTTGCGGGTGCGTATAATCTATCTCTATAGAACTGCGGGACAACGACTGCGCCCGGAGGGAGAGTCCCGCCAGAAGCAGCAGCGCCGCGCAGATGAGCCGTTTGATTGTCATTCCAATATCCGTTATCCTGCAAAGATAAACATTTTATTTCACTTTCCCATACCGGCGGTCCCGGTGCGAGTATTCCTCCAGGACGGCGAAAAACTCCTTTTTCCGGAAATCCGGCCACAGGGTTTCCGGAAACACGCATTCCGTATAGGCGGTTTGCCAGAGCATGTAATTGGAAATGCGTTTTTCCCCGGAGGTGCGGATGAGGAGGTCCGGATCCGGAATGCCGGCGGTTACCAGATACTGGTCGAAGTCCTTGAGTTCCAGGGCTTGGAACTGTTCCGGGGTACAGGATGCAGCCGCCTTTTTCATGGCCTGCAGTATATCCCATTTCCCGCTGTAACTGACAAAGATGATGAGGGTGAGCCCGTCGTTGGCGGCGGTGTCCGCCACGGTTTGGTCTATGGCCTGGTTCAAAGTGTCGCTCAGGCGGGCCCGGTTTCCCAGGACAAGGAGCCGCACGTGGTTTTTCATCAGGGTGGAAAACTCCCCTTTCACATATTTCATGAGCAGTTCCATGAGCGCGTCCACTTCGGCCTTGGGCCTGTCCCAGTTCTCTTCCGAGAAAGCGTAAAGGGAGAGATACTTCACCCCGGCCTCCCCGGCAGCCTCGGCACAGGCACGCACACTCTCCGCCCCTTCCATGTGGCCGAAGACCCGTTCCTTGCCCCTTGCTTTGGCCCAGCGGCCGTTGCCATCCATGATGATGGATACGTGCGTGGGAATATTATTCATATCAAGGTCAGTTGTTGTTTCTCATGTCCTCTCCCCAGAACAGACGCGAAGTGAGGGCTTTCACAAAGCCTGTCTCGGCGAGCCGGATACGTTTAAGCGAAAATTGTGCCATCTCCACATGGATGGTCCAGTCCGGCTGGATGTCTACGGTACGGTTGTCCGTGGACATGATGGCCATCCCGTCCCTGGACTGGAAAGAGATGTCTACCTTGGAAGTTTCCGGAATCACGATGGGCCGCACGTTGAGGTTGTGCGGAGAGATGGGGGCCACCACCAGCACCTTGGTGTCCGGCATACAGATGGGGCCGCCCACGCTGAGGGAGTACGCCGTGGAACCGGAGGAGGTCGCCACGATAAGGCCGTCGGCCCAGTAGGTGGGAAGCGAGTCCCCGTCTATGCTCACGTTGATTCCCAGCACGGAAGGACCTCTGCGGTGCAGGGCCACCTCGTTCACGGAATAGGGCAGCATGCCGATGCTCCGGCGCGCCTCCGGCCCCTTGAGGGTGGCGTTGAGCACGGTCCTGTATTCTATCCGGAAATCCCCCTCCACGAGCGCCTTCTTCACGGCCTCCGGGCGGTTCTCGCACAGGAAGCCGATGCGGCCGAAGTTGACCCCCAGGATGGGAAGGCCTATGTCGGCCACCACATGCGCGGCCGAGAGGAAAGTTCCGTCGCCTCCCATGGACAGAACCAGGTCCGTTTCCGGACGGACATCGGCTTTGGTACGGATTTCGTAGACTTCGAAGGTGGCCGACTCCAGGTCCTGCAGCAGGGAAGCCATTCTCGGGTCCTGACGGAGCTCGGTATTGAGGATGAAATATCCGATTTTCATTATACGAATTAAATTAACCGCCAAAATTAATACATTTATTATAAATTTCATTACTTTTGTGTCATACAATTCACCAAAATATGACAAAACTCAGTGTAAACATCAATAAAATAGCCACCATCCGCAACGCGCGCGGAGGCAACGTGCCGGACGTGACCAAGGCCGCCCTGGCGGCGGAACGTTTCGGGGCGCAGGGCATCACCGTGCATCCCCGGCCAGACGAGCGCCACATCCGCTATGCCGACGTAAGGGAAATCCGTCCCCTCCTGAAAACGGAATTCAACATCGAAGGGAACCCCACCGTCCCCAGTTTCGTAGACCTGGTGCTGGAAGTGGTGCCGGATCAGGTGACCCTGGTGCCGGACGGCCACAATGCCATCACGTCCAACGCCGGCTGGGACACCCTCCGCAACCGGGAACTCCTCACCGGGCTGTGCAAGACGTTCAAGGACAAGGGCATCCGCACCTCCATCTTCATAGATCCGGACCCGGACATGGCCGAAGGCGCCGCCCTCTGCGGGGCCGACAGGGTGGAACTGTACACGGCCGACTATGCGGCCGAATATCCCCTGGACCCGGAAATTGCCATCGTCCGCTACCTGGAAACCGCCAAGGCAGCACGCTCCCTGGGGCTGGGCCTGAACGCCGGGCACGACCTGTCCCTGGAGAACCTGGCTTTCTTTATCCGGACCATCCCCTGGACGGACGAGGTTTCCATCGGCCATGCCATTGTTTCGGACGCCCTGTACATGGGGCTGGAGAAAACAATTCAGGCCTACCTTGGGGAAATCCGAAAAAAATAGTTAAATTTGCAGGCTTATTACCGATTGAATATAAACAACATCATAAGAATGAAAAAGATTATCCTCCTTTGCGGCGCCGCCGCACTGATGGCCCTGGTTGCCTGCAACCAGACTCCCGCCAATACCCCCGCCGCACAGGCCGACACCCAGGAAAACGTGGCGGCTCCCGGCAGCATCGTCTATTTTGACATAGACCGCGTCATGCAGGGATACGACATGTACAACGACCTCAACTCCGTATTCGAAACCAAGGCCTCCGGCATCCAGGCAGAGATAGACCGCCGCGGCAAAAAACTGGAAAAGGATGCAACCGACTTCCAGAACAAGGTGGACAAAGGCCTCCTCACCAACTCCGTAGCCCAGGTCCAGTACCAGAAACTGCAGGAGCAGCAGGCCCAGTACCAGCAGTACGCCGTAACCAAGCAGCAGGAAATGGCCGAAGAGAACCAGGTGATGATGAACCAGATTGCCGACGCCATCGCCACCTACGTGAAGGAATTCAACGAAGAGCACAAATATGCCCTCATCCTCACCACTTCCGGCAACATCATGTCCGCCCCCGTGGTAACCGGCGACGAAACCCTGGACATTACCGACGAAATCCTTGCCGGCCTCAACGCCGCTTACATCAAGAGCAAGGGGAACAACAAATAGTCCCGCAGGATGAAGATTGCCATCCTGTCCAGTTTCTACCCCCTCAGGGGCGGCATTTCCCAGTTCAACGCCAGCTTGCTGGAAGGACTGGGAAAATGCGCTTTTGACACCCGCGCCTATTCCTTCTCCAGGCAGTATCCCAACTTCCTCTTCCCCGGGAAAACACAGTATGTGACACCCGAGGACGAGGCCACGCCTGTAGAAGCCGGCGCCATCCTGGACACGATGAACCCCTTCACCTGGACATCCACCGCCCGGGCCATCCGAAGCTGGGGCGCAGACCTTCTGGTCATGAAATACTGGATGTCCTGGTTCGCCCCTTCGCTGGGCTACGTGGCCCGCCACTGCGGATGCAGGAGCGTGGCCATCCTGGACAATGTCATCCCCCACGAGCCGCACTGGTTCGACAAGCCCCTCACCCGCTATTTCCTCAAGGGATGCAGCGGTTTCGTGGCCATGTCGGAGCGTGTGGAGCAAGACTTGCTGGCCCTGAAACCGGACGCTCCGCACATTGTACTCCCCCATCCGCTCTACTCCCATTTCGGCGGGCGCATTCCGCAGGAGGAGGCACAGCGGCTGCTGGGACTGGCCCCCGGGCTCAAGACCCTGCTCTTCTTCGGCCTCATCCGGGACTACAAAGGGCTGGACATCCTGCTGGAAGCGTTCCGCACCCTGCCGGAAGACTATCAGCTGGTAATAGCCGGAGAGCCTTACGGCTCCTTCGACAAGTACCAGAAGATTATCGATTCCTTGCCCTCCCGGGACAGGGTGCACGTATTTCCGGACTATATCCGGGACTCGGAAGTGAAAGTGTATTTTTCGGCCGCGGACCTCGCGGTCCTTCCCTACCGGAGCGCCACCCAGAGCGGAATCAGCTCCATCGCCTATAATTTCTGCACTCCCCTGGTGGTAACCGACGTAGGAGGCCTCAAGGACACCATCGGCAGCCGTGGCACGGGAATTGTCGCACCAGTGGCGGAGCCCGGATCCATCCGGGAGGAAATTGTACGCTTCTTCTCAGATCCCGCCCTCCAGGAAAGCCTCAGGGAAGCCATCCTCCGGGAAAAACAACGCCTGAGCTGGGAAAGCTTCTGCAAGGGGCTCACCGGCTTTGCCGCCACCTTATAAACCTATTGCAATGAAAAGAATCGCCATCCTTGCCATCTCCGTTTTTCTGGCCGCCATCGGCGGACGGGCCTTCGCCCAGGACAACAACGGCGGATACGTTCCCACCCCTGTGACCGTCTCGCAGGAGAAGGTGAAGCTGAACGGGAAAATCTACCTTTCGCATGTGGTATTGGAACGCCAGACACTCTTCGGCATAGCCAAGGCCTATGGGGTGAGCGTGGAGGAAATCTACGAGGCCAATCCCTCGCTCCGGGAAACCGGCCTGCAAAAAAACGCCATCATCCTGGTTCCCTACAAGGAAGGCGCAGCCGCTCAGGCCTCCGCCTCCAGTGCCGAAGCCAATCCGCAGGAGCCTGCAGGGGCGGTGAACTACATAGAGCACACCGTCCGCTGGTACGAAGACCTGGACGACATAGCCGCCAAGTACGGGGTAGGGGCCAAGGAAATCATGGAGTTCAACGGGCTCAAGAACAAGAAACTGCAAACCCGTCAGGTGCTCAAGATTCCCGTAAGGGGGGCGGAGACCCCGCAGAACAACGCCTCCGAGAGCGGTGAAGTGACGGAAGAGGCGCAGGAAGGCCCGGTCGGCGGCCAGGAAGAGGTTCAGGAGGAAACCGGCGGAGACCCGCTTCCGGATCCCGTCCTCCGGCCGGACCAGGCCGACAGCACCCGCCTTTTCTGGAGACCCAAGAACCAGGTGGATTTCTCGCTCATCCTGCCCCTCAACGCCGCGGGGAAAGTGAGCGAGGTGAATATGGACTTCTACTCCGGCGTACTCATGGCGGTCAAGGACCTGGAGGCCGAAGGCCTTAAGGTGAACCTGAACGTGTATGACCTGTCGGCCGGAATTCCGCCCATAGACGCCCTTGTGAAGGACGACTTCGTACTGGGGCCCGTAGCCAGCCGGGACATCGAAGCCATCCTGCAGCGGGTGGACGGCAGGGTGCCCGTGATTTCTCCGCTGGACCAGAAGGCCGGAACCCTGTCGGCCAATTACCGGAACTTCATCCAGGCCCCCACGCCCACCGAGAACCAGTATGACGACCTGGCCCGCTGGGTGAAGGAAGACTACAGGGAAGGGGAACGGATCCTCTTCATCACGGAGAAAGGCGCCGGGAACGTGACCGCATCGGTGGCCATCCGCACCGCCATGGCCCAGCAGCAGCTTCCTTACGAGATTCTCAGCTACGCCATCGTGGAAGGGCGGGGCATCCCCAACATCCTTACGGAAAAGATGGGAAAAGACGCCGTGAACCGCATTGTGGTGGCCTCCGAGAGCGAAGCCTTCATCGGCGATGTAATCCGCAACCTGGGCATCATGCTGGGCAAGGGTTACAACCTGGTGATGTACGCTCCCTCCAAAGTGCGCACCTTCGACACCATCGAGGGCAGTGCCTACCACCAGGCCTCCCTGCATATCAGCACTTCCTACTTCGTAGACTACAACGCCCCTGCCACAGACCGCTTCGTGAAGGCCTACAGGGCCCTTTTCCAGACCGAGCCTTCCCAGTTCGCCTTCCAGGGATACGACACTGCACGCTACTTCGTGAGCAGCTGCGCCCGTTACGGTTACGGCTGGACCGGCAGGCTGGGCCTGAGCCAGGTCTCCGGCCTGCACACAGACTTCCAGTTCTCCTCCGACGAGAGCGACAATCACCAGAATACCGCAGTACGGCGCATTGTTTACAACAAGGACTATACTACCACTTTACAAAAATAAATCCTCTCCATGGAAACCATCAAATGCCTGATCCTGGGCGGCGGCCCTGCCGGTTTCACAGCGGCCATTTACGCTTCCCGCGCCAACCTCTCTCCTGTCCTCTACGAAGGCGTCCAGCCCGGCGGACAGCTGACAACCACTACGGTGGTGGAGAATTTCCCCGGCTTTCCCGGTGGAGTGGACGCCAATACACTCATGGACTCCATGCGGGAACAGGCCAAGAGCTTCGGGGCCGATATCCGACAGGGCACCGCTACGGCCGTGGATCTGGGGAGCCGGCCGTTCAAAGTGGTCGTGGACGGGGAAAAGGAGCTGTCGGCCGAAACCCTGATCATTGCCACCGGCGCCCAGGCCCGCTATCTGGGCCTGCCCTCGGAAGAGAAGTACAAGGGGGCGGGCGTGAGCGCCTGCGCCACCTGTGACGGCTTTTTCTACCGGAAAAAGACCGTGGCCGTAGTGGGTGGCGGAGACACGGCCTGCGAAGAAGCCCTGTACCTGGCCGGCCTGGCCAAGAAAGTGTACATGATTGTACGCCGGGACGTCTTCAGGGCCTCCAGCATCATGCAGGAGAAGGTTTTTGCCAAAGAAAACATCGAAGTGCTCTGGAACTGCAACACCCAGGAAGTGCTGGGAGACGGGTTCGGGGTGACGGGCGCCCGCCTGCTGCGTAAGGACGGGACCGTTTTCGACATAGAGATCGACGGCTTCTTCCTGGCCATCGGCCACTCCCCGGCATCGGACCTCTTTGCGCCCTGGCTCAAGCTGGACCCTGCCGGTTACATTGTGACGGAAGGGAAATCGGCCTGCACCAGCGTGCCCGGCGTGTTTGCCGCCGGAGACGTCCAGGACCCCCGGTACCGCCAGGCCGTCACGGCCGCCGCCTCCGGCTGCATGGCCGCCCGCGATGCGGAAAAATTCCTGATCGAACAAAACAGTTAAGTCCATGATATCTTTGAAAAAAACTGCTCTGGCAATCCTGGTGGCATCGGCCGCAGTGGCCTGCGCAACGCCATTCGAGAAACTGCTTACCTCCAACGACGTAGACGCCAAGTACGCCGCTGCAATGGACTTTTACCAGAACAAGAAGTACGCGAAGGCCGCCCAGCTCTTTGAATCCATGGCCGTGCTCACGAACGGGACCGCCCGCGACGACACGGTACGGTACTACTGGGGCATGTCCAACTACAGGAACAAGGATTTCTATACGGCCGAAAGCAACTTCGACAGCTTCCTCCAGACGTTCCCGCGGAGCCCCTTCGCACCGGATGTGCAGTTCTACCGCCTGGATTGCATGTACCGGGCCACTTACCGCTACGAGCTGGACCAGACTCCCACCAAGGCCTGCCTGGTGGCCATTACGGAATACGAACGGGAGCATCCGGAAGACGAAGCCCACCTGCAGGCCTGCGCGGCGATGAAGCACGATTTGCAGGACCGCCTGGACCGCAAGGAATTCGAGGCCGGACGCCTGTACTACAAGATGGAGGATTACCTGGCCGCACGGACGAAACTCAAGAACGTGCTCAAGGACAACGCCGACAATTTTTACCGCGAAGACGTGCTGTACTACACGGCCATGGCCTCCTACCAGTACGCCCGCCTGAGCGTCCGCACCAGGCAGCGGGAACGCTACCTCACCTTCGTGGACGACTACCTCAATTTCGTGGGTGAATACCCGGAATCGGACTACCGCAAGGAGCTGGACGGCCTTTACCGCAGGGTGCAGGGCATTCTGGGCAACAGCGCCCCGGAAGGAGAGGAAAGCTAGCGATATGCATTTTTTTGAAACTCCCGGAGAGAAGGGAAGGTAAAGAAGGTAGAAGCGAAAATTATTTTTTTATGGAAAGCAAGAAGAAAGTACCTGTGAACACGATCACCCGAGACATCAAGAACCTGGCCGCCCCTACCGGCAACATCTACGAATCGGTGGTCATCCTCTACAAGAGGGCCAACCAGATAGCCATGGCCGAGAAAAAGGAGCTTACCAAGAAACTGGAAGAGTTCCGCAACGACCGGGACACCATGGAGGAAGTATTCGAGAACAAGGAACAGATAGAAATCTCCAAGTACTACGAGCGCCAGCCCAAACCGGACCTGGTGGCCATCTCCGAATTCGAGAACGGCGAGTTGTTCTACCGCAAGGCCCAGAGCGACAACCCCATTGACATCAAGGGCGAATAAGGCATGCTCTCCGGCCTCCACGTCTCCAATTACATTCTGATAGACTCTCTGGACATAGCGTTCCCGGAGGGTCTCATCATTATTACCGGGGAGACCGGAGCCGGAAAATCCATCCTCCTGGGAGCCTTGTCCCTGGTGCTGGGCGCCAAGGCCGATGCGGCAGCCATAGGCCCGCACGCCGACCATTGCACCGTAGAGGCTGTGTTCAGGCCCGGAGAGGACGAAACGCTTCGGCGCATCCTCCGGGAGAACGACCTGCCGGACGGGGAAGAGGAACTGATCTTGAGAAGGGTGGTTTCCCGGAGCGGACGATCCCGCAGCTTCGTGAACGACGAGCCGGTGCCCATGGGGGTGCTCCAGGAACTGGGCACCCGCCTGGTAGACATCCATTCGCAGCACCAGACCCTTCAGCTTGCCGATGCCAGGTTCCGTCTGGAAGCCCTGGACGCCTACGCCGGCAACAAGGAACTCCGCAGCCGCTGCGCCGATGCGTGGACGCTCTCCCAGCAGGCCCGCCGGGCCTTGGAGGAGTTCCGGGAGCAACGTGCCGCCCTCTTGAAGGAACGGGACTACAACACCGCCCAATGGGAGCAGCTGGAACGCGCCAGGCTCAAAGAAGGAGAAGTGGAAGAACTGGAAGCCGAACAGCGGCAGCTCTCCCACGCCGAAGAAATCAAAGAGACCCTCTGCGGGGTGGAAGCCGTTTTCTCCCCGGAAGACCCCACGGCCGATTCCCTCTCCCAGCGCCTCCGGGAGGCAGTGAAACTGCTGGACAGGGCGGGACGTTTCCTACCTGCCCTGGCACCGCTTTCCGCCCGGGTGGAAAGCGCCCGGCTGGAGCTGGACGACATTTCGGCCGAAGTTGCCGGCGTGAACAGCCGCACCCAGGCCAGCCCGGAAAGGCTGGAAGCGGTGGAAGACCGCCTGGGAACCCTCTACGCCCTCCTGAAAAAGCACGGCGCCGCCTCGGTGTCGGAGCTCATCGCGCAGCGGAACCGCCTGGGGAGCCTCCTGGAAGAGACAAACCAGCTGGACGGCCGCGAAAAGGAACTCCAGGCTGCCGCGGAAGAGGCCCTCGGGAAATACATCGGCCTGGCGGATGAACTGCACAGGAGACGCCTCCAGGCATCGGCCCCCTTTGCCGATGCGGTGGAACGGCAGCTCCGGGAACTGGAACTGGACCACGCCCTGTTCCGGGTTGCGCTGGAAAAAGGAGCCCCCGGGGCTTCCGGAGAAGACAATGTGCTATTCCTGTTCTCCGGGAACGGACAGGAGCCGCAGGATGTGGCCAAAGCTGCATCGGGCGGCGAACTCTCCAGGATCATGCTCAGCCTCAAAGCCATGATGGCGCGCTTTACCCAGATGCCCACCCTGGTCTTTGACGAGATAGACTCCGGCGTCTCCGGCAGCGCCGCCGACAAGATGGGTTCCCTGGTGTGCCGGATGGGAAGCCACATGCAGGTATTTGCCATCACCCACCTTCCGCAGGTGGCGGCCAAGGGCCAGGCCCATTACCTTGTAAGCAAGCGGGACGGGACCAGTTCCATCCGGCTGCTGGACCGGGAAGGACGCATCGGGGAACTGGCCCGGATGCTCTCCGGATCCACCATTACAGACGCCGCCGTGGAAAACGCCAAAGCTTTGTTGTCTTCTTAGTCCATGCCCCCCGCCGCCCTTCATACCATCCCGTCCGCGGACGAATTCCGCACCCAGCTCAGGAGGCACGGCCTCAAGGCCACCCGGCAGCGCATGGCCGTCCACGAGGTCATGATGCAGCTGGTGCATGCATCGGCCGATACGGTAAGCGACGCCCTCAGGGAGAAAGGCTCCGACGTCACCGTTTCTTCGGTGTACAACATCCTTTCCCAGCTGGCCGACCTCCATATCTACAGCCGGCGCCTGTCGGCCAACAACAAAATGTATTTCGACGTGGTCACCACCCGGCATATCCACCTGTACGACCGGGAAAACCACACCTACCGGGACCTGATGGACGACGAACTCTCCACCCTGGTCTCGCAGCACCTCAAACGACGCAAATTCAAGGGATATTCCATAGAAGATATCGACATCCAACTCATAGCACGTCCAACCAGAAAATCCAAGAACTTATGAACATACGCCTTTTCAAACAGCTGGCCCTGGCCACCTGCATGACGGCGGCACTTACCGCCTGTGAACTGAAAGAGTCCTATCACGTCCAGAACGCCCAGGATCTGGTGAGCGCCAGTTCCGCCACGGAATTCCTCAGCGACTACGGTGTCCTGTACACCGTGACATCGGATTTGAGCGACAGGAAATGGTCGGTGGGGAACCGTTATCTGATTGTCTTCGACATAGAGAACAGTTCCTACGAGATTACACTGAAATCCTATGCCGAAGCCGTGGTCTCCATTCCCCAGGAAGCCGACTGGGAAGAGCGAACGCCGGGAGACCCTGTCATGGTAGACGGACATACCGCCAGCGGAGGCTACCTGAACCTTCAGATCAGCTTCTACCGGCTCAAAGGAGGGAACTATCCCCACAGCTTCTCCATGCAGTATAAAGACAATGTGCAGAACGGCGCTCTCACCCTGTACCTCCACCACGACGGGAACGGCGAGAATCCGCTCAACATAGACGAGGACTCCCTGGAAAAAGCCACCATCCTGTACAGTTTCAAGCTGGCCGGACTGCTCCCGGAAGGAACCAGCCGCACCCTGTACCTGGTACTGGACGAGCTGGAGGAAAATGCCACAGGGGATGTCCTGAAAGAAAACACCTACAATTTATACGACCAGCAAATCACGTTTTAACACTCTGCGTTTGTCAACACGGCCGGAAACTTACAAAATTTTGTTAATTCAAAATAATTCCCTACATTTGCAGTCCCATACATGGTGGATGTAGTTCAGCTGGTAGAGCATCGGATTGTGGTTCCGAG
>ERZ842401.931-NODE-931-length-43318-cov-5.971107_pt1 | contig 43318 bp, 34 predicted proteins | sample MGYA00521270_ERZ842401 | MGnify/ENA primary metagenome ERZ842401 (study PRJEB31892, sample SAMEA3878208) | bioreactor metagenome | biome: Moose rumen | place: Sweden | collected 2011-10 | study: EMG produced TPA metagenomics assembly of the PRJEB12797 data set... | reverse complement strand
TCTTTCCCTACACGACGCTCTTCCGATCTTGGCCGGTATTGTTGCGGCCGCCGGTGCTCTTGAGGGGTTCAAGCAAAGCCTTGCAAGGCTTCTTTGCGGTGATGTCATCAAATGCGCTGATGACCTTGTTCCGCTGGCCGGGGGTTACCGGCTTGAATTTTCTTACTGCCATTGCTCTTCCTCCTAGATATTAGCGTAGAAGTCAATCTTGTCCTCTCCGGCGAGGGTCACGTATGCCTTCTTGAAGTGGTTCGTGCGGCCCTTCAGAACGCCGGTCTTGGAATAACGCTGCTTGCGCTTTCCGTGATAGTTGACGGTGTTGACATCAGCGACGGTGACATTGTACATCTGCTCGACGGCAGACTTTATCTGAAGCTTGTTGGCATCGCTGTCAACGATGAAACCATAGCGGCCAAGCTTCTCACTCAAAGCCGTAAGCTTTTCTGTGACAATAGGTTTAATTATAATTCCCATCTCTGTAGCCTTTTAACTGTTGACAGTCTCCGAGATGATGTCCTGTGCGCCGTCGACGAGCACCATCGAATAGGAATTCATGATGGCGTAGGTGTTGAGGCTGGCAGCAGGCATCACGGACACGTGGGGAAGGTTGCGGGCCGACAGGCAGATATTGCTCGAGGTCTCGGGGAGAACTATGAGCACTTTCCTGTCACCGGCCTTCACTGCATTGAGGATGCCGAGCAGCTGTTTGGTCTTCGGGGCCTCGAGGGTGAACGGCTCCACCATGATGAGGGCGTTCTCCTGGGCCTTGTAAGACAGGGCGGATTTCCTTGCGAGCTGCTTGAGCTTCTTGTTGAGCTTGTGACGATAGTCGCGGGGCTTGGGACCGAATACGCGGCCGCCGCCTACGAAGATACCTGCCTTGCGGCTTCCGTGACGTGCACCGCCGCCGCCTTTCTGGCGTCCGAGCTTCTTGGTGCTATAGTCAACTTCGCTGCGGTCCTTCGTCTTGGCAGTGCCCTGACGCTGGTTGGCAAGGTACTGGACTACATCGAGCCAGATGGCGTGGTCGTTCGGGGTGATACCGAACACGGCGTCGTCAAGGACAACAGTCTTGCCGGACTCCGTACCGTCGATTTTCAAAACTTTCAATTCCATAGCCTATGCCTCCAAAATCACATAAGAACCCTTGGCTCCGGGAACGGAACCCTTGACTACGACGAGATTGTTCTCGGGGATGATCTTCACTATGGGAAGGTTGAACACTTTCACCCTCTCGTTGCCCATGTGGCCTGCCATGCGCATTCCGGGGAATACCCTTGACGGCCAAGAAGATGCGCCCATCGAACCGGGATGGCGGAGACGGTTGTGCTGACCGTGGGTACGGCCGCCGACGCCACCGAAACCATGACGCTTCACAACGCCCTGGAATCCCTTTCCTTTAGAAGTACCGACGACATTGACGAATGCGCCCTCGGACAGTACGTCCGGGACGGTCACGGTGTCGCCTAAGTTAAGCTCCCCGCTGAAGTCGGCCGGGAATTCGACCAACTTGCGCCTGGGGGTGGTTCCTGCCTTTTTGAAATGCCCTAACATAGGGTTGCTGGCGTGTTTTTCAGTAATTTCGTCATAGGCAAGCTGAACGGCGGCATAACCATCTTTTTCAACCGTACGAACCTGCGTAACAACACACGGACCAGCCTCGATGACGGTGCAAGGGATATTTTTCCCGTCAACACCGAAAACGGAAGTCATTCCGATTTTCTTTCCAATTAAACCAGGCATGGGTTTGTAATTGATTGTTATATAATTGTTTAACATCCGCCCAAAAAGGACGGACTGCAAATGTAGCAATTATTTTTCAATTTTCAACTATCTTAGAAGTCAAATAGTCTCGGGAATCCTGAAGGTATCGCCCTCTATATAGAATCTGAGGGAGAAGCTGCCGGCGAAGTCTCCGCGGGAATTGGTCCTGATACCCTCCCTGTCGGCCTGCATCACCGTGACGGAGCTCCTGCCCACGACCTCGGCGTCAAAGCCGTTGGAAATCACGATGGAAGTGGCCTCGTCTATACCGATACCCATATAGCGCGGATGCTCGAGGATGGTGGAGAAAAGGCGGTTCTGGCGCTTGCGCTTGAGGAAGTGCTGGTCGATGATGCAGTTGGAGACGAAACCCAGCCCATCCGTGAGATCAACCCTCCCGGAGGACACGGAAACGAACTTGTTCTTCTCCCCGCTGAGGTCTTTGCCGCTTATCATCGGATTGCTCATGATAGCCGCCCCGGCACTGGTTCCGCAGACAAGGCCGCCGTCCATATAGAGTTCCATGATGCGCTTGTGAAGCAGTGTCCCGCCGATAGTCTTCACGATACGCTTCTGAAGGCCGCCGCAGAAATACACTCCAGTGATACCCTTCATTATCTTATTGACATACTTCTCGTCATCACATTCCTCACGGGTGGGGTCGATGGGAACGGCATGGCCTATCCCGGCCTTGGTGTAGTTGGCCGCAGCCTTCTCCGCACTTTCCATCGCTTTCTCGCCGCCGGCCGTACCTATGGTAAGAAGGGTACCGTTCTCACCTCCGGTATAATCGACTATGCGCTGACGGATACTTTCGGTAGTTCCGCCGCCGCCTATTATAACGAGGTGGCCTCTGGGGGTATCCGCTGCGAGGGGCAGGGAAAGGAAAAAGGCGCAGACTGCCGCTGCGGCAAAAAACAATTTCTTCATAACTATTTAATTTTAATTGATTTAGAATGATTTACGGTGCGTCATACTGAATTCGTTATGCACCTTGTGCAACTTCCCGCAGAGAACCATTTCCGCAGCGGTACGGCCCATGAGGCTGAAATCGGTGGATATGGTGGTGAGCCCGCCGAGGACGACTTCGTTGAGCGGGAACTCATTATATGATATGATACCGACATCCGTACCTATGGACAGTCCGCTCTCCCTTATTTTCTGGGAAAGGGACACATATCCCCAGTCCAGCTGGCTGTTCAGCAACAGGAAGACATCCCCTGCCGATACCGAATCCGGGACCTCATCGTAAAACTCGGCCCTGATGCCGTTGTCCCTGCAGAACCGCCCGACAGACGCGCATATCTGCTCCCCGTACAGGCTGGAAGAGAGCCTTATCACCTTCAGGCGCCCGGCCCTGCGCAGTTTTTCCAAGCCACCGGTAAGACCGTCATAAGCATCCTGTGCAAAATCCTGATAGACAGCCCCATAATTGCCGGGGACGCTCCTGAGCCAGTTGTCAACCATTATGAGCTTGCGGTTGGGAATCCTGCGCAGCAGCCTCGCGGCACGGCCCTGAGCCTTTTCGTCAAGGGCGAAATGCGGGCTCACGAGATAGTAGTCGAAGTTGTCGAGATGGCGGCCCAGATAATAGTCCAGCAGGTCCGTGTCCTGATTGTGGAAAAGGATGGTAACGTCGGCCCGGGATCCGAGCCTGTCTTGTAATGATTTGAGGAACAGCTGTTTGTAGATGCTCTGCTTGTCCAGTATCACCAGCACGCGGCAACGCCTTCCCGCACGCCGGGCCCCGGCCACATAGAATCCCTTGCCCTGCCGGGACTCAAGCAGACCGCCGTCGCGCAGCATGTCATAGGCCTTTTTCACCGTTTCGCGGGAAATGCCGAGACGGGAAGCCAGCACGTTCATGGACGGAAGGATTTCCCCCGGGGAAAGTTCTCCGGTTCGGACAGCAGCTTCCAGTTTTTCAATAAGTTGCCTGAAAATAGGTACACTGGAAGTTTTATCTATCGATAATTCCATTTTTTTCATTACATTCGCACCACACTACACCACAGTTACCGGTCCCTGCACACAATTGAGACACGATGGCTGTGCGGCACGAACCCGAAAGTTAATAAAAAACGGATGAGAAATGAAAAAAACCAGCGCGTATAAGTGGGAAGTCCTGCTCCTCCTGTGGATGGCTTACCTCCTCAACCAGGCGGACCGCCAGGTGTTCAACACCGTACTGCCCGCCATCAGGGACGCCCTCAGCCTCAGCGACACCTCGGTGGGGCTCATCGCCACCATCTTCAACCTGTTCTATGCCGCCATGGTGCCCGTCGGAGGTTGGGCCGGCGACAGGTTCAGCCGCAAATGGGTGACTACCATAAGCATACTGTTCTGGAGCGTGGCCACGATGTTCACCGGACTTGCCACCAGCTTCATCTGGCTGGTAATCCTGCGCTCCGTCGCGACCGGCGGAGGCGAAGCGTTCTTCGGTCCGGCCAACTATTCGCTTCTGGGACAATACCATACGGACACCAGGGCCCGCGCCATGTCCATACATCAGACAGCATATTATGTAGGGGTGATACTGGCAGGATGGCTGGCGGGCCTCATTGCCGACAAGATGGGGTGGCAGTATTCGTTCATCATCTTCGGCGCCGTAGGGGTGTTCTGGGGTGCGCTCATGATATTCAGGCTGAAGGACTACAAGAGCCCCGGGCCGGTTGCCGGGCCTGCCGGAACGCCTGCGGGCGACGGTCAGAAACCGGGCTTCTTCGAAGGCTTCAAGACAGTATTCACCACCCCTACGGCCCTTATGCTCACCATAGGGTTCAGCGGGCTCATCTTCGTGATAACCGGATATATGACCTGGGTTCCCGCATACCTCCAGGAAGAGTTCGGCCAAAGCCAGGCCACGGCAGGCTTCAACTCCATGTTCTGGACCTACGTGGCGGCATTCGCCGGCGTCCTCATAGCCGGCACGATGTCTGACAAGATGGCCCTCCGCAGCCGCAAGGCGAGAATGGTGCTCCAGGCGGCAGGCCTTCTGGGAGGCGCCGTATTCCTGTTCTTTATGGGAGGTCATCCCGCCCTCTGGCTGCTGTATGTCAGCTTTGCAGGCTGGGGATTCTTCAGGGCCTTTTTCGACGCCAACACTTACTCCATATTGTACGACGTCACCCCGCCCAGGCTGCACGCCTCCTGCTCCAGCGCGATGATCATGACAGGCTTCGCGGTAGGGGCCTTCGCCCCCGTGGTACTCGGCGCCCTCAAACAGAACATGGGCAGCCTGTCACGCACCTTCCCCATTCTCGCGTTAATCTGGGTTGTCTGCGGGCTTCTGATGCTCGTTGTAGCCAACACCAGCTACCAGAAGGACTACGATGCGATGCATCCTGATGGAAATAACTGATTTACACTATATCCCGTATGAAAGGAACAGAAAAGACCCGCAAGCCCAAGGCAGGGCTGCTGCTTATCGGATGCCCCCGTTTCAAGAACCTGAGCGGGCCGCAGAAAGGAACATATAATGAAAGGAAACTGAAGGCCGTCGAAGACATCAAGGCCTCGATGGACTTCCTCGACCTGGTGTATCCCGGCATCGTCTATGACCGGCAGGACGCCACTGCCGCCATAGACCTGTTTTTCGGCGAGAAAGTGGATTTCATCGTGGCCGAGTTCCTGTCCTGGAGCGAGGATTTCGCCTGGATACGGTTCCTCCGCGACTGCCCGTCGGACATCCCCATCCTCTTCACCAACGTGGCCAGGGACAGGATGACGTTCGAGACCACCCTCGATGAGGACGATTTCATCGACTACCTCTGTGCCGGCACCCTCGTGGGCTCTCTGGAGGCCTCAGGGAGCATTAAACGGGTCCCCAGGAAAAACGTGAAGGTAGTGATGGGGACAAGGGCCGAAATCACCGAAAAGATAAAGGTATATGCCGCCGCGGCGCGCACCAGGGCCATTCTCAGACAGTCCAATGTAGGGCTGATGGCCAACATGAATGAGGCCATGTGGAGCACCTATATCGACAATTACGACATTTTCACAAGGATAGGCCCGGAGATCCATTATATCCCCTATACGGACTACGGTATTGAAATAGACAATCTAACGGACGATGAGGTGAACGCCTGGGCGGGCGAGCTGACATCCCGCTACGAGATGATGCCAGACGTGGAACACGACAAGTTCATCGGCTGCGTAAGGGCCAGCCTCGCCATAAAGAAACTGGCTGAAAAGAACGACGTCGACGTCTATGTGTACAACGACATCGACCAGGCTACCTTCCGCACCGCCGGATGCCGCGCCGGATTCTATCCGCAGTGGTTCAACGAGAACGTGTCGGTACTGGTCCCTGAGGCCGACATAGGAGCCGGCCTGATTACATACATCCTCAAGCTGGTAAGCGGAAAGCATGTCAACTTCCTGGAGCCCTTCCATATAGAAGACGACTTCGGGACATTCGCCGGCGGTCATGCCGGGCCGAACGACCACAATGACCCCGCATGGCAGCAGAATGTCGTGATCGCCAGGGATGTACGCTTCGCCAAGACTAAGTGGAAGTATGCCGGGGCGCCGTTTGCATGGTACCGCATCAGCCCGGGGATGAAGACCATAGCCGGACTGTTCGAGGAGCGAGGCCGCTACAAACTGATATGCTTCAAGGCTGAAAGCCTTTCAGAGAAAGACACCCCGCAGAGTGCCAAGAAGCATCTGCTGGCCACATATACCCACAGCATTTTCCGTCCAGAAGTACCTGTCAAACAGCTGTTTGAGCAAGTTCTCAAGATCGGCGCCACCCAGCACTATGCCGTTGCCGACGGAGACTGGACCGCGCAGCTGGAGGCACTGGCCGAAATGATGGGATTCGAATTTTACAACATCAAATAATACCATTATGAGTTTCATGTACAACCCGTTCCCGTACGATGACCCCAAGCCGGTCAACCGTCCGGAACTGTCAGAAAAAACCGTCGGGGCATTGGTAGCGGCGAAGACACCCGAAGTGGCAAAGAAGTTCGCCGCCTCCATTATAGAGAAAGCCGCCAAAGGCAGCCTGACGATAGGCTTTGACGGATACACTACGGCCGACTGGAGCGTGTTCATCAACCTTCTCGGCAGGGAGCTGAAAGCAGCCGGAATAGAGTTCGAGGCCATAGACGGCAACGCAGCAACCCTGAAAAGCGGCTCCGAGATTGACGCACTCATCGACCCGCTTCTGGAATGGGACACAAAGAAGGATCCCACCCTGCTGTTCGGCAGGATATGGCGCAAGGGTTACCAGGGTCTGCTTGACCCTCAGAAGACTGAAGCATTCAGGGGCAGGATACAGAACGGCCGTGCCGCCGGAAAAGTGACCGCCGTCTATGGCTACGGCACACTCATTCCCGAACTGCGCGACCTCTATGACGTAAAGTGTTTCTTCGACCTTACCCCAAAGACCAGCATTCTCCGCATACGCCAGGGCAAATATGCCAACATCGGCAAGGAGCGGCCCGACATCATCAACAGGGTCATCCGCCGCTGTTACTACTGCGACTTCGAAATGGCCGTACAGAACCGCAAGGAACTGCTCCAGAGCGGCTCCCTTGACTGGTTCTTCCTCACCGACGATCCTGACAACATCCGGATGCTGCCTTTCAGCGCCTTTGCCGACATCTGCGCCCAGCTGGTCAAATATCCGTTCCGTGCCAAACCCTGCTACATTGAAGGGGTATGGGGAGGCACGTACATCAAGAAACTGAGAGGGCTTCCGAAGGAGATGCGCAACTGCGCATGGGTGTTCGACTTCATCCCCATGGAGGTGAGCGTGCTGGTGGAAGTAGGCAGCCAGGTGATAGACATAAATTTCTGCACTTTCGTCCACAAGGAGGGAGTGAAACTCATGAGCCAGAAGTGCGTCAGCAAATTCCACGGCTACTTCCCGATCCGCTTCAATTACGACGACTCCTACCATTCGACCGGCAACATGAGCATCCAGTGCCATTCCGGAGGCAAATTCAACGTCGAGCAGTTCGACGAATACGGACGCCAGGACGAGAGCTACTACGTGGTGGCCACCGGGCACGAAGCCAAAACTTTCATCGGCTTCCGTGACGATGCCGACATCCCGCAGTTCTTCAAGGATATAGAGGCGGCCGACACTGAACACAAGCCCGTCGATTACATGAAGTATGTAAGCTACGAGGATTCGAAGCCGGGCCTTCAGGTGATGCTTCCCGCCGGGACCATCCACTCGAGCGGACGCAACCAGGTCATCCTGGAGATAGGCTCCCTTACCATCGGCAGCTACACTTACAAGATGTACGATTACCTCCGACTGGATTTCGACGGAAAACAGCGGCCCATCCATACGATAATGGGTGAGCAGAACGTGGCCCAGCACAGGCGCACATCGGTGATTCATGACCCTCAGAGCGAGGATTACATTGTGCAGAAGCCCCGGCTGGCAGCAAGCGGAGAAGGCTGGGAGGAATATATCCTCGGCGAAAGCAAACAGCTGTATTTCAGCCTCCGCAGGCTTGAATTCGAAAAGTCCTGCGAGCAGGACACCAAGGGCGAAAGGTTCCATGTGCTCACCCTGGTGGACGGCGAGAAGATACGCATCCGCAGCCTCGACCATCCGGAGCGCCATTACGATGCCGATTTCCTGGACATGGTGTGCGTTCCGGCCGACATGGGAAGATATGTCATCGAAAACCTGAGCAACGAACCGGTTCGCGTCCACAAGACAATGCTGAGGGACGGTTATGAATACGATCCTGCTTGACGTCGGCGGCACGTTCATAAAGTGCTCCGACGGCAGGAGCGTCCCCATTGACTCTGACGGCAGCAGGGAGAGCATTTCGGCCTCCCTGCGCCAGGCCGTCGGAAGCGCCTCGGCGGAAGATTCCGTCGCCGTGGCCATCCCCGGACCTTTCGACTACAAGAGCGGAACCTTCCTGATGAAGCACAAATTCGCTTCCGTATATGGGGAGTCGTTCCGCAGCCTTGCAGGCATACCTGACGGCGCGGAAGTACGGTATGTACACGATGTGACAGGGATGCTCCTCGGAGCCCTTACATTACCCGAAACTCTTCAGTATAAGCGGGTTGCGCTCATCACGCTCGGCACGGGTCTTGGTTTCGCCTTTGCCGTGGACGGAAAGCCGCAGATTTCCGCTTCCGGCAGTCCGGCCGTACCATTGTACAACCGCCCGTACCTGGACGGGACAGCGGAGGATTATGCCTCGAAACGCGGCTTTTCAAAAGCATACCGGCAGGTTACTGGAAAGCCCCTTCCGGAGGGCATCAGCGTGAAGGGCCTTTCGGAATCGGCGATGCGGGGCGACAGGGCTGCACTTGATACATTCTCCGCAGTGGGAACGCACCTTGCAGAAGTTTCCGCACCTCTTCTGGAAGAACTCGGGATAGAATGCCTGTACCTGGGCGGCCAGATATCACTGTCTTTCCATCTTATGGAAACATCTGTACGGCAGGGGCTTGCCCATGTGGGCACACTCAGGAGCCTGAGCCGCCTTCCGAACATCGCCACCGCCACCTTCGACGGTCTGCGCTCCCTATAGCCCTACAGATCAAAGTCGATTATGATGGGCTTGTGGTCCGAAGGCAGGTAGTAAGAATCGACGCCTGAGTAGACCTGATACGTCCAGCTGTCGGTGAGCACCCTTACATCCTTAATCTTGGAGTATAGGCCGGGTGACGTATAGATATAGTCTATCCTCTTGTCACCCCGCCATGTGGTAGGAACGAAACCGCCCTCAAACCACTCCCAGACGACATCTTTCAGATTGGTCTTGTTCAGCACCACATCCTGGCACAGCAGCGCTGTGGAAGTCTCCGAATAACCGTAGTACCAGTTGTCCTTGCGGGAACGGGAGTTCATGTCGCCCAGCAGAATCCAGTCGGTCTGTGAAGCGTAACTGGCGTTGTTGACGGTCATCTTCACGACGTACTCCATCTCGAACTCACGGTAATAGTTTCCTTCGCTTGCGGCTGTGGAGGCGGCACGGTCCGCTTCCGCCACGCCCGGACCGTAAGACTGCGGCCAGGTATGCATCGTCACGAAGTTGAGCGTACGCCCGCCGGCGCTTACCTGAAAATGTCCGGCACCATGCTGTATGGGCTTGCCGGAGACATCGCTGTCGGTTATCTTCGTGACTGTTGTGATGGCGGTCTTGGAAGTTATCTCCTGGGAATAGTTGTCCCGGTTGCCGCCGTTGACGGCATAGCTGTGCCCGTAGGTCGGGGCAAAGGTGGTCCAGCCGTTCGGGAAATACCTGTCCGCCGTCGCCGCGCTGGTGGAAGTACCTGTCTTATAGATGGATTCGGCCTCGCACCACACGCATACGTCAGGGTCATACCTCTTAATCCACTCACGGAAATTGGCGTAAGAGGCTGCCTGGTCGGACCACATTCCGTTCTGGATATTCCAGTACATAAGCCTGAAATTGCCGCGCCGCTGCCTGTCAACTACCGTAACCACCTCATCTGCAATTGAATACTTGGGAGAACCGTCGGATGAATACGGGCCGGATGTGACAAAGGTGGTGCCGGCATCTGCACTTTCAACGGTGAACTCTATCCGGTGCGTACCGGCGGAAAGGGAGGCGGGAGATATGGTATATGTGGTCACCATCGGCCAGCGGGACTTGCCGAAGGTGTCGTCACCCCTGACCGTCCCGTCAACCTTCATGCCGGAGATCATGCCGCCCTTAGGCAGGGAAAGCACCATACCCTCTGTGGCGTCTGCGTCGATGCTCAGGTCGAAGGCGTATGTGACGGTGGCAAGATCAGTCCCGATGTCACTTACGTCGCCCGCCGTGATGTTGGCGGTGTTGACCTTTTCAACCCGTATGTCATCCATCCACCAGCCGTGAACGCCGGCGGTGGTATTGGAACCGCGGATTTGGAACTCCGTGGAAGAAGTTGCGTCAATGACGGTGTAATCAACCGTGTGCCAGGAACCTTCCACCGTGGATGAAGTGAGGGTATGCACCGTCACTCCGCCGGTAGAGGCATAAATCTGGGTGCCGTCCCTGTCAACCTTCACAATGCTTCCTGCATTGAGCACGGTCATTTCTATATCGTCCGTGGCGGAGGCTTTCGCCAGCACACGGAATGAAAGCTTCACGGTGCCCTTCGCGGAAAGGCCGGACAGCACGGGCGGATTCACCCAGCCGCGGTACTGGTTGCCGGTTCCCACGGATATGCAACCCTGGTATTCCTGGGCACGGAAGAGATATCTCCAGCCCCAGACGTCGCGGGAGTTCACCCATGACGTGGAAGTCTGGTGCTTGGACGTTACCGTATAGGAATTGCCCCAGGTATTGCCGGTAACGAAACCGGTCCCGGCGACACCCGCAGCTACGGGAGTCTCGGAATCCTCGAAACCGGTTTCGGCCGTCCTTCCGCTTATGCCGGGGTCCACATCGTCAGGGGCATAACCCTGGCGCACGCCTGCGGGATCAGCACCCCACACGAAATTGTCAAATCCCTCGTAATAGAGGAGCTGGGGTGCCGGAGAATAGGCAACCGATATGGTTTCAACCTGCCCGGCGGCAAGGGATGTGATATCCATATGCCTGGATACCATCTTGTTATCCTTTCCGCATATGACGATATCCAGGCCGCCAGGGAAAGAACCGGGAGCCACCGGGACTGTGATGTCTGCCGGAAGCGACACTCCCTCTCCGGAGGAATTCAGGCAGTTCTGGACCACGAAATCAAGGTTGTCAGCCGCAAGCTTCTTCCCGTCAGGAGAAGATATTTTCACTGATTTTACCGCGCCGGTCCCGCTGACTGAAAGTTTAACGGCCGCAAATGCATCCCTGAAATACAGCACGTCGCCTACCTCGCCGGAGACGCTGGCATACAGCGGATAGTTCTGCATCTTCGAGGCTATGCCGCCGACAAACTGGGAATACGGGATCCTGGCATTCTCCGAAGACGCATCCCCGAAGGAAAGGGTGGCATCCGGCCACTCGATGGAGGCCTGCACGTCCTTCAATCCAAGCGTATCAAGGTAATATTCACCCTCTGCGGTCTTCTTGGGCGAAAGTTCCTTGCCGCCGAGAGTGAGCGTAAAGCCGGAAAGGTCGGACAGTTTGAGGCCGAGTGCGGCCCTGGGGCTGTCGGGAGCGAGCGCCAACAACAGATTGCCGGAAAGAGGTTCCCTGTCGAACGTGGCAAGGTTCAGCCCGAACCGGAACAGGCGTGTCTTGTTGTTGACACCCTTGGCGGACAAATCCTGGCTGACGGTTTTGGTGTAAACGTTCCTGTCGGTCGTTACGGTAACGCTGGAAATGGTACGTTTTCCGCCCAGGATTACACCCATATATACTTTTGCGCCGTTGGCTTTTTCACGTCCGTCCAGGCTGCAAGGTTCGTCCAGGGTGACAGTGGTAGCCGAGCCTCCGTTGCTGCTGAAGCTGGTATTGCCCAGTTTCCATTCGGCGGTACCGTTGATCCTGTCGCTCGCCTTGATGGCCACGGAAACAAGTTTTTCGCCTTCAGTGACCGCTCCGTAAACATTGAAACAAATCAGATCCGTAGCCGAATGCATCTGGACATTATCAACCTTGAACCGGCCTTCGCCGTCTTCAATCAGGTCATCAGCCGTAAGCTGCGAGAAGAAAGGACAGTTGATGACATTCAGTTCGCCCTCCACGGCCTGTGTCTGGGAGGCGGAAATGGGAATTATCAGACGGTCCTGGCTGTTTTTGTAGCGGTAATATGCCCCTGCCTCCGCAGGAATGGCGAAGCCCTTGATATCGTCCGCCGTGAAATCGGACTTGAATGATACGGTACCGGAAAAGACACCGTTGGCGACAGATGCAAGGGTTATCTTCTGTGAGGCAGCCTCGGTTGTGGTCACCCCGGTGCGGCCGACGAGGATGGAAGCGTTCTCGGTGCCGGTCCAGCTGAATCCGGACTCGGGAGAGAATACCACCTTCGTACCATTCTCATCTTCTATGGCGGGGACGGACGGGCTGACAGTCAGTTCGAAGTCTCCAGTTACAGACAATCTGTCGGGGGCCGCTTCTTCCCTTGAACATGATGTCCCGAGAACGGCAAGAACAACTGCTGACAAAACAAGCTGCTTATTCATAGCGAATCCTTTTATACAACAAATCGTAGCAAGATACACATTTTCCCCAATTGCCGGGGTTGCAGCCATTTCATAAATTATAGCTATCTTGCAATATAATTGGTGTTTTATGCCGGCTGCAGTTTTCGACTTTTTGAACATGTCCCCTACGGACATACTTGACATATCACTTGTGGCGCTGTTCATCTATCTGATTTTCAGATGGATGAGGGGGACAGCCGCAATGGATATCTTCCTTGCCGTCATCTTCGTGTACATACTGATGGTGGTCGCCGACGCCCTGCACATGAAGATGGTCAGCCGCCTCGTGAGCACATTCATCGACGTCGGCGTACTGGCGCTGATCGTCATTTTTCAGCCCGAAATCAGGCACATGCTGATGCGCATCGGGAAAGATTCCCGCCTCGGGGAGCGCGGACGCAAACTGATAAACCGCCTGACCGGCCGCAGGAACGCTTCTATGATGGGAAGCGTAGTGAACGAGATAACGGAAGCCTGCAGGACCATGTCCGCCCAGAAGACGGGCGCGCTCATAGTGATTTCGCATGATACCGACCTCGAATACGTCCTTGAAACCGGCGACAGGATCGACGCGGCCGTAAGCCACAGGCTCCTCATGAACCTGTTCTTCAAGAACTCGCCCCTGCATGACGGGGCCGTCATAATAACGGATGACCGAATTGCCGCCGCCCGCTGCACCCTCCCGATAACCGACAGGACGGATATTCCCGCCCGTTACGGGATGCGCCACAGGGCCGCCATCGGCCTTTCCGAAGAAACCGACGCCGACATTGTCGTGGTGTCTGAAGAGACGGGGGAGATTTCATTCGTAAGGGCCGGCAGCATAAAGCCGGTTACCAAGACAAACGAGCTGAAACTGCTCCTGAGCGCGTCGGTAGGCAGTTTCAATGACAGGGAGAAGGAGTAGATGACTGAAGACAAGGGTATATCGCTGCTTGAGAGGAAGCTTGGATTCGACAGGATAAGAAGCATCATCTCATCACGGTGCAGCACCGAGTATGCCGCCGCGAGGGTTGCCTCGGAAGCTTTCTCCACCAACAGGGGCGAAATCACCCGCAGGCTGGCCCTTACCGATGAGATGCGGCTCATAGCGATGTTCGAGGACGCCTTCCCGTCAGGAGGATATATCGACTGCCTGCCCTTCCTTGAGCCTCTCGCGAGCCCCGGAGCCAACATAGACACTTTCGGCCTGGGCAAGATGCGGACAATGCTCCAGACCCTCGGCGGTATAGACACTTTCTTCGCCGGAGTCAAATACAGCGTATATCCCAACCTTAAGCACCTGGCCTCCGGGATTGTCCTGTTCCCGGAGATATCCGCCCGCATCGACGGCATCCTGGACCGCGACGGAAATGTCAAGGATACCGCTTCCGACCAGCTGTATGCCATCCGGTGCTCACTCAGGGACAAGGAAAGCGCCATATCGCGCAGGACGGCCTCCGTCCTGAAAAGGGCCCAGACCGAAGGGATCGCCGATGCCGACGCATCCGTATCCGTACGTGACGGGAAGATGCTTATCCCCGTATCGGCCTCCAACAAACGGAAACTGCCGGGGTTCGTATATGGTGAATCCGCAACCGGCAAGACAGTATTCATCCAGCCTGCCGAGATAGTGGAACTGGAGAACGAGATAAGCGAGCTCCACTTTGCGGAAACAAGGGAAATATTCAGGATACTGTCCGAATTCAGCGACTTCGTCCGCCAGGACATCCCCGCCCTTAAGGAAGATGCCATACTGCTCGGAGAATTCGATTTCCTTATGGCGAAAGCCCGTACGGCTCTCGATTTCATCGCCGGCATGCCCCTGATATCGGAAAGCGGCCAGCTGAACCTGCGCAAAGCCCGCCATCCCATCCTGGAAAAGGCTCTCGCGGCAGAAGGCAAAAAGATCGTACCCCTTACCGTAAGCCTGTCCCCGCAAAAACACATCCTGCTCATTTCGGGGCCGAATGCCGGGGGTAAATCCGTGTGTCTCAAGACGGTAGGCCTGCTCCAATATATGTTCCAATGGGGAATGCTGATCCCTACTTCCGAGACTTCCGAACTCCCCGTATTCACCCGGATAATGGTGGATATCGGCGACGGTCAGTCCCTCGAAAGCGACCTCAGCACTTACAGCGCCTTCCTCGCCCAGATGAAGGATATGCTGGACAAGGCTGACGGCAACACCCTGGTGCTGATAGACGAGTTCGGCTCCGGCACCGAGCCCGCCGCGGGAGGCGCCATTGCGGAAGCCATCCTCGCAGAGCTGGACCGCAGGAATGTTTACGGAGTAATCACCACCCATTACACCTCGCTCAAGCTCTATGCCGGCCGGGAAGGCACGGGAGTCGTGAACGGAGCCATGCAGTTCGATGCCGCCGCAATAGCCCCCCTGTTCAAACTGGAACAGGGCCTGCCCGGCAATTCATTCGCCTTCGAGCTGGCCCGCAAGATGGGACTTCCGGAAAGCATCCTAAAGGATGCCGAAGCCAAGGTAGGCGAAGACTATGTGGATATGGAGCGGAACCTGCGGAAAATCGCCCGCAGCCGCCGCAACATAGACGAGCGCCTCCAGCGTATCAAGAATACCGACAAGGCCCTCGAAAACATCACCGGAAAATACCAGAAGGAACTTCTCCAGATTCAGGAAGAAAAGAAGAAGATTCTCGCCCAGGCCCGCGAGGAAGCGGCCGAAATCGTACGTGGGGCCAACAGGCAGGTGGAAAACACCATCCGCACCATACGCGAGACAAACGCCGACAAGGAGCGGACGGCTGAGGCCCGGCGCGGACTCCAGGCTTTCGTCGGGGCGCTTGCCGCCGGGAAACAGGAACAGGAGAAACAGCGCGGAGACTATATCGACGAGAAACTTCACCAGCTTTCCGACCGCATGGCCCGGCGCAGTGAGCGTAAAGGCAAAACGGTTGCCGGAGGACTCTCAGAAGAACAGCAGGCCGAGCGCAGGAGGCAGGAGGCCTTCCGCAGCGGTCCTCTGAAAGTTGGCGAAAAGGTAAGGATCAAGGAAAACGGAATGGTGGGCGAAGTAAGCATCGTTTCCACCAAGGCCGTCACCGTAATAGTGGGGAACATCACCAGCAAGATGCCCCTGGACAAGGTAGAACGCATCACTTCCGGTGAATACAGGGAAGCAGTGAAAAAGGAGCCCCGGCGCCCTGTCGCCGCTTATACTCAGGATGCGGCCATCAAGGAGAGGCGCCTTTCTTTCAAGCCGGAAATCGATGTCCGAGGAGAAAGGGTGATGGAGGCACTGGATATCGTGACACGTTTCGTGGACGATGCCATAATGCTGAGCATGCCGTCGGTGAGGATAGTGCACGGAAAGGGCACGGGAGCCCTGCGCGAGGAGATTCAGAAACTGCTCCGTACCGTCCCGGGGGTTGAGTCCGTCCATGACGAAGACCTGCAGCTCGGAGGTACCGGGGTGACCGTGGTGGTATTGAAATGACAGGCCGAAGTGAAATCGGCCGCATAGGTGAAGAAGCCGTATGCAGGCACCTGACAGGCCTGGGACACAGGATTCTGGAGAGGAACTGGCGCAGCGGACACCTCGAAATAGACATCATTTCGCTGGCGGACGATGGCATACACTTTGTGGAGGTTAAGACCCGTGTGGCTCCCGCTTCGGCGGACCCGGCGGAGAATGTGGGATACCTGAAGCAGCGGAGGGTTGCGGCGGCAGCGGCCAGGTACATGGCCCTGCGGAAAAATGATTTTGGCAACATGGACATGATGCTTGACGTGGCGGCTGTGTTGATTGACGGAGGCGGCATTTCTATCGACTATCGCCCGTCAGCCTTCATTCCGATGTATATATGACATTATGAACACTGACCAGTATTGTGTGATCATGGCAGGGGGGGGAGGCAACCGCCTGTGGCCCCTCAGCCGGGAAAGCCGTCCCAAACAATTCCTTATGGCAAGCGGATTCCGCACAAGCCTCATCCGCCTTGCATTCAACCGGTGCCGCGGGCTCGTACCCGACAGCAACATCTTCATAGTCACGCCGTCACGCTTCAAGAGCCTCGTGGAAGAGCAGATTCCGGAGCTGCCGGCCGAGAACCTGATGCCGGAGCCGTACGGAAGGGGTACCGCCCCGTGCACCGCCTACATAACATACCGTCTGCTCAAACGCAACCCGAACGCCGTGGTTGCTATGCTGCCCGCCGACCTCATCATCCACGACGTGCCCAAGTTCCAGGATTCTGTCAAGGCATCGCTGGACTATGCATCTGCAAACCAGGTGCTTATCACCCTCGGCGTTGTCCCGCGCCATCCCGACACGGAATTCGGATACATCCAGGTACGGGGTGGACGCAAGGCCCTTGACGGAGGCAAGCCGGCCAAGGTCAAGACCTTCACCGAAAAGCCGGACAAGGAGCTGGCAAAAGTTTTCTGCCAGAGCGGGGAATTCTTCTGGAATTCAGGCGTTTTCGTATGGCAGGCCGAGGTGATACGCAGGGAGATGGAGAAGTTTATCCCCGCCACTACCGCAATGTTCAAGGGCTGGGAAAACAAACTGGACACCCCTGAAGAGGCAAAATTCGTGGAGCACGCCTATGCCGGCTGCGAGAACCAGTCGATAGACTTCGGAGTGATGGAAAAGACGGACAAGGCATGGTTGTTCCCCGCCGCCTTCGACTGGAATGACATAGAGACCTGGGATTCGGTAGCCTCAACGCTCAAGGACCGGGACGAACTCGGCAACGCCACCAATGTGCGACGCAAACTGTTCGCCGACAACAGGGATTCGCTCATCATTTCCAAGAACGAAAACAAGGTGATTGCGGTAAAAGGGCTACACAACTTCATAGTGGTGGACACACCGGACGTGCTGCTGATCTGCCCCAAGGACGATTCCGATTACCGTGATTTCGTTGCCGATACGGCTCTCCCTGAATTCGACGACGTAAGGTAAACTCCTATAAATCAGTGGTCAGCGTGAGCCCTGCATAGATGTGGGACTCGCCCGGGTTCATGCCGGAATCCTTGAGCCGCTGCCACGCCCTGCCGCCGTTATATCCCACCCTGAAGCCGAGCGCACCTCCGAACGGCATGCTCAGGAAACTCGCGGCATGGAGTTTCAGCGTGACTCCGGCGCTGTAGGCCACCGTGGTTTTTCCGACATCGTCGAACATCAGCAAGTCCGCATGGGGGTCCAGACTGAAATGGGTCAGATACACCGCCCCGTTCAGTTTGCTGATATCCCACCACAGGAACCGGGAAAAACTCAGGTCGCCAAGCCACAGCGGAATGGAATAATCTGCCGTAAGGCGCAGCCTGTCAGACGATACGAGGTTCAGGTAGTTCTGCAGGTCCGTGCCCGACCAGCCCCTCGGGATATCGGAAGCATAGCTCTCGACATACAGCCCGTCCAGACCGAACAGGTGCTGATAAAGGCCTGTAAGACGGAGTCCCTGCTGCTTGCGCACACCGGGCAGATAACCGTACAGATAGCCGTAAACCGCAGAGGTATAGATATCCGAGAGCAGCGGCCGGGTATGATAGCCGGCTTCCGCACCTATGCCCAGTCTCGGATATGCGCATGCCTGGGGCACGGCCTGCATCAGATAGCCCGACACGGAAAGGTCCGCCACCGTCATGAAGGTGGCTATGTCTTTGCTTATTCCGGTGAAGGTACCGACAGACGTTCCGGAAAGCGTGCCGGAATAATCGATAACGGCCGCCCCCTTGTCGAAGACATCATTCCTGAACGAAAGGCTCGCACGTGGGGTAAGGCCCCTCAGCCAGCCGCCGCTTGAAGCCTTCAAAGGCACTCCGGCACCTATATCCGCCCGGAAAAGCGGATAGTCCAGCGGAACATATCCAAGCCTGTCAATATTGAAACCGCCGCCCGTCAAGGTGGTGGCAGAGTATCTCACCGCATCCCTGGAACCCAGCTTGAAGGATACGTCAAGCACGGGATAAAGCCCTGAATACGAGAAGTTTGCCGATAAGATATGCCTTCTGTCCAGAGTCCTCGAATCATGGCCGTAACAATAAGCGGCCGAGCCGGACAGGGTTCCGAGGTCGTTCTGGAAATACACGGTAGCCCCTGGAAACGCATCCTGCTCGTATATGTCCCCGTCCAGATTCATTATGTCGTCGGAACTGATGGCAAGCGGAGCCCAGGAATGTATCCTGAAAAGATGTGCCGGCTTGCAATACCTGGTTGATTCCGATATTTCGGCCGTACCCTCCCGCCTTCCGGACGATGCCTGCAGGGCCTTTTCCTGATCCGAGAGCGCATCCGCTATGGCATGTGGCGTAAGTTCTTGATATACAACTTCCCTGCCAAGGAAATCACTGCGGTCGGTCTCCCACAGTTCCCATCCGTCATAAAGGGAAGGACGGGTGTGGTACAGCGTTCCTGAGGATATGAAGGCATCCCTGGCTCCGTACCGCGTGCTCGTCAGCTGGAAGACCTTGCCGTCCCGGGGCGAAATGGAATAAATTTCGAAATTGCCGGTCCTGTCGGAAGAGAATGAAAGGCCTTCTTCCCAGGCACGCAGGCAGCCAAGAGTAGCATGGGCGGGAGCCATGATGGCGCTGAATTCACCTTGGGAATACTCGTAAATACCTGTCCCCCCGGCAGTTACCGCGGACACGAACAACCTGCCGGACCACCATGCGGGTTCGGAAAGCTGCATCCCGTCCGGAGCCTTGGCGCACTGAAGGGTTTCTCCCGTAGCCGTATCCCTCACCCACAGCACCGATCCGCCTTTGACGGGATATTCCACATAGGCTACCCGGCCGCTGTCCGCCGCAGGATTGAAAAACCTCCCTCCGGTAACGAAATCCTTGATTGTCAGTTTACCCGGCGAGTGCTCCGCATAACGTATCCTGGACTCACCGGCCATGGACCACCTCTTGTCCGGCACGGCTTCGCTCCACCACAGGCGATCTCCGTCCGAATCAAGTTTGCTGACGGAAGTGGAGAAAGGACGCTCTTCCGTCAGGTCGCCGCCGGGCAGGTTGCTTACCAGAGTGCCGGCAGTACGCTTTCCCCTCAGGACCGAGAACAGGCGCCCGTCCCATGCCGTGGTTCCGGAATATACTGAATACCACCCATCCGGGACCGACACTTTCCGGGCCGGAGTATATGGAGCCCTGGCGTCGGCCTGTGACTTCCAGTCTTCATAGAACATGTCCTGGATTGCGGAAAACGCCTCTTTGAAATTGGTCCCGGAGGCTTTGCGGATCTCGGAAGACAGGGGATACAGGCGCAGGGGCCTTCGGGCTATGCCTCCGAAGTAGCCGCCGATGAACTTCGGGGAGTCGTACAGCACCCTCATCCCGGCCACAGTCATATAGCCAAGTGCATAATGATCAGGAGCATACAGTTTATATGACCCAAACCGCCAGCGATACCAGTCGCGTCTCTGCCCCGCGTCGAAAGATAGCATGTAATAGTTCAGGAAATCGGCCCTCCGCCCGCGGCCCTGGCGGGTAAGTGCGGTTTCCGCAACCACCGCGTCGCCCTCAAGAAGCATGGTCCCGGGATAAATACCCGACAGCGCTCCTGTCGAAATATCGCCGAAAAGCCATGAAAGAGGTTTGAACCACCCCCTGTAGCCGAACTGCATCTGCGCCACATGCCGCGACTCATGCACGGTGAGGGATTCTTCCCATGGTATGGCATCGGGATAACCGGACTCCGGAAGCGTGTATAGTTCCATCCGCTTCGGTGCCCAGGCCACCGACCCGTTCGATGCCGCAGTGAAGCCATGCAGTATGACCGGCAGCCGGCTGCAGTGCCTCTGGCAGGGGTCGCTGCCGGCGCTAAGGCCGACTATGGGCCTCCACTTCTCCAGTTCCGATGCATAAACCCTTGCGAGTGAATCCATCCTGGACGGATATACGAGACGGTAGCGCTGGGTTTTCAGTGACGACCACTTCGCCGGCGGATCTTCGCCGCCGACATAGAACTGGGCATAAGCCTGGATGGCAGCCAGCGAGAGAAGGACAGATATGAGAAATTTGCGCATATTCAGATATCAATGCTCTCCAGACGGGCGGCCACGACTTCCACGGGTGCGTCCTTGAGCAACACGACTTTCCCGCTGTCAAGCAGATACAGCGACGGAATGGCCCGCACGTTATACAGCAGTTTTTCCCGTATGGCATAGAGGTAGTCATATCCGGTAATCCATTCGGAAGGATAGTCCGCGATATGCCCGCGCCATGTGTCAATCTCTTTGTCTATGTAGATGTTGACGACGGCCAGCGTCCCTTCAGACAGCATCCTGGATATGTGCGGATTATGCGACAGCACCTGCGTTATCTCCCGGCATGCGGTACAGCCCGGGTTGCTGAAGAACAGCAGAGTATATCCGGCTTTTACGGAATACAGGCTGCTTACCCGTCCGTCGGCCTTCCTGAACCGGAAATCCGAAGCCCTGGAGCCCTTGGAATTGAGGCTGCACAGATACGCATCTGCCGACAGGGCCCCCCGGAGGCTGTCCGGCGTAAACGGAGACGACGACAGTTTCCTTGCGAACACACCGTACAGGTCCTCATCGCGCACGGGCGAGTTCGGATCGTAGAAGTATCTGGATATAAGGGAGATGACGGTATCGGCAACAGTAAGTGTGGAATCTCTGGAGCGAAGCGTGTCCAGCCTGTCCGAAAGCGAGGCGATATAGGAAGACGCCTGCCGCAAAGGCACGTCACGCATGGTGGTGGCATACATTCCCACGGCGCTTTCCAGCTTTTCCCTGCTGACGGCACGGATTCTCTCCGAACCCTCCCCGGGGACATCCTTGACGTCGAGAAAACGGTCCCAGAAATGCCCGCAGAAGAAATCCAGCCGCTGGGCCCCGTCGGTAAGCAGGGAGGGAATCTCAATCATCGGGAAATCATCCGGATACAAAGGCTTTTCCACTACCGGCGCGGCCGTCTTCCTGCGCCCGCAGGACAGGGAAACCGCAAGAAGCACAGCCACCGCAAGTATGAGGCGTTTGCCTTTCATTTTCAGTCGTCAGATTTCATATTATCCTGCAATTTACGGAAAATTCAGCTATCTTTACAAAAACGCACTTGCAAAGTAATCCGGCATGAAACAATATCTCGATCTCCTGAGGCACATTATGGACGACGGCGTGGTTAAGCACGACCGCACCGGGGTGGGCACCAGGAGCGTCTTCGGGTATCAGATGCGGTTCGACCTTTCAAAAGGCTTCCCGCTGCTGACCACAAAGAAAGTCCACCTGAAATCCATCATCTATGAACTGCTATGGTTCATCGCAGGGGACACGAATATCAAGTACCTCAAGGACCACGGCGTGACCATCTGGGACGAGTGGGCGGATGAAAACGGCGACCTGGGACCCGTGTACGGCCACCAGTGGCGCAGCTGGCCCGCCCCCGACGGACGCAGCATAGACCAGCTGGGCGCCGTGGTGGACATGATAAGGAACAATCCCGATTCGCGCAGGATGCTCGTGACGGCATGGAATCCCGGCGAGGTGGACAGGATGGCCCTGCCGCCCTGCCATTGCCTGTTCCAGTTCTATGTCGCGGAGGGCAGACTGTCTTGCCAGCTGTACCAGCGCAGCGCGGACACCTTCCTCGGAGTGCCGTTCAACATCGCCTCATACGCCCTCCTTACCATGATGATAGCAAAGGTGTGCGGCCTCGGATACGGGGAATTCATCCACACCACAGGTGATACGCACCTTTACCTCAACCACTTCGACCAGGCCCGCGAGCAGCTTTCAAGGGAGCCCAGGGCACTGCCGCAGATGTGGATTAATCCTGATGTAAAGGATTTGTGGTCATTTACTTATGAAGATTTCCGCCTGGATAGGTATGACCCCTGGCCGGCGATTAAAGCCCCTGTTGCAGTATAATATGGAAAAGTGCATAATCGTAGCCGTGGCCGACAACTGGGCCATAGGCAAGAACAACGACCTCCTCTGGCATCTGCCCGAAGACCTCAGGTACTTCAAGAAGACCACCCTCGGCTGTCCCGTCATAATGGGGTACATGACATTCCTTTCGCTCGGGAGCCGTCCCCTGCCAAAGCGCGAGAACATCGTGATTTCCGAATTCCCCTGGCCGGACAGGCCGGACACCGTCACCGTAGTCGGCTCTCTGGCAGAAGCTTACGAGGCTGCCGGGAAGGCCTGTGAGGCAACCGGGGCTCCCCGCTGTTTCGTAATCGGCGGAGGCTATACCTACCGGCAGGCCATGGAGTTCTCCGACCGGCTGTTCATCACCCACGTGCACACATCCGTAGAGGATGCACAGGTATGGTTCCCGGAAATCTCCCCTGAGGTCTGGAAGGAGGAATCCCGCTCCGAAACGCAGCATGACGAAGCCTCCGGCCTCGACTACGAATTCACAGTTTACGCCAGGAAGTACCCCCGGACGTACGAAGTAACCCGGACGATACTTACAAAAAAGAGCTGGCCCAAAAAGAGCCAGCCCATGTCTATGCTGTTTCCTACAGACTAGAAGTTGTAGTAGATACCTGCGGTGACGTTGTTGCCGTTGAGACCGAGGTTGAGGTTCGAATTGGAATCATAGCCGATACCTCCGAGGTGGGAGACGAAGGAAATGTTGTCAGTCACAGGGATGGCGATGCCGGGAAGGACACCGACGCTCCAGATGGTCTCGTCATCACCGACCTTGGGGTTGTGGAGGGTAACTGAAAGGGCTGCATCTGCAAATACCTTGACGGCGCCGAGGTCTGCGAAAGTGTAACGGAAGTAAGGGGCGATGACGATATCAGTTTTAATGTCCTTGCTCCAGTCAACACCTACTACCGTACCGATAGCCATGTTCTCGTTGAGAGTGTAGCCAATCTCAGGAAGAACGGAAACCGATGTGTTCTTAGTATCAGAGTTGTTCCAAAGGCCTACTCCGCCACCTACATAAACCTGTGCGTTGGCTGCAAGAGCCATGCAAGCTGCAACAGCAGCAACAAAAATCTTTTTCATAATGATTTGTTATTAAAAAAGTTAATATGGTTTCAAACTTTAAATTCGGCTCTATTGTTTCCTCAAAGTTAAAAGTAATTTGCCGAAAAACAAGCCTGCAAGCAACAGAAGCAACAAAAATGATGCCGCCCTGGATATCCCTGCACCCGTTTTATACGACTCCGGGGCGAAGCGGAAAGTGAGTTCATGGCTGCCGGCCGGAAGCACGGCACCGCGGAGGGTCCAGTCCGCCCGGAAGATACTGACAGGGGTGCCGTCTTCGAGCTGTGCCTTCCACCCTCTCGGATAGTATATCTCGCTGAATACGGCCAGCCTGTCGGACGATGCGGAATATTTGTATATCAGTTGGTTGGGGGCATAACTGATCAGGTCTATGCCGTCCTCCCCGCATCCGGGACCATGCACCGCAGGCACCTGCGCATCCGCTCCCACGACAGCCGTGCGGCCAAGGTCGGTGGCGGCAAGGGCCGACAGTTCTTCTGCGGCGGAGGCCTTCAATGCCACGCTGTCGGCAAACCAGCAATTGCCCCGTGCCTGCGTGTTTTCCAGCGGAAGGGCGTTCCCGTCCACAATGATGTATCTGGTATTCAGCATCGACAGGATGGGAAGGGCTGGAAGGGCCGCCTGCGCTTCCTGTACGGTCTTCACATTCTTTATCGCATTGAAGACGCCGTTGATTTCACCGGAAATTCCCCTGTCTACAAGGTCCTGATAACGCTGGAGCTTGACGGCGCTGTAGCCGCCTATGCATTTATGGAAATAGCTGGGCCACGCGTCATTGAAAGTATTGACGGAAAGGTCCAGCACGCGATAGCTTAAAGTGGAGTCCGCAAGGATGAATTCATCGACCGGACGGGGCTGGAACTGGCCCGCAAAGCGTTTGGGTGTGGTAAAATGGTCGCTGTTAAGGTAACGTTTGCCGACGACGAACAAGTTGCAGGCGCAGATTACACAGATTGCGGCGGCAGCGGCGGCAAGTTTTCCCCTGCGGCCTTCTTCCTTGCCCGAAAGCGCCCAGAGCGGAAGAAGGAACGACACTGCGAGCAGCAGGACCGTCATTATGCAGTCCCGGGTAAAAATGGCCTGACGGTCGGCGGCAAGGGCTTCCACCAGGACGTCGGGCATACTTGAGTCGGCCGGACCGACATATGTCCTCCCCGCCACAAGGGAAAGGAGGCAGAATCCGGCTGAAAGCAGCAATGCGGCACCTCCTCCGGAAAGATATTCCTTGAGAGAAACCTCTCCCCTTACGATGCGGTCCAGCATAAGGAAACCCAGGACAGGCAGGGTGAACTGCAGAATTACCAGGGCCATCGACACCGTCCGGAATTTGCTGTAGAATGGCATATGATTGTACCAGAACTCGGTAAACGGAAGGAAATGGCTCCCGAGGGCCAGCAGTATACCGATTATGGATGCCGCGGCAATCCACCACTTTTCCTTCCCCTTATACAGGAACAGGCCAAGCAGGAAAAGGAAGACGGTGACGGCGCCCATATACATCGGTCCTGCCGTATAGGGCTGCGGACCCCAGTACAGAGGAAGGTGCTTTGCCGTCTGGCGGAGATTGGTCTGCCCGGCTTCCTTCAGCACCGCTATCGTGCGAGATTTGTCGGGGTTGACAGCGCCGGCCGAAGAGCCGCCGTTATAATTGGGTATCAGCATGTTGGGCAGTTCTTCCCAGCCGTAAGACCAGCTTGTGGCATATCCCAGGTCGAGTCCCTTGCTCTTACCGTCTTCAGACGCAAGCTCCGAGCCGCCACGCATCGTTTCCTGAGTGTATAGATACGTGGGCAGCAGCTTGTTGGCATTGACCGCAATCCCGACGGAGCCCAGAACCAGCAGCAATGCCGAAGCGGCGGCGAACCTTCCGGCAAGATTCCTTTTGCGGAGGAGCAGCCAGACAAACAGGACAGTCACGTAGCAGGCCAGGATTATGGCCAGATAATAGGTTATCTGCACATGGTTGGCCTTTATCTGGAAATTGAGGGCCATCGCGAACAGCGCGGCTCCAAGCAATGTGGGCTTGAGCCAGTCTGCAGTGCGCTCCTTCTTGTCATCCAGGGCTTTGCGATAGGTATATATCACTGCGGCAAGAACCCACGGCAGGAAAGCCAGGGCAAGCATCTTGGAGTTGTGCCCCACCTGGATAATCTGCATGTTGTAGGAACAGAATGTCATTGCCGCGGCAGCACCGGCGGAAACAAGGGTGCCGCAGCCAAGGGCCAGCATGAGCAGGAAGGCGCCGACCAGGGATATCAGGAAATAGCTGGCTGGGCGCCGGCCGAGCAGCAGGGTATCGAAAATCCATTTGGTGAAGTCCCCGTGGACCTTGCCGTCAATCATTATGGTGGGCATGCCGCCGAACATGGAATTGGTCCAGGCCGACTGGTCATCCGGATGGGCTGCATTCCACTGATTGACCTCACGGGACATTCCCACGTATCCGGCGATGTCGTCCTGATCGACGATTTTTCCCGTAAGCACCTCAGGGACAAAGCCATAAGATATCAGAAGGAAAACTGCGGCTACCGCCAGGAAGGGCAATGTTTTTTTCAGGATATTGTTCATCGTTGCTGTATTATCAGTATTTGTCCGACGGGCCCTGTGACCCGCTGATGACAGAATCCAGGACACCGGCCATCTGCGCTGCCGTAGCCCTGCGGGAGTATTTCTCTATGCCGCCTGCGGTCCTGAGGTCCTCCCCGGCAGAAAAGCGCTGCCAGAGCCCCCGGACGTATTCTTTCATCCCGTCGGCATCTTCCCACACGAAAACCTTCCCGGAAGATGTCTCCTCAAGGATTTCTCCCATGGCGCTGCCCTGGCAGTCAACGCCGAGGACCGGCCTGCGTGCCGCAAGATACTCGAACAGTTTACCCGGCAGGATATCCGCCGATTCGGGCTCCCGGCGAAGGGGCAGCAGCAGGACCGATGCAAGTTTCTGCTCCCTCACTGCTTCTTTATGCGGAAGATAGCCTCCGTCCAGGACTTTGTCCCCGAGCCCCGCGTCCCTTACCGCTGTCAGCACTTCGGCGTCGGTCTTGCCCGAAAACCTCAGTCTCAATGCCCCGGCGAAAACCGCGTCTTCATCGCAGAGTTCCTTCAAAGCTTTCCACAGCGCTACGGGATTGCCTCCCCGGGCAAACATTCCGGTATGCACAATATTGAAGAAACCGTCAGCGGGGACTTCTTCAGCATAGTCGGCCTCCTCGTAACCATTGGTGACAAGATGCACGGGGGTTACGGTCTTGCGGGCAAATGACCTTGCCACATGGGGCGATACTGACACAATTGCGGAAGCGCCGTCAAGCACCTCCTTTTCCAGCCGGAAATGCTTTTTGCGGGCCGGAGCCGTCAGGCGCAGATGCTTGAACCAGAACATTTCCGTCCATGGGTCCCGGAAATCCGCCACCCAGGGAATTCCTGTTTCCCGGTGCAGCCTAAGGCCTATGAGATGCATCGACTGGGGCGGCCCGGTAGTCACGATGACATCCACCGGATGGGACCTGAGCCACTCTTTCAGAAAACGGACCGAGGGGGCCACCCATGCGACCCTCGGGTCGGGAATAAACAGGTTGCCGCGCAGGAAAAGGGCGATTTTGCCAAGAAGGCTTTTCTTTCCGCCGTCAATACCGGTCCCGCCTCCGTTGCCGCCACGGCCGCCTGTAAGTTTCTGTGCCAGTCCGGAAATCTCGGTAATGGGACGCCTCAGGACTTCAATCCCGGGCGGGACTTCTTCCAGCAGGGAACTGTCGATGGATAGGACAGAAGGATTGGATGGGGTGTAAATAATTGGTTGCCATCCGGTTGCAGGCAGATAACCTGCAAATTTAAGCCATCTCTGCACGCCAGAGCCTCCGCTTGGAGGCCAATAATATGTGACAACAAGGACCCTTTTCATCCCATCTTTCCGGTTTTCAACTGACAACAAAGATAGATTTTTATTGTTATCTTGTCAGGTTGTAGAGTTTATATTCACGTGACCAGAGCGAAAAAAAATATCGACCTTGAAGAGAACGGGGGCCTCCTGGGCCAATCAGGGAAAATGAAAGTTACCGAAGATACCCCGCTGATAAAGCAGTTTTTCGAGGTGAAGGCGAAGTTTCCCGGCACGGTCCTGCTTTACCGCGTGGGAGACTTCTACGAAACCTATTCCGACGATGCCCTTACGGCCAGCAAAGTGCTCGGAATCGTGCTCACGAAGCGTTCCAATGGGGATAAGGAGCCGCTCCCGATGGCCGGATTCCCTTATCACGCCATCGACACATATCTTCCGAAACTCGTACAGGCAGGATATAAGGTGGCCGTATGCGACCAGCTCGAAGATCCGAAAACCGTCGGCCGGAAACTCGTAAAGAGGGGGGTGTCGGAAATAGTCACCCCCGGCGTGGCTTTCAGCGACGATATCCTCCGTCCGTCGGAAAACAACTATCTTGCAGGACTTTACTTCGACAAAGAACAAGTCGGAATAGCCTTTGTGGATGTCTCGACCGGGGGATTCAGCATCACCCAGGGGAGCACCGAATACATATCATCCCTCCTGTCTTCATTCGGACCAAAGGAAGTCATCGTGCCCCGCCAGAGCCTGCGTCAGGCAACCTCGGCGTTCGGAAGCCGGTTGTATTACTCGACGATGGACGAATGGGCCTTCGTATATGATTCGGCAGCCGAAAAGCTAATCAAACAACTGGATACAGGCAGTTTGCGGGGATTCGGGATAGAACAGTACCCTCTTGGGATATGCTGCGCCGGAGCCATCCTTGCCTATCTTGAACATACAGGCCACCCCGCCCTGCAGAACATCTGCTCGATATCCCGCATCGACAGGGACGAATATGTGTGGATGGATGAATTCACCCGCCGCAACCTGGAGATTTTCCGCTGCGCGGACGGTTCCGGACAAGGGACTCTCCTGAGCGTGATGGACAGCACCCGGTGTCCCATGGGGGCAAGGCTCCTGAGGCACTGGCTGGCCATGCCGGTCCTCAGCGCGGAAGAACTGCGCAGGAGGTACGACGTGGTGGAGTTTTTCGCAGGGGACGACGACACCCGGGCCGCGCTCCGTGCCCTTCTCGGGAACGTGGGCGACCTGGAAAGGATCATATCCCGCGCAGGGGCCGGAAAGATAATGCCGAAGGAGGTCCTCCAGCTCGGAAGAGGGCTTGCCATATCCGTGGAAATCAGGAAATTATGCCTTGGGAAGAACGAGGCGGCAGATGCGGCGGTGCAGCGGCTTTCCGACAAGACGGATCTCACTGACCTTATCCGCAGGACCATATCCGAAGAGACCGCCCCGGCAGTAGGCAAGGGCGACGTGATAGCCGCAGGGGTAAGCGCAGAGCTCGACGAACTTCGCTCCATCGCTTCCGGAGGAAAAGACTATCTCCTGGCGATGCAGCAGCACGAGAGCGAAAAGACGGGCATACCTTCGCTGAAAATCAGCTACAACAACGTATTCGGCTATTATCTGGAAGTCCGCAACACCTACAAGGACAAAGTCCCCCCCGAATGGATAAGGAAGCAGACTCTGGTAAATGCTGAAAGATATATCACAGAGGAACTTAAGGAATACGAGAACCGTATTCTCGGAGCAGAGGACAGAATCCGCCAGATAGAAGCCGATATCTACGGGAAACTCGTTGCGGAAATCCAGAGGCATATCCCGGGCATACAGGCGGACGCCTCCGCCCTGGCAAGGCTTGACGTGCTGTCGTCATTTGCCGAAAACGCCGTCAGGATGAACTACTGCCGGCCGGAGATTAATTCCGGCAACTCTTTGGAAATCAAGGAAGGACGGCATCCTGTCATAGAAACCATGATGCCGTCCGGAGAGCAGTACGTCCCGAATGACGTGACTCTCGATCCGGCGGTGCGGCAGATAATAATCCTGACGGGACCGAACATGGCCGGAAAGTCGGCGCTCCTGAGGCAGACCGCCCTTATCGTGCTGATGGCGCAGACCGGCAGCTTCGTACCTGCCAAAGCAGCCTCCATCGGACTTTGCGACAAGATTTTCACCCGTGTGGGAGCATCCGACAACATATCCAGGGGCGAGTCCACGTTCATGGTGGAAATGATAGAGACTTCGATGATCCTGCACAACCTGTCGGAAAAGTCGCTGGTGCTGCTTGATGAGATCGGCAGGGGCACGGCAACTTATGACGGGATGTCCATAGCACGGGCCATCGTGGAATACATTCACGGACACGGAAAGGGGGCCAAGACGCTGTTTGCCACCCATTATCACGAACTTAACGACCTGGCGGACATCTACCCTCGCATAAGCAATTTCCACATAGCTGTAAAGGAGCACGGGAAGGACATCATCTTCCTGCGCAAACTGGTCCCGGGAGGTGCCGAGCACAGTTTCGGCATCCACGTAGCCAGGCTCGCGGGAATGCCGGCCGAGGTGCTGGAGGCGGCCGAAAAGACTCTGAAGTCCCTGGAGAAAGGCCGGAAAGACATTCCTGCCTCCGATACCGACGGACTCCAGCTGTCGCTTTTCCAGCTGGACGATCCTACGCTTTCTTCTATCCGCCAGACCCTCAGGAAGGTGGATCTGAACAATATGACACCGCTGCAGGCCTTTGACCTGATACGCGAAATGAAAAAGGAACTGGGAATATGAAAATCACAATAATAGGGGCCGGGAACATGGGCGGTTCCGCCGCCGTAGGCCTCTTCAAGGCAGGGTTTAAAGATATTACGGTTACCGCCGCCCACGAAGGGAGCCTGACTGGATACCGTGCCATGGGAATAAAGGCCACGACTGACAACAAATCGGCCGTACAAGGGGCTGACGTGGTGTTCTATGCCGTCAAACCGTGGCTGATGGAGGGGGTGTTGAAAGAGACCTGCGAGGTACTTGATTATGACAGGCAGCTGGTGGTTTCGATGGCCCCGGGTGTAAAGCCGGAGCAGCTGACGGAGTGGCTTGAAAAGGACGGCAAAGTGCCTGCAATCGCCTACGTGATTCCCAATACGGCCATCGAGATAGGCGAGAGCATGACATACATAGCCCCCGTGACGGCTTCTGACAGCCAGGCCGCTCTCCTGAAGGAGATGTTCGACAAGGTGGGCAGCACCGGAATAGTCCCCGTCCCGCAGATGCTGGCAGCCACTTCACTGGCTTCATGCGGAATAGCCTACGCCATGCGTTATATATCAGCCTCCTCTGCCGGAGGGGCTTCGCTCGGCCTGGACGGCGAAGCGGTCGGAAGGGCCGTATGCCAGACTGTCCGCGGTGCCGCGGATCTCGTTGCGGCGAAAGGGTATGACTCCGAAGCCGAAATCAACCGTGTAACCACTCCCGGAGGCCTTACCATAAGGGGACTGAACGCAATGGAAGAGGCCGGATTCAGCCATGCCGTCGCCAAGGGTCTTGCCGAGGTAAATGCCCCGTCAAGGCACCGGATAGTAGTCAAGGTGGGCAGCAACGTGCTCACCCGCCCTGACGGTGCCCTCGATACCACCAGGGTATCCGCAATCGTCGATCAGATAACCCGGCTCCGCTCGCTGGGATACGACATCGTCCTGGTGTCCAGCGGTGCCGTGGCCTGCGGCCGCTCCCTCATCCGCGAAAACGCAAAACTCTCCGACGTCCAGCAGCGCCAGCTGTATTCCGCCATCGGCCAGGTAAGGCTGATGGACCTGTATTACAAACTGTTCTCCGGATACGGAATCACTGTGGGCCAAGTACTTACGCAAAAAGCCAACTTTGCCGAAGGGCAGGAATACAACAACCAGAAAAGTTGCATGGAGGTAATGCTCCACAGCAAGGTCCTGCCGGTTGTGAACGAGAATGACACCGTCAGCATAACCGAGCTGATGTTCACCGACAATGACGAGCTTTCAGGGCTGGTGGCCGGCATGATAAATGCCGAAACCCTCATAATCCTCACCAACGTGGACGGAGTATATGACGGCGCACCGGACTCTCCGGGCACCAAAGTCATTCCCCGGATCCTCCCGGGAGAATCAGTGGACGGCCACATAAGCGCCTCCAAGAGTTCCGCCGGAAGGGGCGGGATGTCTTCCAAGTGCAAGGTAGCCTCTCAGCTTGCCGCAGAAGGCATAAGGGTCATTATAGCAAATGGAAGGAAGGACGATATCCTGACGTCCGTACTCACAAATCCCACGGAGACCCTCCATACGGAGTTCGTTCCTTCCGTAAATAATTAAGATACAATGATTTCAGATACCATTGCCCGCACAAGGCGTGCGGCCGCGGCAGCCGGCAGGCTCACCGACGGGGACCGGACCCGCCTGCTTCGGCATCTTGCTGATTCCATAATATCCAATTCCGGTCCGCTGCTTTCCGCCAACAGTACGGACCTTTCCGCCATGCCGCAGGACAATCCGCTGTACGACCGGCTCATGCTCACCGCTCAGAGGCTTGAAGGCATCGCGGCGGATATGCGCAACGTGGCCGCCCTGCCGTCTCCGCTCGGGAGGACGATTCTCTCACGCATAATGCCTAACGGGCTGGAAATAAAGAAGATAAGCGTACCGTTCGGGGTCATCGGCATTATCTATGAGGCCCGCCCCAACGTAACGTTCGACGTGTTCTCTCTTTGCCTCAAAAGCGGGAATGCCTGCCTTCTGAAGGGCGGGAAGGATGCCGACAATTCAAACCGGGCCGCTGTAGGACTGATAAAGGATGTCCTTGCCGCTGAAGGCATGGATACGGACATCGTGAACCTTCTGCCGTCAACGCATGAAGCCGCGCAGGCACTTCTCGGGGCTTCGGGCTCTGTGGATCTCGTGATACCCCGGGGCGGACGACGGCTGATAGATTTCGTGCGGGACAACGCAAAGGTTCCATGCATCGAGACCGGCGCCGGTGTAGTGAATACATATTTTGATGCTGACGGAGACCTGTCAAAAGGCATCCGTATCGTCACCAATGCCAAACTGCGCCGGGTAAGCGTATGCAATGCCCTTGACTGCCTTATCGTTCATTCTTCGAGACTTGCCGACCTGCCTGCTCTCGTCGGTGAAATGGCCGGCCGGGTAACCCTGTATGCAGACCGGTACGCTTACGGGGCCCTTGAAGGCAACTACCCGGCGCAGCGGCTTTTCGCGGCGACGGAGGACTCGTTCGGTACCGAATATATGGACTACAAGATGGCCGTCAAGACTGTCAGCAGCCTGCGGGAAGCCCTGGAGCACATAGAAAGGTTCGGCTCAGGACACAGCGAGGCCATAATAACCGAGAATGCCGATGCCGCAGCGGAGTTCCAGGCTGCAGTGGATGCCGCCTGCGTCTATGTCAACGCCCCGACCAGCTTTACTGACGGGGCGCAGTTCGGACTCGGTGCCGAAATAGGCATAAGCACCCAGAAACTCGGAGCTCGCGGCCCCATGGGTCTCGAAGAACTCACCACCTACAAGTGGCTCATTACCGGGGACGGTCAGACAAGGTCGTAGAAGAAGCTGTCGGAAGCGCGTGATATCCAACATAAGAATGAATATTAATTTTCCAAATAAAAATGCAGAAGCCCCCGCAAGCAGGGGCTTTTAGCCTAATGGAAACTCTTACAAACAGCTTCCGAGGAGAGAGAAAATTCTATTCTTAGTCTTCTTCCTGTTCCTGGGCGGCGTACTCGGCGAGGAGTTTCGTCTGTACGTCGGCAGGGACGGGCTGATACTCGGCGAATCTCATGGTGAACGTCGCCGCACCGCCGGTAAGCGAGCTGAGCACCGTAGAATACCTGTAGAGTTCGGCCAGCGGCACCTTTGCGTGGAGAACGGTGAAACCCTTGTCCATATCCTGGTTGATGATCATGCCGCGACGGGTGTTGAGGTCGGACATACAAGGCCCCACATAGTCGTTCGGAGTGAGGATATCGACATCATAGATAGGCTCCAGAATTTTCGGACCTGCGTTGCGGAACGCCTCCTTGAAGGCATTGCGGCCGGCGATGATGAAGGCGATTTCCTTGGAATCCACCGGGTGCATCTTTCCGTCATAGACGTAAACCCTGATGTCGCGGGCATAGGAACCGGTAAGAGGGCCTTCGCTCATCTTGTCGTTGATACCCTTGAGGATGGCGGGCATGAAGCCTTCGTCGATGGCACCGCCAACGACGCAGTTGATGTATTCCAACTTGCCGCCCCATTCGAGGTCGAAGGTCTGCTGGTTCTTTATCTTCAGTTCGGTGTCCTTGCCGTCAATCTTGAACTTGTTGCCTGCGGGCTCACCCTCGACGTAAGGGCAGATGAGCATCGTAACCTCACCGAACTGGCCGGCACCGCCAGACTGCTTTTTGTGGCGATATGTGGAAGTGGCCACCTTGGTGATCGTCTCACGATACGGGACCTTCGGGGCATAGAGTTCGATCTGGAGCTTGAACTCGTTGTTCACGCGCCATTTCACGAGGTTGATATGCTGCTCGCCCTGACCGCTGAGTATGGTCTGGCGAAGCTCCTTGGAATACTCCACGATAATGGTGGGATCCTGCGCGGCAATCTTGTTGAGAGCGTCTCCGACTTTGGCCTCGTCGTTCTTGTCGACAGCTTTGACGGCGCACCTGTACTTTGCGTCAGGGAACACCATGTGCGCGATGGCGTCGCTGCCGGGGGCTGCAAGGGTGACGTCGGTCTTGCTGCTCTTGAGTTTCATCACGCAGCCGATGTCGCCGGCGTTGATGGCTGAAACCTTTTCTTTCTTGGCTCCTGCCACGGCATAAATGGCGGAAAGGCGTTCGGAGTTGCCGGTCTCGGGGTTGACAAGGTCAGCACCTTCGTTCACGACACCGCTCATCACCTTGAAGTAAGCCACGTCACCGAGATGCTGCTCGACGGCTGTCTTGTAGATGAACAGGCTGGCGGGACCTTCGGGCTTACACTCGATCTGGCCGCCCTCGACGGTATCCTGCATGGTGCCAAGGGGTGAAGGCGCCACGTTGATTACGAACTCCATGAGCCTCTTCACACCGATATCATTCTTGGCGGACAGGCAGAAGACGGGCATGACCTCGCGCTTGCGGAGGCCGGCTGCGAGACCCTTGCGGATTTCGTCGGTGGTGAGCTCCATGGTGTCGAAATACTTCTCCATCAGGGCATCGTCACCTTCCGCCGCCTTTTCCATGAGCTCCATGCGCAGGCTCTCGGCCTCATCCGCATACTCTGCGGGGATATCGAGCTCCTCACGGGTGCCGTTGGCATCCTTGAAGCGATAGTATTTCTGGGTAAGGACATCAATGAAACCGTTGAACCCGGTGCCGGGAGCCACGGGGAACTGTACGAGGACAACCTTGCCGCCGAAAGACTCCTTGAGGGATTCACGGGTCTGCTCCCAGTTGGCCTTCTCGGCATCAAGCTGGTTGACGGCCACGATAAGGGGCATCTTGTACTGGTCGGCATAACGGGCGAAAATCTCCGTGCCTACTTCCACGCCCTGCTGGGCATTTACCACGAGGATGCCGCTCTCGCACACTTTGAATGCTGAAATTGCACCTCCGCTGAAATCATCGGAGCCGGGAGCATCGATGATGTTGAACTTCGTGTCCATGAACTCGGCGTACAGCGGAGTAGCATATACCGACTTCTGGTTGGTCTGCTCGAATTCGGTATTGTCCGAAACGGTGTTCTTGGCCTCGACGCTGCCCCTGCGGTCAATTACCTTGCCTTCAAACAGCATGGCCTCGGCAAGCGTGGTCTTTCCGGATTTGGAACTGCCGAGAAGCACCACGTTGCGGATGTCTTTGGTTGCGTAAGATTTCATCTGGTATAATGTTTATTCGTTGCCAAAATTGGACATCTACGAATGTATAAATATATTTCGATATTTCCTATATCGTGTCGAAAAGCGTCGGTTCCAAGGCTTTGGGGCGGAAAGACATACGGTGCCAGGGCGTAAGGCCAAGGCGGCGGACTGCCTCCAGATGCTCCGGAGTGGGATATCCCATATTACGCTCCCAGCCGTACCCGGGATACTCTTCTGCCAGATGGCGCATGAATTCATCCCTGTAGGTCTTGGCCAGGACGGAGGCTGCGGCAATGGATGCATAAATGGCATCCCCATGCACGACCGTCTTGTACCGGAAGTCTTCGAAAGGCTTGAATTTGTTGCCGTCTATCAACAGGAAATCCGGCCTCCGGCTCAGACGCAGGACAGCCCTCTGCATCCCGGCAATGGAGGCACCGAGGATATTCAGGGAATCTATCTCCTGGGGAGACACGGCCTCAACGGCGTATGCAACAGCCTCTTTTTCAATCACTTCGCGCAGCAGGTTCCGTGCCTTTTCCGTCATCTGCTTGGAGTCGTTCAGGAGCGGATGCCGGAAGTCTTCCGGGAGAATGACAGCGGCCGCATACACAGGACCGGCAAGGGGCCCGCGTCCCGCCTCGTCACAGCCGGCTTCAACGCGCCCCTGCTGCATAAAAGGCTTAAGATGGACTTCCTTCGGCATCGCTGGCGGCACGGGCTATTTGAGGAATACGAAAAACACCGCCGCGACAAGACAGGCGAAGGCCGCAATATGGTTCCACTGCAGTTGCTGTCCCCTGAACAAGAAGAGGATGATGACCGTGAAAACGGTAAGGGAGACAACCTCCTGGATGACCTTCAGCTGCATAAGGTTGAACGGGCCGCCGTTGCCCTCGAAACCGAGCCTGTTGGCAGGGACGGTCAGGCAATACTCGAAGAAAGCGATCCCCCATGAAAACAGGATCACAAGAATCAGCGGCCAGCTCTGGGAAATCTTCATCTCCTGGAGCTTGAGATGCCCGTACCAGGCAAACGTCATGAAGACGTTGGAGCACAGGAGCATCAGTACCGTATAAAGAGCTTTCATAGGGGGCGGGATCATGATGCTGCTTAGAAATGTTTATCCGCAGATTTCAGCCAGCCGGGCGGCAAGGGCAGCGAACGCGACCCCGTCGGGGCGTGACGACAGTGCTGCCGGAAGGCCGCTGTCCCCGCTTTCGCGAAGGCTCTGCACCATAGGAATCTGCCCCAGGAGCGGGACTCCGAACTTCTCCGCCATCGCTGCACCTCCGTCCTTCCCGAAAATATAATACCTGCTGCCGGGAAGTTCCTCTGGAGTGAACCACGACATGTTCTCGATGATCCCGAAAACCTTGCGATTCACTTTTTCATTCCGGAACATGTCTATCCCCTTCTCGACATCGGCAAGGGCCACCGCCTGCGGAGTGGTGACTATCACCGCGCCCTCCATGGGAATGTCGTTCACCAGGCTTATGTGGATGTCCCCGGTACCTGGGGGCATGTCGATGAGAAGATAGTCCAGTTCTCCCCAGCCTACCTGCAATATCATCTGCTTGAGGGCGTTGCAGGCCATGGGGCCACGCCAGATGAGGGCCTGGCCGGCCTGGGCGAAGTACCCTATGGACATCCACTTCACTCCGAACTTCTCCACAGGCAGTATAATCTCCATACCGTCACCTTCGACCGCTTCGGGGACGGCACCTTCAGTGCCTGTCATAAGCGGCACTGACGGACCGTAAACGTCGGCATCTGCAAGGCCCACCTTATATCCTGCACGGGCAAGGGCCACGGCCAGGTTGACGGCGACGGTGGATTTTCCCACGCCTCCCTTGCCGGAAGCCACCCCGATTATATGCCTGACATTGTTGACGTTGTCCATCCCAAGGTCGTTGACAGTCTTCTTCCGGGGTTTCTCCTCGGGTTTGAGCACCTTGGTAAGAATCTCTATCTCCGTGCCGGCAGGGGCGTTCCTGTAAATGGATGCACGTGCGCTGCCGATAAGATACTCGGACAAAGGGTCCCTGCTGGGAGGGAACACCAACGTGACGGTGACCTTGCCGGGGGCGCATTCAATCTCGTCCACCATGCCGAGGGAGACTATGTCCCTGTCGCCCTTGCCGGGATGCTGCACTCCCTCCAACCACTTGAGAACCTGCTGCTTATCCATATCCTTCATCCTACTTTACAATATTCATCTCCCGTATGAGCCGCTGCGCGCCGCCGAACTTGTCCACAATGAGAAGGACATAACGGATATCGACGCAGATACACCTCTGGAGGTCGGGCTCGAACATAACGTCGCTGGACATCGACTCCCAGTTGCCGTCAAAGGCAAGACCGATGAGCTGTCCCTTCGCGTTCATGACGGGCGAGCCGGAATTGCCGCCGGTGATGTCGCAATTGGTAAGGAAACAGACGGGAAGACGTCCGTCTTTGGTTGCATACTGACCGTAATCCTTTGTATTATAGATAGTTTTCAGTTTTTCCGGCACGCGGAACTCATAATTCTCCGGATCCTCCTTTTCCATCACTCCGTCAAGGGTTGTATAGTGATGGAACAGCACCCCGTCCTTGGGGGAATACGACATCACCTTGCCATAAGTAAGACGGGTGGTACGGTTGGCATCCGGATAGGAAGGCGCATCGGGACCGTTCCATTCGAGAAGGCCGCCCGCGAAATCCTTGGAACCTTTGGCCAGCGTCATTTCATATTGCCTGGTCGCTTTTGAAAGGGCTATGTAACGCTCCACAACGGCATCGCGGATTTTCATGAACACATCATCACCGAATGCGGAATATCCACCGGCTTCGGATGCTTCCAGCTTCTGCGCCGAAGCGAATATGCTTGAGTCAAACAATTCATCCACAAGCGTTTCCACGGGAGACACAGACAAGACATCCACAAGCTTCCCGTCCCCTGCAGGATTGTCCAGATAAAAGGCAATCATGGCCTTGGCCATCTTGCGCTCGAGGGCGTCGTCATAGTCCTTGAAAAGGGCCGAGGTCTGCTTTACAGCCTCCGAAAGCGCCGCGGTGGAATCTTTCGAGCCCCGCAATGTCCTCTGATAGACGGACTTGAAAACAGACGCATTGGTGACGGGACCGATATTGAAAAGGGCCTCTGCAATCAGCCTCTTCTGCAGGTCTGCCTCCCTGCTTCCCGAAACAGCCTTTGAAACGCTTTCGAGAGCCTGTCCATACTTGCGGGTACGTTCCTGATCCTGCGCGACCCATTTTGCAAAATCGGCTTCCTTCCGCTTTTCGCGGCCGATAATGTCGAGCTTCCTGAAGGAGAGTTTCTCCCCCTGCCACTTTTTCCAGCCATTCGAAGAACTGGCGTATTTGCTGGCATACTTGAGCCGTACTCCGGAATCCGCAGACATACCCTCCATCATCACCTTCTGGCGTACCGTACGTGCCTTGACGGCAAGATCGAGCTGCTCCATCATGGCATCCAGCTGGTCGGCCGTCTGGAACCGCTGGGTGCGGCCTGGATACCCCATAATCATGGCGAAATCTCCGTCCTGCACACCTTTAATGGATATCTGCAGGCTCCTGCGCGGCCTGTAGGGCTTGTTTTCGGGAGAATAATCTGCCGGACGGTTGTCCGGGGAAGCATATACGCGGAACATTGAAAAATCGCAGGTATGGCGGGGCCACATCCAGTTGTCAGTCTCGCCTCCGAACTTGCCGAGCGACACCGGCGGGGTCCCGACAAGACGGACATCCCTGAACACCTTGTAAACAATCAGGTATGCCACATTCCTGTTGTAAAAATCAACCACCTCGACAGTGCAGTCGGGATTGGCTTCCTCAACCTGCTTCTTCAGGCCCGCCCTGGCCTCTTCACGCACCTCAAGGGCTTTGGCCACTGCCTCTTCGTCAGACATGCCTGCAGCCCTGCATGCGTCCATAACCTCGTTCCAGGCTTTCTCAAGCACGTCGGAGACATCCGACATCCTCTGAAGGAACTTGACGGTAAGCCCGGGAACGGGAAGTTCCTGGTCGGCTGTTAGGGCCCAGAAACCGTCTTCCAGATAGTTGTGCTCCGGGGTGGACAGCTTCTGGATACTGCCGTATCCGCAATGGTGATTCGTCACGAGAAGGCCCTGGTCAGATATGATTTCACCAGTACATCCGCCCCCGAACTGCACGACGGCATCTTTCAGGGAAGAGTTGTTGATATCGTATATCTCCTTGGGGGAGAGCTTGCAACCAAGGGATTTAAGGGATTTGGCATTCATTTTCTCCAAGAGGGGAAGCATCCACATGCCCTCGTCGGCAACGGCCGCGGGGAGGATGAGCGTAAATGCCAATGCGGCAATCAGTATCTTTTTCATAGTTTTATTGGTTTCTGTCAGGGAGATCCAGCCCTGCGGGACTCCGGAGTACAAATATAAGATTTTCGGCATATTGCCTGCGCAATTCCGACAAAATAGCATCCCCGCACATGCCAAGTTCTTCGGAAAGCATCCGGTCAAGCGGCCCGGGAGCCGTCCCTATCCAGCTGCAGATCTGGCGGAAGGTCACCGACCTGTCTATATACACCTTTGCGCCAAGCAAGACTGCGGCGAATTTTTCATAAAGAATGTCCAATGATGCGTTTTCCATTTCATACATGTTTTGCGATGCAATGCAAATATGGGCTCGAAGGCACCATCCAGACAATCATTCCGGTACACTTGTGACGAAAAATTTCACGATTTTTAACTTTTTTGTACGATTTTAAACCTTTTTGCTGCGCGGCGGATGTCATTGACATGCACAGCTTGTCATATTCTGATATCGCCCGCAGATATTTTTGCCCCATACCAAACAAGCCGCAGGTATGGACGACAACTCGATAAAAGATAACATCTGCCGTATAAGGAAAGAAAAAGGCCTGTCGCAAAATGAGATGGCCGAAAGACTGGGCATGGAACGGAACTCCTACAGAAGCATAGAAAAGGGGCCCGTGAAGATAATCAACCCGACCCTGTTCAAGATAGCAGAAGTATTCGGAGTTCCTGTAATACAGCTAATTACCGGAGCCGACGAGGCGCCGTCCGCTGATAGTTTGCTGGGAGAAAAAGATGAGTCGCCAGCCTATGGCCGGATAAAGGTCCTTGAAGAAAAGGCGGATGAATTGAGCCGCCAGACGGCCAGGCTTGAAGGAAGAGTCTCGGATCTGGAAGAGATGAACGGAATCCTGAAGGCAAGGCTCAAGGACAAAGAAGATATAATAGCCTTGCTCAAAAAGAATCCCGAATACTTCCGGAACGACTGACACCGGTCCGGATAAACAGCTTCTTACTTGTAAAACGTCTTTTCGAAGGCCTGGAAAGAACGGCCCCGGAACATTATCCGGCGTATAAAGGCCCTGATAAACCCAGAGCCATAGCCCGTAAGTTGTACGAAAGATGCCACGACGCTCAGCAGCGCAGTCTTCACGGAATCACCGACGCCGGCCGGAGCCATCCCCCGCACACCCCTTTTGAGCCGGAAGAAGGAATCTGCAAAGAGCAGAACGGCGTAAAGAACTATCGGCAAGGAAGCCCAGGGCACGAACGGAGTGGCTGCCAGCAGGATAGCACAACCCGCAGTGAATGCGGCCGGAAGCACGTGGACGATTTTCAGCGTCCCGGGATGGCGGAGGGTAAGGTCAATCCTGGCTATTCCGGAATTATGCACCTGCCGGAAAAATTTGCGCAAATCGGTCCTGCGGCGGTGCCATACGGCGGCCCCGGGAAGAAGAACCGCCTTATACCCGGCATCGAAAAGCCTGTAACTCAAGTCTATATCCTCGCCGAAACGCATCGGGGAAAAGCCTCCGAGCTCCTTGAAAACTTCCCTTCGCATCCCCATATTGAAACTGCGGGGGAAGAACTTGTCCAGCCTGGCCTTGCCGCCACGGATCCCCCCTGTCGTCAGGAACGAGGTCATGGCATAGTCGATGGCCTTCTGCACAGGGGAGAAGTCATCCCTGGCCATGTCGGGACCGCCGAAGGCGTCGGCACCCGTCTGCGCAATCCCCTCCGAGACGGCCTTCAGGTAGCCTTCCGGCAGCGAAACGTCCGAATCCAATATAATCAGCCATTTGCCCGAAGCCCTCTCCGCTCCGTAATTACGGGACGGGCCCGGACCCGAGTTATCCTTACGTAAGTACCTGATATCCAGGCGGTCGGTATAACCTGAAACCACGGTTTCGGAAGAAACGGAGGAGCCGTCTTCCACGATTATCACCTCAGCATTCCCGATGCCGTCACACACGCAAAGGCTCGCCAGGAGCTCGGATACTTCGGCCGGACGGTTGTAAACCGGGACTATTATGGAATACTCAGGCATCTGCAGGACGGTGTTTCTTAGAAGCTGTTTTGAAATGGTTGCCGCATTTAATTATAACGTATTTCCGAGGACAGATTTTCACTCGAAGAAGGAGCATAGCCGTAGCTATGTGACTGATGAGAGGGGAAAGGTGGACCGGAAAGACGCATAAGGAAAAAGGATAACCATTTCAAAACAGCTTCTCAAAATACAGGGTCAGTTCGATGAAGTCCTCCACGGACAACTTTTCCGGACGAAGGTCAAACGTGCCGGGGGATAGGAAGTCCGACGCCTTTTGTGGAGCGTCATCTCCCGCAAACAACTGTAAAGCAACAGGTTTAAGGGAATTGCGGAGCGTCTTTCGCCTGAGGCCGAACGAAGCCTTCACTATCTGCCGGAACAGTTTTTCGTCGCAACCGAGGGACGTACGGCCGTTTCTTTTAAGGCAAATCACCGCCGACTGCACCTTGGGCGGCGGCGCAAAGGCACCCGGCGGCACTCCGAACAGATATTCTATGTCATACCAGGCCTGGAGGAACACCGACAGTATGCCATAAGTCTTGCTGCCGGGACCTTCAGCTATCCTCTGGGCCACTTCTTTCTGGAGCATGCAGACAATCGCCGGGACTTTGTCCCTGTAATCCAGCAGCTTGAAGAAAATCTGGGATGAAATGTTATACGGGAAATTCCCTATGACCTGAAAGTCCCCCTTGAAAAGAGTTTCGAGCGGAATCTTCAGGAAATCTGCCTGATACAGACGCCCTTGCATACCGGGGAAATTCTGTAGCAGATAGCTTACCGACTCCCCGTCCAGCTCGACCATCTTGAGGTCTATGTCCTTCCTTTCCAGAAGATACCCCGTAAGCACACCAGTTCCCGGGCCTATTTCCAGCACGGGAGCGCCTGCTCCTCCGGCAGGGGAAGAGCCCCTTCCGCCCGGGAGCGCGTCAACTATGTCATAAGCCACCTTCCTGTCTGTCAGGAAGTGCTGTCCGAGGGATTTCTTTGCTCTTACGTACATGTCAGAAGCTTATTGATACCTGCCGTCCAAAATCACTTCAAAGATAGGCAAATGTTTTGTTCCGGATATAATTCTTGCTATATTGGGGTTGAACTAGCCCTACGACGTGACAGTCATGAGATTCCCGGCCATATTCATCCTGCTCTCTGCCAGCCTTGTTTGCACAACGCTTTTTGCGAATGCACAAGGCCCGGCCTCGCGGAGGGACAGCGCCGTCGCCGCAAAGGGCGCAGTGCGCCTGGAGCTTTCACAGCCTGCCAGGGAAGCCCGGATTGCCGCATTCCTTAAGAAGCCGGTCCGGATGAGGATGCTGCCGCCACGGAGCACCGAGGGCTACGCTGTCGGGAGCATCCCGTTCGAAGAAGGCATCTCGCCGTCCGGAGCAAGGACCGTCACCGTTCCGATCGAGACTGTCCCCGGGCTGAAACTCACACCTTCCATAGCACTCTCCTACAACAGCCAGGCTT
>ERZ842401.930-NODE-930-length-43402-cov-11.259487_pt1 | contig 43402 bp, 38 predicted proteins | sample MGYA00521270_ERZ842401 | MGnify/ENA primary metagenome ERZ842401 (study PRJEB31892, sample SAMEA3878208) | bioreactor metagenome | biome: Moose rumen | place: Sweden | collected 2011-10 | study: EMG produced TPA metagenomics assembly of the PRJEB12797 data set... | reverse complement strand
CGGGCAAGGTCATCAAGAGCCATCACAACGTGGGCGGACTGCCCAAGGAGATGAACCTCCAACTCTGCGAGCCGCTGAAGTGGCTGTTCAAGGACGAGGTGCGCCGCGTGGGACGCCAACTCGGGATGCCCGAACACCTCATCACCCGCCATCCCTTCCCCGGTCCCGGCCTCGCCGTGCGCATTCTCGGCGATATCACCCGCGACAAGGTGCGCATCCTCCAGGATGCCGATGACATCTTCATCCAGGGGCTGCGCGACTGGAAGGTGAAACTCTCCGGCGAGGAGGCCCGCAAAGTGCTCGCCGCCGGTGTGCCCGCCAATATGAGCAACGGCGAAATTGAGGTCTCCTTGTATGACCAGATCTGGCAGGCAGGCGTCATCCTGCTGCCCATCAAGAGCGTGGGCGTGATGGGCGACGAGCGCACCTACGAGCGTGCCGTGGCCCTGCGCGCCGTCACCAGCACCGACGCCATGACCGCCGACTGGGCGCACCTGCCCTACGAGTTTATGGCCAAGGTTTCCAACGACATCATCAACAAAGTCAAGGGCGTCAACCGCGTCTGCTACGACATCAGCTCCAAACCGCCCGCCACGATTGAGTGGGAATAAATTCAATATGTATAGTCACCTTCGGGATACAGATTTGGGAAGGGTAAGCCTCCCCGATGCGATGCATGGATGGATGGCCGCGAAGTCTTCCTATAGACGCTCGCGGACAATTAACGTGCTGGCTGTTTTATGGATGATGCTATCTGTCGCAGGTTGCCGTAACTCTAATCCCGACCATTCAATCTATGACAGGATGTTTCGCGAAAGCCGCGAACGGGTGATGTTTGTCGGTAACGAACAGGCCGCCACCGATGCGCTGGACATGCTCAAGTACGCCGAAAAAAATGGCAGCCGGTATGGGAAGGTGATGGCCTACCTCAGCTTGACAAGCCTGGCCGCACAACGGGCCGACTTCGACAATATGTCGCGCTATATGGAGGTGGCGCGCGCCTCCCTGGATTACAACGACCCCTCATTTCTGCAAGGATATGCTTATTTTGTGGAAGGGACTGTCAACTTCAGCACATCGCTAAGTCTGAACTCTCTCCTATGCTATGATAAGGCCTTGCATTATTTCCGCCCAATAGGCGACTCGCTGATGATTGCCAGTTGTTATATCAACAAATTCAACTGCTACAGTATCAATGGCGATATGGAAGCTGCCACAGCCAGCTTGGACAGCGCCCGTTGTTGGGCTCCTGCCTCGTATCAGCTTAATATAAGGCTCTACACGGCTATGCTGCTCAACCACCAAGGCCACGCTCAGGAAGCCGTAAGGGCCTATGAGAAACTGGTGCAGGATGCCAGGGCCGACAGCTCCAGCCCCTCTTACCCCTCCTCTTCCAGCGCCCGCTTCTGGTCTCTGCTCTATTCCAATTACATTTTCGCCCTGCTGAATGCCGACAAGGTGCCGGAAGCGGAAATCCAATGCGCCCGTATGGAAGAGACCGCTGTGGCCAATGGAACCGCGTTCGACACGACCATCCAGCGGCTGATGACCGCCTGGGTCGCATTCAGGCAAGAGAATCTTGACAAGGCTCTGGAAATATGCACGGACATTTACGAACATTATCAAAGCGACCATACCCTCACCATCCAACGGCAAGCCCTCGATTTGATGGTGCAGTGCTTCACAAAAAAGGAGGACTACCGGAATGCGTTTGAGTATGGACACATATTGTCCTCTCTCGTAACGGACCAGAAAGTCAATGCCCACCTTATCGAAGAGATAATCGAACGCCAGCAGAAATATGAGTCCCACATTCACGAACTCGAGATAGGGCGTGTCAGGGCTCGAATATGGCTGTTGTTGGTGGCCTTCCTGCTCACGGTCACCATTGTGGGTTTTATGCTCTACCACAAGGAGCGTCGTCTCAAGGAGCGTCACGCCCGTGTCCGCGAGCTGGAGCAGGAGAAAGAGCTTGCCCGGCAGCAACGCGAAATCGACACTGCCCGGATGGACCACGTGGCCACCCGTGAGCAGATGGACAGCTTTGCCACGGAGATGAGACGTATCGCCAAAGATATGCCCAAAAACCAACGCATCAAGCTCCTGCAAGGCATCACCCGCCTTGAAGAGCGGCGCGAACATAATGAGTGGGGTAATTTCGAGTCCTGTTTCACCCGCCAGCACATCGGCTTCATCGAACGGCTGAATCAACAATATCCCTCGCTTTCCCCCATCGAGGTGAAAATCATAATGCTGCTACGTGTGGGACTGTCCAACAAGGAGATTGCCGACACTCTTCATATCGCTGACAACACCGTGCGAACCTATCGCACCCGGATACGCCGCAAATTCCAGTTGGCGGAGAAGGAAGATCTGAACACTTTCATTTCCTCCCTCTAATTTTTTTGCTTTTTTATAAGATGCAGAAAACCAATTTTTTGCGCCGATAATATCCTTATAATATCCTTTCTTCTTTTTTTCATATCTCTTGTTTATACTAAAAATAAATATGGTGTTTGGATTTCATCTGCTATTTTTGCAGCCTCAAAAGCGGCAGAGAAATTTTGTAAAAATAACACGATATGAAAAAATTTTTCCTTGTTTTGACGGCTTTCCTGACCTTGTTTCACCTGAGTGCTCAAGAGTTGAGTGACTACACGGTCAGCGTAGGCAACACGACTTACTCCACCATCGCTTCCACCGGTACGCAGCTGATGAACGTGTATGGCGATTATGCCAACCAGACTTTTGCGATGCCCTTTTCTTTCGAGTTTGGCTTACAGAGTGTTGTGCGTGGAACCACCGTGAGAGTGCGTTCCGACGGCCATATTCTGCTTAACCTCAATGGCGGTACGTATAGTGGCAGTGACTTTGGCTACAACTATTGGCCTGTGAACAACAGTTACAGTTATTGCGCCATCGTGCCCTACACTTGTGACGACGGGTATATGCCCAGCAACACCTCGGCAGTCTATTGGCAGGTGGAGGAGACCGTCTCAGGCGACAGTGTTTTGATCATCGAGTTTGTGGATGTGGAGCATTATGTGGACAATGGGGGCCAGTTCAACTACCAACTGCGGATTTTCCAGAATGGAGATGTCTCGGTGACCTACGGCCCGATGACGGGCAGCAGCAGTTACGCCAACTTTATGATGACGGCCAACAGCCTCACCGACCGCGTCCTGCTTACAGGTTCCTGGCTGTCGCCCGCTGTCGGCAATCCTGCACAGATGTCCTATCTGAGCGGGGCTCCCATCCCAGGCACCGTGATAACCTATACCAGACCAACCCTTTATTGCTCACGTCCGCTGAACCTCTCCGACTCTGCTGTGACCGATGTGTCTGCCGTCTTATTTTGGGAATCGAACCCTGACATCTATCAATATACGTACGAGTATGATGTGACCGATTTTGTGCCGGGGCAAGGACTCCACAACGAGGGTTCTACCATGGACACTTTTGTTCACTTGTCGGGGCTCTCGGGCCAGAGCACCTATTATTTCTATGTGAAAGGCGACTGCAACAATGGTGCCGGCAGTAATTATGCCCGCTTTGTGTTCACAACCGATTGCGGTCACGTGACCAGCTTTCCCTGGACAGAGAGTTTTGAGAACCCCAATGCGCTCGACTGCTGGACTACCCTTGATCTGGACAACCATTCGTTCTCAAACTGGGGCCGCTATTTGGGCAGCAGCTATGCCCATTCCGGCAGTTACTCTGTGCGAAGCGGATACAACACCAATGCTCCGGCCAATGACTGGCTCATCACCCCACCGGTTGACATCCCAGCCTCCGCATACGGCTATAGCCTCAGATGGTATGTCCGCGGCAGCACCTTCTCGTCCAATGTGTCGCATTATACGGTGCTGGTTTCCACCACCGGCAATGCTGCCTCCGATTTTGTGGACACCCTTTATGCCGAAAGCTACGGGAATGCAGTGGTGACGGATCGTTCGGTCAATCTTGACGCTTATGCCGGCCAAACGATCTACGTGGCTTTCATCCACGACAGCCAAAACGACAACAGCATATTCTTTGACGACATTTCCGTCTATTGCGCTCTGCCACCCGAGGTTGCCATCACGGGGCCGACGTTGGCCTTTGAAGGCGACAATGTGGTGTTTTACGGAATATTCCAGGGCGGCTCAACCGCTGGTCTGCAATTCGACTGGTACTCCACAATGAGCACCAACGGTTACGCCTCCCTCGTAAGTCTGGGCGATTCGGTGGAAATAAACTATATGGCGGGAGGTATGGATACAATCCGGCTGGTCGCTACCAATATGTATGGTACCGACACGGCCACCTTTGTGGTTCGTGTGTGCGGCACCATCGTCACCCTTCCTTGGGAAGAGAATTTTGAAAATGCCGCTGCGCTGGACTGCTGGACGGTTCTTGACCTCGACAGTTCCACGAATGACAACTGGACCCGTTATTCGGGAAGCAGCAATGCCCACTCCGGAAACTATTGTATGAGAAGCAGTTTCAACTCCAACGCGGCTGCCAACGACTGGCTTGTCACATCGCCTGTGGAGATTCCATACGGTGCAGAAGGAGTGTATCTGAAATGGTTTGTGAAGGGCAGCTCCTATTCTTCATATATGCCACACTATACGGTGCGCCTCTCCACCACAGGCAACGATGCGGCCGACTTTGTGGACTCCTTGTTTGCGGAAAGTTACAGCGGCGGCTACGTACAACGTATGATCAACCTTGACGCCTACGCTGGTTCCACGCTATATATAGCTTTTGTCCACGATAGTTACAACGACAACGGTCTCTATTTGGACGACATCGGCATATTCATTTCCATGAGTCCGGTGGTGTCGGTTTCCGGTCCGGAGATGGCTTTCACGGGAATGGATGCCGTCTTCCACGCCCAACTCTCTGAAGGCTCTGTTACAGGACTGCAGTATGACTGGACCTCTATGATGGCAACAGCCGGACAGGCTATGCTCACCTCCTTCGGCGATTCGGTGGCTTTGAATTATACGTCAGGGGGTATGGACATCATACAGCTGGTCGCCACCAATTCGTATGGCAGTGATACAGCGACATACATAGTGCGCGTGTGTGGTTCTGTCGCCAATCTGCCGTGGACTGAAAGTTTTGAGACCCCTTCCTCCATAGACTGCTGGACAATTCTGGACCTCGACAACTCCACCAATGACAACTGGAGCCGTTATAACAGTGCCAGTTATGTCCATTCCGGAAACTATAGTATGCGGAGCAGCTATAACTCCTCGTCTGCCGCCAACGACTGGCTTGTCACTCCGCCATTGGAAATACCGGCCAATGCCGAAGGCCTGGCTCTTTCTTGGTTTGTGCGCGGCACCACCTTCTCGTCCAATCAGTCTCATTATAGGGTTCTGCTCTCCACGAGTGGCAATACGCCCTCGGATTTCACGGATTCCCTCTTCGCTGAAAGTTATAGCGGAAACTATGTGCAAAGAGTCGTTGACCTTGAGCCGTATGCAGGGCAAACGGTGCTGGTGGCCTTTGTGCACGACAGCTATAACGACAATGGCCTCTACATTGACGATATATCCCTGCGCTTTGTGCTGGAACCGGTTGTTTCCTTGTCGGCACCCTCTATGGTATTCACCGGCGATACGGTCACACTTGCGGCAACCTTGCAGGAAGGCTCGCCTAACGGGTTGACTTATACCTGGAGCAGTTCGCTCGGCGGAACCATCACTCCTGCCGGAAACAGCGCCACCATACTCTATACTGTCGGCGGTACGGATACCGTGCAGGTGATTGCCTCCAATGTCTATGGGGCCGATACCGCTATGGCGGTCATCACCGTCATTGATTGTAGTCCTGTGACCTCTTTCCCCTGGTCAGAGGATTTCGAGTCGGGCAACAGTGTGTTGCAGTGTTGGACCATTGTGGACAACAACAACTATTCGGCCGACAACTGGGTGTTGAGCAACGATCCCTCCTATGCATACAGCGGCAACTATGCACTGCGCGGCTCCTATAATAATGGCGGCACGTGTGACGACTATATCATCTCACCCGCCATCGTTGTCCCGGCCAATGCCACGAACTTGTGGCTTTCTTACTACGTGCGCGGCGGTGAATATTACGGGAATTCAACCTCCTATCGGACATTAATCTCCACTACCGGCACAAACATATCCGATTTTACCCACGTTTTGGCCAATGAAACATACGCCGGAGCCTACGACCTGAGGTTGTTCCCTCTTTCAGCATACGCCGGCCAAACGATTTACATCGCTTTCCATCAGACCTCTTACGATGCCGGAAATATGTATATCGATGACATCACGATTGGCGACAACCCCTCTTGCAACAATCCCGTCATCACATCGGTCAGCCCGGATGCAACTACCGTGACGGTTTCCTGGACGGGTGATGCCAACCACTATTCGGTGGCCATCATTTCCGGCACTTGGTCGGTGCCTTCAAACCCCGTTTCGGTGAACGGGTTTACCTACACCTTTACAGGGCTGGATCCGGAAACGACCTACACGATAGGTGTGCAAAGCAACTGTGACAACGGCAATAACAGCGAGTGGACGACACAATCGGCAACCACACTTGCACTGCCTTGTACTGTGCCTGTGAATCTTAACGCCGACAATGTCACGTTCAGTAATGCCGAGATTTCTTGGAATCCCACTGAAGCAATCTCCTACGAAGTGTGTTATGGTGTCAATATCACGACCTCCACAGGGACGGTGATTACCACACAGACCAACCACTTGAATCTTACTTCTTTGGATGAAAACACCACCTACGATGTGTTTGTCCGTTCGGTGTGTGCTTCCAACCATTATTCCGACTGGAGTGAGAAATTGCAGTTCACCACGCTAATTGACGGCATAGCCGATTATGCGGTGGCGGATATGCAAGTGTATCCCAATCCGGCTTCCACGCAGATTACTGTCCGTGCGGCGGGTATTCGTCAAGTGGAGGTGCTGGATGTGCGGGGGCGCGTGCTTTTGAACGAGTATGGCGACGGAAGCGATGAAATCAAACAGAATGTTGAGCGTCTGAAACCTGGCGTGTACCTTATCCGCGTCACTGGGGAAAAAGGACAAGGCGTGCGCCGAGTTGTCATAGAACGGTAACACTCTTTATAATAAGAAAAAGGCCACTTGCAAAGTGGCCTTTTTTTGTTAATGGCAGTAAGACGTATTCATTTCACGGTAATCTTCTTATATCGTGCCTTTTGAGGCGAGACATTTATTGTTCAAGGACATACGAAAAAGTTGTATCTTTGCGGAAAATAAAAAACAAAAAAACGTGACACGAAAATTGCTATTAAAGAAAAACAGCAATAGTTGTAAATTAATAATCATCAGAAGGTTTAATATAATGGGATGGGAATAACCGACAACTCCAAGCAAAACATCGGCCACCTCTTCAACCGCATCGCGGGCACCTATGACCGGCTCAACCACCTGCTCTCCCTTAACACCGACCGCCGGTGGCGCAGGCGTGCTGTGCGCCGGCTTACACCCTGTGATAACGCCCTCGACGTTGCTTCCGGCACCGCCGACCTCGCCATTGAAATGGTGCGACAAGATAAGGTGCAGCAGGTTACCGGCATCGACCTCTCAGAGGAGATGCTACGGCTTGGAAATGACAAAATCCGGAAGGCCGGCCTCTCCGCCCGCATCACGCTCCAGCAAGGCAGCGCCCTCGCCCTCCCCTACCCCGACGGCCATTTCAATGCCGTCACCTGCGCCTACGGCATCCGCAACTTCTCCGACCTCAACCTCGGCCTGCAGGAGATGCAGCGCGTGCTCCGCACGGATGGACAACTGCTGATCCTCGAATTCTCATACCCCGACAATAAAATCATCCGTTTCTTTTACGACTTCTATTTCACCAAAATAATGCCCGCCATCGGCCGGAAAGTCAGCAAAGACCCCTCCGCCTACTCCTACCTCAACCGCAGTGTCAAGGAGTTTATATGGGGCGAGGCAATGGCCGAACAGCTTCGCGCCGCCGGCTTCCGCAACGTCTCCTTCCACCCGATGACTTTCGGCATCACAACCCTTTATTTAGCACAAAAATGAAAAGAATTCTGTTTTGGATTCAGACCATCCGGGCATATTCCTTGTTCGCCTCCCTCTGTCCGGTGCTCATAGGCCTGCTGGTCTCCTCAGAGGTGAATGTTTGGATTGGAATTTGCACCGCCATTTGCGCAATGTCCCTCCAGTCAATGTCGAATCTTGTCAACGACTACTATGACTTCAAGCGCGGGGCCGACAAGGCCGGACGTGAAGGCTTCAAACGGGGATTGGCGGAAGGCAGTGTCTCGGTACGCCAGATCCGGAACGCCATCTTTGTCACCCTGGCTATTGCCCTGATTACAGGGGCCATCCTGTTGGTTTATTCCGGCTTCGTGCGGCACGAGTGTCAAGTCACCTTCAACTGGGTCTATTGTCTGCCCATCCTGCTCATCGGGCTCACCTCGCTGCTGTTTGCGTGGCTCTACACCGCCACCGACCACTCGCTCTCCTACTTGGGCATCGCCGACATCTTCGTGTTTCTCTATTACGGGGTGATTGCCTCCACGGGCACCACCTATCTGCAGACGCACACCTTCTCGATGACCTCCTTCTGGGCGGGCGGCGTGTGTGGCCTCTGCTCTATGTGTGTCTTGATTGCCAATAACTTGCGCGACATTAACGACGACCGTGAGGTGGGCAAGCGCACCTTCCCCGTGCGTTTTGGCAAGCGCGCCGGCGAAATCGGGATGCTGATGGTCATCCTGCTGATGCCCGTGATGGCCTACTTGGCCTTCGGCTGGAGCCTCCCGATGTTCATCATCCTGCCTGCCCTGCTACTCTATTACTTCACCCGCCGCGCCAAAGGCTCCCAGTACAACCAATGCCTCTTGGGCGCCATGCTACTCAATATACTATATGTAATATTGAGTGTGATTCAGTGGGGGGTGTGAGGAATTAAGAAATTAAGAAACTAAGAAATTAAAGGGGATATTTCAATTCACTGATTACTGATTACTAATCACTGTTCACTAATCACTATTCACTAATCACCACCAACAATGCGCATCGTCATTCAACGTGTAACCTCAGCCTCCGTGACCATCGAAGGCAATACTGTGTCCGCCATTGGGCCGGGGCTGCTCATCCTCGTGGGGGTGGAGCAGGGCGACAGCGAGCCCGACGCGGTTTGGCTGGCTGCCAAAACCGCCAATCTTCGTATTTTCGATGATGAAAACGGGGTGATGAACCTTTCTGTCAAAGATGTGGGTGGCGAGCTACTGGCCGTGTCGCAATTCACGCTCACGGCATCCACCCGTAAAGGTAACCGGCCGGCTTATATCCGCGCCGCCGGCCACGAGCTGGCCATCCCTCTCTATGAAAGATATTGCGACCTTTTGGCAGAAAATTGCGGGAAAGATGTCAAAAAGGGAGTCTTTGGCGCCAATATGCAGGTGCAATTGGTCAACGACGGGCCCGTCACCATCATCATCGACTCGAAGTTGAAGGAGTGAGGTGCGATTTGCGATTTACGATTTGCGATTTACGATTTGTGAGACGGGGACGCCAATTCCCCTTCTGTTGCAGAAGGGGTGCCCGAAGGGCGGGGTAGTAATATCGAGGTACGATTTGCGAGGTGCAATGTGCGAGACTGGAGACGTAAGACCATAATCTCGAACATCTGGCTTGAAGGCAGGCCTTTAGGTCTGCCGGGCTCGATAGAAATGTGACGCACGGGAACCCCCGTCGCAGGCCGTAGGTCTGCGGGCAATGAAACAATGACCGCCGTCTCCAGGATTTGTTTTGCCCGCACCCCGCCGGGGTGCGATATGCTCCCACACCCGCCCTACCCTACCAAGCCCTGCAGCCCCAAAGGGCTGCAATACCACAATCAATTGTGCCGTCCCTGCCGGGACGTTAGCGATTTGCGATGTGCGATTTACGATGTACGATGTGCGAAACGAGAGACGTTAGACGTTAGACTTTCCTTGAGCAGTCCCAAAGGGACAAAATTCTAGTAACCCCGCACAAGCGACGAAGGAGCGCAGTGTGGGGTGCTAACGGCCTATCGCCAACGCCTCCTGATAGGTCTCTCCGGTGCAGACCACCAGGTCGGCGCGAGCGCACTTCTCCTCTTGTGACATCTGGCGGGACATCCGCTGCAGAATATCCTCCCGCGTGAGGTGCGGATCGCGCTGCAAGATGCGGCGGATGCGCAACTCCAAGGGCGCATCAGCCACAATGATCTTGTCGAAATACCCGGTAAGGTTGCCCTCATAGACAATAGCGGTCTCCATTATCACAGTCTGTGAAGACTGGAGCATCGACCACTCCTCAAACATCTGCATCACCCGCGGATGTATCATTTTGTTCAATATTTGCAACTTTTCCTCGTCGGCAAACACCATTGCGCCCATTTTGCGCAAATCCACCGTGCCGTCGGGCAACAGGACATCGCCGAATGTGCGGACCAAATCCGCCACAAAATCGGCATCCTGATAGATTTTCTTGGCCTCCACATCCGCATAAAAAACGGGAATACCCATCTCCACAAAATGGCGCGAAAGATAGGTCTTCCCGGTTCCTATACCACCCGTGAGGGCTATTTTGTATTTTTTAACGCACATAGAAAGTAAGCACTTCGGGGGATTCCACCGCCACCAGTTCCGAACCGAACCCGTGGTGGGAGAGAAATTCGCAGATCTCGCGGTTGGAGAAGGAGTACACCGTCACTTTGTTTTTCGGCTTCACCAAATCTGCCACCGAAATAGAGACCACCTTCTCCTTGGTGGAATAGGGTTTCATCAAATACCTTAACCCCTTTTGATTGAATGTCAGTGAAATAATGGAATCTGAAACCGTAACACTCGTTTTGCCTTCGGGCAGGTTATAACATTGGATTTTATAATCCAACGTCACCTTGTAATCTTTTGAGAAGGTTACAATGAACCAACTGGCCGTGGCGATGGCCAGGCAGACCAGGAATGCAAACGAGGGCAACTTGAGTTTCGGTTTTATTTCAGACATCTTATTGTGCTTTATTTTCGCTTTTTTGCGTTCTCATTTGGCTTTCATCCACAGAAATAGCCGCTTTTTCGACTTCGATGCAAACATCGTTGGCGATTTCAATGATGAAAGTGGACTCTTTGACCTCGCGAATCTTGCCGTGAATGCCGCCGATAGTCGTCACTTTGTTGCCTTTCTCCAATTTGCTTCTGAATTCTTCGACCTGCTTTTGCTTTTTCTGCTGCGGACGAATCATAAAGAAATAGAATATGACAAAGATAAGGAGAATGAATATCAAAGTCATAGATCCGCCTCCTTTGGGGGCTTCCGCCGGAGCGGCTTGTAATAGAGTAAATAATGGATTCATAATAAAAGGGTTTAGTTATAAAAATGTGTTTATTTATTCGGAGCGGAAACGTCGGCAGTGATGGTGAGCACGTTCTCCGTGGGATAGGTGTTGGCTGCCACAAGAATGCGCTTCGTCACTTTGCCGCTTTGCGTCTTGGAATCAAACGTCACGGTAATTTCGCCCGATTCACCGGGACGGATAGGAGCCTTGGGCGGCGTGGAGGTCGTGCAACCGCAGGTGGCCTCCGACGAATAGATGATGAGGTTCGACTTGCCCGTGTTCTTGAACTTGAAAGCATACGACAGCCGCTCACCCTGCACCACCTGGCCGAAGTCATACTGGGTGGTCTCAAACGTGATGACGGGCATCTTTTCCGCCGCTTTCTTCGACAAGCCCGACGCTGTTTGCGGATTGTGCACGTCGCTGACCTTGAAATCGCCCTCCTGCGCCGGCTTGCGCGTGCAAGCGCCCAGCAACAGAAGACTCAATGTTATCACTATAAATGCTTTTTTTCTCATAGTATTAGTTTTGATACAAACCGCGACCCTCCTTGTTCAACTTTCCTTGGTCGCGCAAATCCACGATGATTTTGTCCAAGATTCCATTCACAAAAATCTTGCTCTTGTCGGATGAATAGTATTTCGCCAAATCAATGTATTCGTTCAACGTCACTTTAACAGGAATGTCCGGGAACTCCGTCAGCTCGCAGATGGCCATTTTCATCAGCAGCATATCCATCCCTATCACTCGCTCCAACTCCCAGTTCTGCAACTTCGACTCAATCAACTTCTCATACTCCGCGTCGTTTTCCAACGTCTTCACAAACAGACGCCGGCAAAAACTTTCATCTTCCCGCGAATTCTTAAAAAGCGTTAAAATCTTGCAGTCATCCCCTTTCGCCTGCTTGAAGTCGCTGATGTTCATATACAGCATCACCAGCGCCTCGTCGTAGTCGTCAAGCCAGTTGACATCCTTCTCACCAAAGAACCAGCGCATATGCTCGTCCTCGATGAAGATGTTCTGGATGATGTCCAACACAAGCTTTTTGTCCTCTTCGTAGGTGCCTTCCCGGGTGGACATATACTTTTTGTACTCGTCCAACTCCTCGATGGCGTGGAACAACTTGACGATGAAATCCGTGTCCTCCGACCAGTTGATATGATATTTGGGGAAGAGTTTCCGCAATGTCACATTCTGGTCTATCTGGGCTATCACCCGGTTATCAACGAACTTGGTGTTCGGGTTGAGGTCCTCCAGCGTGGGAATGTGCTTACCCTTCAAGTCCTCCAGCTTGTTGCTGCGATAGTAGGTGAGTTCCGGAAAGATGGAGAAGAGCCAGATAAAGAGAGGATAACAATTTTTAACGGTGCGTATCAGGTCGGCCTCCGCTGCGGTCACCGCTTCGTATGGTTTGAAGCTGTGGGCAAACAGGGCCTGCATCGTTTTGGTTCTGAGATATCGGCGGCTTATCATATTTTGGGAAATAAGGGCTTGTTATTTCAAGGTGAAGGAACTTTCGCCGAGCATCTGGTCGTCGGTGAAGATCTGCACGATGTATCTTCCCTTGATGGCCTTGTCATCGGAAGGGATATCCCACGTCAAGGTGACATTCTGGGCCGCGTTGTTGTAGTTGACCACCGCCTTGGACGAGTACTGGAGACGCTGTCCGTTATGCACGAAGGAGAAGGATTCGGAAGAGCCCGGCGTGAGCACCTTGCCCGTGCCCGGCACGGCGATGCGGCAGTACACGTTGACGGGACCCGGCTCGATGAGGGAGTTCTCTCCCAACACAAAGGAGGTCTTGATGCGCTTGGCGCGGGCGGCCTTGTCGGTCAACTCCTCGTCGCCCTTGGCTTTGACATTGTAGGCGCCACTGTGCACACTGTAGGCTTTGTAAACGGCGGCATTGTTAATCTTGCTGGTCAAATCCTCGTTTGACTTCTGGATGTTGGCCTTGTCCTGGCGCTCCTGCTCCAAATCGGCCTTCACCTGTGTGTTCTCATCCTTCAGCTGCTGGTTCTCCTGATAGAGCTTGTCCATTTCCTTGACATACTCCTGGGAGATGTTCTGAAGACGCGCCAGCTGCTTCTTGATGCGGTTGTAGTCGGCTTGTGTGTTGATGAGATGCTCGATCTCGGCGGCATTGGCCATAATGATGCTGTCCTTCTCAGTCATCTGCTCCGCCAAATCGCCGTATTGGGCCTTGATGCGCTCGTGTTCCGCCAGAAGCGTATTCAATTCGTTTTGCAGTTCGTTGTTGGATGTCTCTATCTTCACATACTCCTTGTTCGTCACCGGTTTGGCGAAGAAACTGACATAAAGGGTGGTAAGCAAAAGGAGACCGGCGAGAGCGCCTAAAATAATCACCCATTTCTTCAAGGGATTATTTTCCTGTTGTGGTTTTGAATTATTGTTGGTAGTTTCCATATATGTATTGTTTTTTATTATTTTCGTGAATTAGAGTAACGATATCTGTTTTATTAAATTGTATTCAACTAATTTTTTAACTCAAGCCAAATCCGGAGTGATTTTGGCAAATAAAACGTCTTGTTAATCGGAAAATAGATGATGACGGAATTAAGTTCCGATTTTTGCTTGTTTTGTATCACATAATTGGTGAAACTCTCCACCACTAACGTCTTTTTCTTGTTTTTCACCGTCAGACGGTACTGATACGGGGCCAAACTGTCGATTTTGTACTCCAATCCTTCAAAAACCTCGCGGTGGTCAGCGTAGTTGTCGTCTGTCAATTCCTCCAGCGCATTTGCCGACAAGCCCATCTGATCGGCGATATAATGGTTCAGCGCCACGTTGGTGTTGATACCCCGGAGTTCCTTACCCTGCGGATGGTACATCGCGGTGAACACATCCTCCGCCGTGTGGCCAAACGTCGTGAAGCCAAAATAGGTGCGCCCGTATATCACCTGCGAGAGCATCTTGACCAAGGAGAGATTGTTCTTGCGCTCTTCCTTGGAAATCGTTGACTTTTCATAATCCTGGGCGCTTTGCAGATATTCGGTCTCCGCATCCTGCAACTCAATGCCGAAAAACTCCCGGAAAAGCGCGGGCCATTCGGAAGTTTCTGCCTTTTTCATCTTTTTGGCCATCGTGGTGGTGGTGATAGTATATGAATCCAGCGGCTCCATAATCTGCTGCAGGGAGAGTCTGTCGTAACCGTGGTTCGACTTGGTGTTGCCAATGGTCAGCGCGCTGTTGCCGTGGTCGGGGAGCACCACGATGAGGGTGTGCCCGTCCTTTTCGGCAAACTGCTGGGCCACGTGGAAGGCCTCGTCAAAAGCCAAAAACTCGGTGATGGCGCCCTTGGCGTCGTTGTCGTGTGCGGCCCAGTCCACCTTGCTGCCTTCAATCATCAAGAAAAAGCCGTCGGGGTCAGCGGAGAGCAGGTCGAGTGCCTTTTGCGTCATCTCGGCCAGCGACGGAGTGGTCTTGTGGTCGCGCTCCATATCGTAGGGCATCGAATGCTTGCCGAAAAGTGCCCACATCGGGGCCTTTTGGCACTTTTTCATCCCTTCGAAATCGTCAAAATAGAGACTATAACCATTCTCTTTCAGGAAATCTTTGTCGCTTTCGCGAACATATTCGGTACCGCCTGAAATCACCACATCCACCATATTATGGACCACTTGCGGAGCGATGATGCCGTATTTGCCGCGATCGTATGAGTGGGCAGCGCAGTCGGCGGGGGTAGCGTGCGGGAACTCGCAGGTGACCACCAGACCGGTGGACTTGCCCTGCAATTGCTTGGCCGCCTCCATCAGCGTGGCCAAGGGCTGGTAGGCGCGCGAGGCATCCACGGGAAACAGATCGTGGTCGGTCTTCACCGGATAGGTGGAAACAAAGCCCGTCTGGGAAGGATAGCCCGTCATATAGCAAGAGGTGGTCGGAGCCGAATCGCCGATGGGGGCGTCGGAAGAACAGGTGCGGGTCAATCCTGTGACAAAAGCGTCGAGATAAAGGTAATTTTGAGAAGGATCGTGATAGGTTTTATACCATCTGGCAGCCGACAATAAACTTGTGGAGGTGCCGTCTGTAATCATCAGAATCACATTTTTCACATCATTGGTCTGGCCAAAAGATGCTATTGTCAACAATAACAATAAGTTATAAAGAACAAATCTTCTCATAAACGTTCCTTTTATAAAGCGTGCAAAAGTACAAAAATTTGTATTTTTGCGGCTTAAAAAAATAAGCACAATGAAGATTATTGACGTTACCCAATATTTGGAAGAGCGGTTTCCGCTCTGTTTGCAGGAAGATTTCGACAATTGCGGTGTGCAATGCGGCGATGTAGAGCAAGAAATCACTGGCGCGCTGGTCTGCTTCGAGATGTCCGACAAGGTCATTGACGAGGCCCTCGAGATGGGCGCCAATCTGGTGATTTCACACCACCCGCTGATCTTGCGGCGCGGCATCTGCAAGATAGAGCCCAAGGACCGCGTGGGCAAGATCATCTGCAAGGCCCTGGCACACAATATGGTGCTCTACTCAATGCACACCAACATCGACAGTGTGGCGGGCGGCGGCAACGACGCTTTTGCCGAGCGGCTCGGACTGCAAAACACGGAGGTGCTGGTGAACAGTGCCTGTGCACTCGAAGGCAAGCACGGACTGGGCCGTGTGGGAACGCTCCCCGCCGGGATGGACGCGATGGACTTCCTTCACTACGTCAAGGAGCGGATGGGGCTGCAGACCCTGCGATACTACGGTGACACTTCGCGTCCCGTGCGGCGCGTGGCCCTGTGCGGCGGAGGTGGCTCCTCCTTCATCGAGAACGCCCTCGCCGCCGGCGCCGACGCCTACGTCACCGGCGACATCAAATACCACGACTTCTTCCGCGCCAACCGAAAGATGCTCATCGTCGATATCGGACACTATGAAGGCGAATACTTTATTAAAGAAATTATTCATAAGGCACTTAAAGAAAAATTTAGTACTTTTGCCGCCTCTATTTCTAAAATGGATATTTTGGAAATTTTGTACTTATAAATTTGATACTTAAATAATTAGATACCTGTTATGGCGAAGAAAAAAGTTACCGAAGAGGAAGTTGTGACCCCCGTTGAGGAAAACACCACGGAAACTACAGCCCCCAAGACCAAAAAAGTGGCCCCGAAAAAAGTGACTCCGAAAACCACCACCAAGAAAGCGCCGGCCAAGAAGACTGCGGCCAAAAAGGAAACCGCCGTGAAACCCGAAACCCCCGTTGTAGTGGAAGTGACGGAAACTCCCGCTGAACCGACCGCCAAGAACATCGACAATGACGTGGAAGTGGTCACCAACCGCGATGTGATCGAGGTGAAGAAACACGAAACTGACTCCGGTCGCTCCGAAGAAGTCACCATCGAGCAAAAACTGCTCTCCCTCTATCATCTTCAGCAAATCTGCTCCAAAATCGACGATATCCGCATCATCCGCGGTGAACTTCCCGAGGAAATCCGCGACAAGGAGGACGAATGCGAGGGCAAACGCACCCGTATCGCCAATTTCTCCCAGGAAATCAACATCCTCCGGCAGAAAATCGCCGACGAGACCTCCCAGAAAGAGGAGGCTAACGCCGCCATCAAAAAATATCAGGAACAACAAAACAACGTCCGCAACAACCGCGAATACGAATCCCTGAACAAGGAAATCAGCTATCAACAACTTGTCATTCTCGACGCAGACAAGAAAAAAACCAAATTCGAGGCTGAAATCGCAGAAAGAGAAGCCCAAATCGCGGAAACTGAAACCAAACTGCACGAGCTGGAAGAGATTCTCTCCCACAAGAAAGCTGAACTGGATGTCATCGTGGCCGACACCGAGAAAGAGGAAGCTGAACTCCTCGAAAAGGCCGAGACCGTCAAGGCCGACATCGACCAGCGCCTGCTGACCGCCTTCGAGCGTATCCGCAAGAACGCTCACAACGGCTTGGCCATCGTCAAGATTGAACGTGACGCCTGCGGCGGCTGTTTCAGCAAAATCCCGCCCCAACGCCAGCTTGACATTGCCCTCCACAAGAAAATCATTGTCTGTGAGGCCTGCGGCCGTATTTTTATCGACGACAAGCTCGTTCAAAGAGAACAAGAACAATAACAAAAAAGGTGAAAGCGTTGACTTTCACCTTTTTTGTTATTCTATCACCTCGCCAAAGAGCGTGGCCGGAGTGCAATCGTTGACGACCACCTCCACATAGTCGCCGGGCTGGACTTGCCCGCGCGGGAATATCACCACTTTGTTCTGGCTGTTACGCCCGTACAGCTGGTCTTTTGAGCGCTTGGAGGCACCCTCCACCAGCACTTGGAATTTTTTCCCTATATCACGGCGGTTGCTGATGGCCGACAACTCGCCCTGCAGGGCGATGATCTCCTCCAAACGGCGCGTCTTCACCTCATCGGGCACATCATCCGCGTAGCGCTTGGCCGACAGCGTGCCACCGCGCTCCGAATACTTGAACATATAGGCATACTCGTAGCCCACTTCGCGCATAATGTCGAGCGTCTGCTGATGGTCCTCCTCCGTCTCGCCGCAAAAACCGGCGATGATGTCGGTGGAAATGGCACAATCGGGCATCAGCGACTTGATTCGCCACACGCGCTGCATATAATAGTCGCGGGTATAGCTGCGGTTCATCCGTTTCAGCACGGCATCGCTGCCCGACTGCACGGGCAGGTGAATATATTTGCAAATATTGTCGTAACGGGCAATGGTCTCTATCAGTTCGTCGGAGATATCCTTGGGATGGGAGGTAGCGAAACGGACGCGCAAGTCGGGCGACATTCCGGCTACGGTGGCCATCAGTTTGGCAAAGGTCATCTCCTCCCCACCCTCGTTCCAATGGTACGAGTTCACATTCTGGCCCAAAAGGGTGACCTCCTTGAAGCCGTCGCGCAGCAGCTGCTCCACCTCGGCGAGGATGGTCCTGGGACTGCGGCTGCGCTCGCGCCCGCGGGTATAGGGCACCACACAATAGGAGCAGAAATTGTTGCAGCCGCGCATAATGGAGACGAAAGCGGAGACGCCGTTCACATCGTAGTGCACCGGCAGGATGTCCTCGTAGGTCTCCTCTTCGGAAAGCATCACGTTGAACTGCGGACCGCTCTGGCGCGCCTCTGCGATGAGTTGCGGCAGAGAGCGATAGGCATCGGGGCCTGCTATGAAGTCGAGCACCGGCTCGGTTTCAAGCAGCTCCTCCTTCATCCGCTCGGCCATACAACCCAGCAAACCCACTTGCAAGCCGTGCTTTTTTTTCTTCAAAGCCTCCAATTCCTGAAGCCGCTTGTGGATGCGTTGCTCGGCTTTGTCGCGGATGGAACAAGTGTTAATGAGAATCAAATCCGCCTCGTTAACATCGCTTGTCAAGGCGAAAATATCCTTAAGAATGGATGCAACCACTTCACTATCAGCGAAATTCATCTGGCATCCGTATGTTTCTATGTATAACTTTTTCATAAATGCAAAAGTAAACAAAAAAATTTTTCCCACTATTTAAACATTATTATTCTTAAAAATTCTAATGTTTCTCTTTTTTGTCACAAGAAATTTTGTATTTTTGCGGCCTAAAATTTGAAACCTATTAAATTTTTACAAACTTAAAACTACAACAAAAATGAAAAGACATCTTAGTTTGATTCTGATGGCCCTCGTTGCTGGTGCCATGATGTTCACTTCCTGCGGTAAGGAGCAATACACCATTACCGTTGGTGTCAACGATCCTGCTATGGGTTCCGCTACCGGTGGCGGCAAATATGCTGTCAACACCGAAGTCACCCTCACCGCTACTGCCAACACGGGTTACGATTTCGTGGCTTGGAACGATGGTAACACCGACAATCCTCGCAAGGTTGTTGTGACCGGCGACGCCACCTACACGGCTAACTTCCAACGTCACGTTGTGGACGGTGCCACCGTTTCTTTCAATGGCAGCACTTGGACCGCCGCCAGCATCAGCGCTGTGGACTTCTCCTCTGATGGTTACCTCACGTTCTACCTCTTCAAGACCGCCAACGATCAGAACGACATTTATCTCCAAGGCTGGTTGGAAAGCACTGTGGGCGACTACACCTATGAAAGTACCACTTCTGTGAACTCCGAAGGACAAACCATTGAGGGTGACTATTTCCACTACTATGATGCAAACAACACCTGGACGGATGAAAATGGCGTTATCGGCCAAGCTGGTGCCACTTATTACTTCTGGCAGGTTAACAAAAACTCCTTCGAAGAGCACATCACCGCTGTTGACCTCAACAACAAGAAGATGTCCGCTACCTGGTCTGAGGATATATTCAGCATCGAAGACTACGTCGCTGCTGGTAACACCCTTCCCGACAACGTCTATCCTCTGACTTGCCAAATGGTCAACGCTACCTGGACTTGGCAGAGCGCTTCCAAGAACGCCAGCAAAAAGGCCAACGCTCCCAAACTCGTGGCTGTTAAATAAGGATTTCCCTTTATAATATTACCCTAAAAAGGATCGCTTCGGCGGTCCTTTTTTTTTGTATGAAAATATTGTCATAACGTTTGGTTTGGAAAAAGAAAATCTGTATTTTTGCAGCCGATTCCATTTGCGGATTCTAAACCATTTATTAACCTATAACCCTATCAAAATGAGAAAAAACATTTGTTTAATGACGATGGCATTGGCTGTCGCGATGCTGTTTTTCGCTTGCCACAATGAAAAATACACCATCACTGTGAACGTGAACGACCCCGCTATGGGTACTGTCACCGGAGGCGGCGAGTTCAAGGAAAACACCCAAATCTCCATCGAAGCCAAAGCCAACGAGGGTTATATCTTCGTCTCCTGGTCCGATGGCAACACCGACAACCCGCGCTCCGTCATCGTGACCAACAACGCCACCTACACGGCTATGTTCAAACCCCTCGGCGCCACCATCTCTTTCAACGGAATGTCCTGGACCGCCCAATCCTTCATTTGCGACAATATCACCGGCAACTATCTGCCAATCTCACTCTACAAGACCGCTGGCGACCAGAACGACGTTTATCTGCGCGGATCTATGATGAAAACCCCGGGCTCCTATACCTACGAAACCAGCGACGGCGACTTCTTCTCCTATCTGGATCCTACCCAAACCTGGACCGACGTGGATGGTGTTATCCCTGACCAAAACGGCAATCCCGGTACCCCCGGCACCACCTACTATCTCTGGCAGGTCGATAAAAACTCCTTCACAGAGACCGTGGAAGAGGTGGACCTCAACACCAAAACCATCTCGGCCACCTGGTCTGAAAACGCCTTCAATCTCGAGGATTTCGTCGCCCACAACGGCCAACCCTCCACCTTCTACCCCATCACCTGCGAGATGGTTCAAGCCCAATGGGAGTGGAACAATGCCACCAAACAGGCACCCCTGAAGTACTCTTCCAATGGGTTGCTCAAAGTGCAATAATTTTATTGTTTACCATAATCAATATTAAAGAGACTTTAAACAGTCTCTTTTTTTACCTCTATGAAAAAACATTTTTCCCTTATAATGTGCCTTTCCGCACTGGCACTCCTTTTGGCGGGGTGCGACCGCAACGAAAAACAAGCCCGCAAAGTGGGCTACAACTACGCATACGCTATGGCCAACTACCGGGTGCAGGAGGCCGCCCAATACGCCACAGAAGAGACTAAAAACACCACGTTGGTGATAGCTCAGCGCCTCACCGATGCCGTGGGCGAAGAGTATGTCAAATCGGATACCCCCGCCAAAGTGGAAATTGTGAAGTATTCTCAACTGGACGACACTACCGCCGTGATTGAATTCCATAAAACCACGCCCATCAAGAACAGCAATTTCCCTTTGCTGATGCGCAAACGCAACGGCCAGTGGATGGCACACGACACCATCCCCACCCATAACGACACGGAAATGACCGGAACAATGGAGCCTTCGGTCACAAAAAATATTTCTGTCTCTAAGAAATAAAAAAAAATTATAAGACCAAAGCGTCGGCCACCACTTCGGCCAACGACTTGATTTCCACGTTCAGCTTGTACTCGTGGTTAATCTGCATCAGCTGGTCCACGCAGTTGTGACACGGCGTGATGACCACTTGCGCGCCCGTGGCGGCTATCTGGTCGGCCTTGATTTTGCCCACCTTGAGCCGACGCTCGTTGTACTCGCTCATCGCCAGCATACCGCCGCCGCCGCCGCAACAGAAGTTGTCGCTGCCATAAGGCGCCATCTCCACAAAATCCGACACCACCTGCCGCGTCACATAGCGGAGGGAGTTGTACAGACCGCCGTTGCGCACAATGTTGCAGGGGTCGTGAATGGTGTATTTCTTGGTGTTCAAAGTCTTGTCCACCTTGATGCGCCCCGTTTTGATATACTCCTCCAACTGCTCAATCAGCGTCACCATCTTGAAGTCGGGATGGGTTTTCAGATAGTTGGGGGCCTCCCAGCGCAGGGCACGCGAGCCGTGGCCGCACTCGCCGAGCACCAGGGTATTGCATTTCAGCTTGTGCACCTCATCGAACATCCGCTTGGCAATGGCGGTGGCTTCCGCGTCATTGCCGGAGAAATAGCCGTAGTTGGTCACGTCATACATCTCCGTGGAGAGGGTCCAGCTGGCGCCCGCCGCATAGAAAATCTTGGCCGCGGCAGCAATGGAGAGCGGGAAGAACTTGGGCTCGCGAGGGTTCAGCGTATATAGAATCTCTTTGCCCTCCTCGTTCAAGGGGATGGTGGCGTTTTCGCCCAGCTCGTCCTGCAAATCCTCCTGCATCCACTCGATGGTGTCCACGAAATCCTCCGTGGGGATGCCCATATTGTTGCCCGTCTGGATAGCGGCGTCCACTGTGGCCTGGAGCGTCTGGGGCACCTTGCCCATCGCAGCCAGCATACGGCGGCCGGTGCGCACCACAAAGGGAATGTCCACGCCAATGGAGCAGTGCTTCACGCAGCGCCCGCACATCGTGCAGGCCCCGAACAGAGAGTCCACCATCTCGGTGATGGTCTCGTCGTCCAGCTCGCGGGCGTGAGTCAGTTTGGGAGCCGTGCGGCCCAATAACGTGCAATAACGGCGGTAGATGGAGGAGACCATATCCACCTTCTTGCCCGGGATGTATTTGGATTCCTGAAACGTCTTGTAAAAGAGACAGCTGGTTTCACACAACCCGCAATGCACGCAGGCGTTGAGGTGTGTGAGCAGTTTGCTGTCGGTGTGCTTGGTCAGAATGTTGATGGCTTTTTGAACATTCTCGGATGATACAGAAGTCATTTTTTTCAAATTTTGGAACTGCAAAAATACAAAAAAAACAGGGAAACCATTATAGTTTCCCCATCTTTTGGTGACCCCGGCGGGATTCAAACCCACGACTTTCAGAACCGGAATCTGACGTTCTATTCAGCTGAACTACGGGGCCGATTTGAGGCTGCAAAAGTACAAAATTTTCACTTAAAACATTATGCTGATTGGGCGTTTTTATTGTTCCACGAATTTGATTCTATCCGCCAGTTGGAGAAAGTAGTCGTTGGACCAGATTTCAAGAGTTTCCACGTTATTGACAAATCGAACCACATCTTCCTTGACCATTTTAATGTTTGTCTTTGACAATCTTTCTCGTAATAATTCAAGAAATTCTGCTTTACTTAAATCAAGCCCGTTGAATTCTCTGATTCGTGTTTGTAAGTGCTTGTAATCCAAGGGAACATTGTTTCGTACATACCACTCAAAGTCATACCAGTCTCGCCCCTTTACCCGGCTCTTCCAATTTCGGAAGGCCAAGGCGTGCATTTTTCCAGCGAACAGACAAGGTAGTGTCAAACATCTCACCATAACATTGTATGGATTATTCAACAGTTTATGCTCCGTCTGGAATTCCAAAGGAGGCTTGGTGTCGATTTCTATCTTGATTTTGATACTTCTTTCTGTTTGAAACGACAAATTATAGACATCGGTCTCGTCTTTCAAAAAAGCAGACTCCACTTTACCAAGCGTCAGTTTGTCCTTCTTAGTGATAACCACATCTCGTCCTGCCAACTTAAACTCATCGATAATCGGCTGAAAATAGTTTTCGAGATGAACTGTCGGATCTTCACGTAGTAATGTGAAATCCATATCTTCAGAAAAGCGCTGCATTCCGTGGAAAAGGCGAAGACAAGTTCCTCCGTAAAAGGCGGCCTTTTGAAAAAAACCACTATGGAATAATCCGGCCAAAGCAATTTGCTGGGCGACTTCATACTTTGCGTTCCACAATTTTCCTTCGGGCAAGTTGCCGTAACTTGCCAGCATTTGTTCATAAATCGAATTCATAATTCAATGATTTTAATTAGTTGATTGATCATATTTTTCTTTTTCCCTACCTTGGCATATTCTCTCAAGATGCTCGTGTCAAAACGGAAAAGTGCGTCCATATCGAAACGAATGTCTTCCTCCAGCCAGCTCAATATCTCGTTCTTGTAGCGAAGGTTAAGATAAGAAGAGTTTGCTATCAGATCGCATAAAGCTTTTTCGGGAGTGGCAATCAGAAAAGAGGTGCCGTTTACATTTCTTTCTATCCTGATACCTATATGGAAAGCGGCTTCGTTAATATGAACGTATTCAAATCTTGCCAAAGAATTTTGGAAGGTGCGACTGCGTTTAATGGTTGTGGAAGTGACTGTAAACACTTGCTCTGGTATTAAACCATAGAATCTCAAAGCATATTGTAGCGATACGTATGAAGGAGCATATAGGTGGTTGGCTATCAGACCTTCAGACAAAAGTAGTTCGGAGGCTTGTGAAGAGGGGACATATAGTCCCTGCTTCAGCCGCAGAAGAGTTTTGTTTTTTTCTAATGCACTGATTTTATTATACTTACTCTTGTGCTTTGGAAAAAACTCTGCCAAGGTTGAAAAATCAACCGGTGTGTTTCCTATATCCTTCCAAAGATTCTTAGTCATACTTTCATTTCATTTTGGCTGCAAAAATAGTAAAATTTTGCATATCTTCTTGAAATTTTCTTCTTTTTCTATGCAAAATTTTGCACCCTTACAAAACACCATCAAGGATAAAATCGTGGACTGAATAAAAAAAGTAGGGGGCGATGATGCACATCGTCCCCTACCCTATTGTTGAAATCCGGAGTTCAACGATTATTTGTTGACCTGGAATTTCTTGTCGCCATTGACGAAGAAGTTGACAATCTGGTTGGCGGCGGCCAAACCAGCGTTGATGTTGGCCTCGGCGGTCTCGGCACCCTGCTTTTTCGGGGTGGCGAAGAAGCGCTTCTCAAACTTGCTGAACTCTTCCATAGCGTCGGGAGCGATGTCGGTGCAATATTTGAGGTCCTCGCGCTCTGCCATCAAAGCGATGAGCTCTTCCTCGTTGATGACCTCCTTGCGGGCGGTGTTGATCACGCAGCCGCCTTTGGGCATCAGGCCGACCAGAGCCTTGTTGATGGACTTCTTGGTCTGGTCGTTGGCCGGGATGTGCAGGGAGATGTAGTTGCAGTTCTTGTACATCTCTTCGAGGGTTGCCGGGACAATGACGCCTTCGGCTTCCATCTTCTCTTTCGGCACGAACGGGTCGAAGGCCCAGACTTCCATACCGAGGGCGCGAGCCTTTTCAGCCACGAGACGACCCACGTTGCCGTAAGCCTGAATACCGACCTTCTTGCCCTTCAGCTCAGCACCGGTGCCGGGTTTGAAGGTGTTGCGGGCCATATAGATCATCATACCGATGGCAAGTTCAGCCACGGCGTTGGAGTTCTGGCCGGGGGTGTTCATCGCCACGATGTTGTTGGCGGTGCAAGCAGCCAAATCAAGGTTGTCGAAACCGGCGCCGGCGCGCACCACGACCTTGAGGTTCTTAGCGGCGTCCACCACTTGGGCCGTCACCTTGTCGGAACGCACAATCAGAGCGTCCACATCTGCCACGGCGGCATAGAGCTCTTCCGGGGTCTCATACTTCTCCAATAATGCCAATTCATAGCCGGCTTTTTCCACGATAGCGCGAATGCCATCCACAGCGGCTTTGGCGAAAGGTTTTTGGGTTGCTACTAATACTTTCATTATTCTTTGGTGTTTATTCGTTTAAATTCTGATAACTAAGAAATTAAGAAGTTAAGAAATTAAGAATCTTCGCTCTTGTTCTTTCTGGATTTTATGGTTTTAAGACTTCGAGTAAGCAGTGTTATGATTTCGTTTAAATCCGTTAACATACTTTCCGCTTGTGCTTGTGTGATAAAATCTGTGTCTCTTAACAGTCTAATCCAATAATGCGACTCTTTGGCTTCTTTTAAAGATATGTGCAGTTTTGCTATAAAATCACTATCCGACTGAGCACCTGATGCTTCTTCTATATTTGCTCCAATAGATGTTCCGCTTCGGATTAATTGTTTGGACAAAATATACTCACTTTTCTTTTCTCTGAGAAATTGTGCTAATTTAACAATTCTTATGGCAAAATTATAGCTTTTTTCCTGTAACACATTACTTTTTGCCATCTTAATTTCTTAGTTTCTTAATTTGTTACTATTTGTTGTTCTTCTCAAATTCCTGCATACAAGCCACGAGTGCTTCGACGTCTTCCACGGTGCAAGCGTTGTAGAGGGAAGCGCGGAAACCGCCGACGGAACGGTGACCCTTGATGCCCACCATACCTTGCTCCTTGGCGAAAGCCATAAAAGCGTCCTGCTTGTCTTCGTAACCCGGGGCCATCACCCAGCAGTGGTTCATAATGGAACGGTCGGCCTTGTCGGCGACGGTGCCCACGAACATACTGTTGCGGTCGATTTCCTCGTACAGGAGGTTGGATTTCTTCATATTGATCTTGTTCATCTCCTCAACGCCGCCGATGGTGTTCTTCAGCCAGGTGAGGGTTTCGTGCATCACGAAGATGGGCAGCACGGGAGGCGTGTTGAACATAGAGATGTTCTTGGCTTCCTCAGCAGCGTGCGTGCGATAGTCCACCATCGTAGGCAGCGGATTCATATAGGCGCGGTCGCCAATCTGGCCGAGGATGTCCTTGCGCACGATGACGAAGGTAACGCCGGCAGGGCCGACGTTCTTCTGGGCACCACCGTAGATGAGGCCGTATTTGGTCACATCGACGGGACGGCTCATAATGTCGGAGCTCATATCGGCGACGAGCATCACGTTGTTACACTCCTCAGCGGTGAAGTCCTTGCGGATTTCCGTACCGTAGATGGTGTTGTTCGTGGTGATGTGGAAATAGTCGGCGTCGGCGGGAACGGTCCAACCTTTCGGGATGTAGTTGTAGGTCTTGTCTTCAGAGGAGGCGACGATCTCCACCTTACCGAAGTTCTTGGCTTCCTTGGCGGATTTCTTAGCCCAAACGCCCGTCTGCAGATAGGCGGCTTTCGTCTTCAACAGGTTGGCAGGCACAGTGAAGAACTGGGTGCTGGCACCACCACCGAGGAAGAGCACCTCATAGTTGTCGGGGATGTTGAGAAGGTCACGCCACAACTGACGGGTCTCAGCCATAACGCGTTCCCAACCCGGAGTACGGTGGGAAATCTCCATCAAACCGATACCGGTGTTGTCAAAATTACGGATTGCGTTGATCGTAGATTCAACGGCTTCTTTCGGAAGGACGCACGGTCCTGCATTAAAATTATGTACTTGCTTCATAATTAAGATATTATGGTTATTTTTATGATGATTATTTTTGTTTTTTAAAACGTGGCAAAGATACTAAATCAACTTCATATCTCAATACCTCGCAGAAAATATATTTTAACACTTTTTTTTACGCCTTTTTAGTACAAAATTACTCTTTGTTTACCTCTTCAGGCGTGCCAATCTTCAAATAGGGGTTCTCCACCTTTTTAAGCAGATGCTTGTGACTTTGCGAGGCCTTCTCGGGCAACAGCAGCGTGTAGCTCTTGCCGGCGGCCACCGTCAGCTTGTTGTTCTTGATCCACGGGTTAAGATTGCGCAACTCCCGGTAGGTAACGCCCTGTTCCTGTGCATATTTGGGCAAGCTGGGAATAGATGCCGTGACTTTCACCTCGCGGCAGGCCACGGGAAGATACTGCTCGGCCGGGCACATCTCCACCCCATACAATTGCGGGTTTTCAAATATCAACTTAAAGGAGATGATGCGATAAAGATAGCGGGAGGTTTCACTGTTGAGCCATAAATCCCAGAAATTGTGGCAGTTCTGGTCCTCGATGGCGGCAGCAAGTCCGCCCTCTCCCCTATTGTACGCGGCGGCGGCCAGCGACCAGCTTCCAAACTGGTTTTTACATTTTTTAAGATACTTGCAGGCTGCACGGGTGGCCTTTTCCAGATGGCAGCGTTCGTCCACATCGTTGGATATCTCCAAACCATAGACTTTTGCCGTCGAGGCCATAAATTGCCAATACCCACCGGCCCCTGCGGGCGAGGTGACGTTCTCCAAGCCGCTCTCGGCCACGCACAGGTACTTGAAATCCTCCGGCACACCCTCCTCTTTCAATATCCGCTCAACAACGGGAAAAACCCGCGCCGACAACTTCATAATCCGGATGGTCTTGGAGTGCTGGTAGCAGTTGACCACCAGCTCGCGGTCCAACGCCTCGCGCACCCAATATACATCCATCGGCACCTCTTCGCCCGCAAAGGAGATCTTGTTGGGCAAGGGCGGCGAGGTGAGCTTGTTGGCGTAATAGTTCGGCTGCTCGTCGCAATGCTTCTGCGTGACCGCATAGCCTACCGTGAACCCGATGCCTCCTGTCAGCAAGGCGGCGAGAATAAGAATAAGGACCAGTGTGCGTTTTTTCATCTTTTGGTATGCTTATGTGTACGGAACAAAAAGGAGGCTGTCATATCCGACGGCCTCCCTTTTTATTGGTTTTTGATTTTATCCGGTCGTCGCGAGGCTTACTTAATGTTAGGCTCCTCCAATCCGAGGTGCTGTTTCTTATCCACAGCCTTCAGGACGATGCCGAGAATGAGGGCGGCAATGCCTAAGCAAGCCAGCATCACCAACGGCCAGTTGTAGTCGTATTGAACGGCGGCCTGCTCGGCCACAGCCTGCACTTGGCTGGCTGCCTGTTCGGGCGTCATCAAACCGCTGGTCACGGCAGCAGCGGTCTCTTCCTTGACTTGGGCGATGGAGGCGACAATATCAGGATTGGTCTTGTCGAGCACCTTGCCGATCAACAGCGGGAAGAGCCACAAACCGATATTCTGGATCCAGAAAATGAGGGCGTATGCGGAACCAATGATCTTTTCATCGACCAGTTTCGGGACGCTCGGCCACAAAGCGGCGGGCACGAGGGAGAAGGAGGCGCCCAAGACCAAGATGGTGAGGTAAGCCACCACAACACCGCCAATGGCGCTGCCCTTGAACATCGGCAGAATGAAAGCGAAAGTCAAGTGACAAATAATCAGCAGTAAAGAGCCAATCATCAACATAGAGGCGGCTTTACCCTTGTGATCGACATAGTTGCCAAGAATCGGGGTGATGGCCACGGCCAACAGCGGGAATACGGCGAAGATGGTCTCGGCCGTGCCACGCATATAACCCATCAAGCAATAGATAATCAAGGCCACAACGGCCAATGCCATCAAACCGACTTTTGCGGTTTTGTTCTTGGAGAAATTGCTGGTGAAGGAACACACAGCGACCAACAGCATCACTATATATTGGATGATGGTGACACTACTGCCAGCCCAGAAACCTTCGCCCGGATTGAGCGTGAGGTTGCACTGCAGCATATTCACCGCGTATTTCTGGAACGGGAAAATGGCGCTGTAGTAGAGCACGCACAGCAGAGCCACCAGCCAGAAACCACCGGAAGAGAGGATCTTGCCAATGTCGGAAACTTTGAAGGGATCGTCTTTTTCCTCGGCTTCGCCGGTTTGGGCATCCAATTTCTTGTCCATAAAGAAATAGACGATGAACATCATCAACGCGATGCAAAGGAGCACCACGCCGAAGGCCACAGAACGGGAGACTTCAATCTGGCCGCCCAATTTGGCGAAGAAGGGTGAGAAAATCATACAGGTGGCCACACCCAGACGGGCGAGGGCCATCTCGGAACCCATTGCCAGAGCCGTCTCACGACCCTTGAACCACTTCACAATACCGCGGGAGACCGTGATGCCGGCCATTTCCACGCCGCAGCCGAAAATCATAAAACCGATGGCTGCCACCTTGGCGGAAGCGGGCATACCCTCATAGAACGGGGCCACGCCTAACTCCTGGAAACCGGGAATGTAATTCAAGTGGTTAGTGAACCAAGTCTCCAAGCCGCTGCCCATAAAGGATTTGGAAACGGCATAGTACTTAATCAAGCCACCGATGAGCATCACTGCACCGGAAAGCACGGCGGTGAAGCGCACGCCCATCTTGTCGAGGATGATACCTGCGAAGATAAGGAAGAACACGAACACGTTCAGGAAGGTCTCCGCACCCTGCATCGTGCCGAAAGCGGTGGAATCCCAACCTCTTGTGGATTGCATAAGGTCCTTGATCGGCGACAGAATGTCCATAAAGATGTACGAACAGAACATCGCCAATGCCAACAACAGCAAAGCGGTCCATCTCATAGCCGCGCTGTCACGCAAAGTTTGTAGTTTTTCAGTCATAGTACTTTTTATTTAATTGAACAATATTAATATGTTGTCAAAGAAATGAGGGTGCAAAAATAAACTATTTTATTCATTTCCCTCGCTGTTTTTTCGGTTGCGGGCATTAAAAATCAAATCAAAAGTGATATAGCCCACCAAAATACCCCATAAAGGCATTAATATAGGACTGTTTTTCAGCACATTGTCAGAAAGATGCCCCGCCTTAGCCCAATAGATGGCCGCCAACACCGCACCCAACACCATTCCTATAATATGATAAACATTGAAATTTTTCTTGAAAAAATCCTTCGGCTCCATCTATCTCTATAATTAACGGACGCAATGTTATCGATAATAGACACAACAATGTTGCATCTCTTCTAATTCTCAATTCTTAATTCTCAATTCTCAATTACTATTTACTGCCTTATAATATTCATAATCATAGAATTTGGCCTTGATTTTGGCTTTGATATCCTCATCGCTCATCCGCACCAGATCGTAATAATTGAAACGACAGTACATCATAAACTGGAGCAGTTCGTCGCCCTTCAAGCCTGTCAGTTCGCTCACAATTTCACGGTTGTATTTGTCCTGAATGCGCTCCACTTCATCATCATAACTCAACATCTCCTGGTAAAGCCTGTTCATTTTCGACTTTCTACTGAATTTGTCATATAAATAGGTTATGGGCGAAGTGGTGATGGAGCCGCCCAAGGAAAGGATGTTGCCGTTGGGTTTGTAAACGGCGTTGGCCTTTTGCATTTCAGAAAGCTTGGTTTCCTCCACCCTTTTGTAATAGTCTGGCAATTCAAGGGTTACAATATCCTTTTTAAAACCTTCGTATGATGGATTGATGGCAAAAATAGTCACCTCCTTCAGCATCGTGGCTTTATAGTAGAGAAAGAAATCCTCGAGACCGGAATATATTTTATCATTGACCGTCACCACTAGCTGGCGATAGATGGATTTGGATATCACCAGCGTGTCATTGAGCGAAACCATAATGGAAAACTGGCCGTTTTTGTCGGTAAAAGCAAATTTTTGGGTATTCATATTATATACACTTGCGCCAATCAGCGGCTGGAAGGTGATACCGTCGAATACTCTTCCGTTACAAGCTTTCCGCTGGCCGTACGCAAACGGAACCAACAGCAAAAACCCGAATATGATTAACCATTTTCTCATTAGGCGGCAAAAGTACAAAATTCTAAAACATTCCCGACTAACGAATCTATATTCCTTTTTGATATAAAGGATTTTGCAATGTTACTAACAAACGAAAGTTAATAAAATGGCCTGTTATCCATTATCAGCAAGTTAGCGTTTGAAAATTTCGTGGATAAAATTTGACAACTTTATTTTTTCACATCGAATGAAAAAAAAGTGTGGGCAAATGTTCAAAAAAGTTATCCACTAATAAAAAGTTGAAGTTTTATTTGGTTATGTCAATGTTCTTGAAAAACAATAAAATACATTGTTTATAAATCATTTTTATTGTTCAAAACTTTTCATAAGTCACTTTTTCAAGACAAACGCCAAAATTTTATACACGCAATGAACAGAATAATATGATTATTTCTTTTTAAATTTTAAAAGAAGATATTTTATAAGAATCGAAAAAAGGAGTCATTTTGATGGTGTAGGATTGGTTCCTTTTTTGTACTTTTGCGGCCTAAATATATTAGGTATACTAGGTATGAAAGTTTTGATAGCATCCGATCACGCTGGATATGAATTGAAAGAGGCCTTGAAGGAGGCTTTTGCTCAAGATTTTGAATGGGTGGATTATGGTACATTTTCTACTGAAAGTGTTGATTATCCGGATTTTGCCCATAAGTTAGCCGCCGATGTGGCCAATGGTTCTTATCAATACGGAGTATTGATATGCGGAACGGGAAACGGTATGGCGATGAGTGCCAACAAGCACGCCGGCATCCGTGCCGGACTCTGCTGGTCGAAGGAGATTGCGGCCCTGGTGCGGCAACACAACAACGCCAACATCCTGGTGATGCCCGCCCGCTTCATCCCATTCGAGACAGCTTCCGAAATCGTCAAGACTTTCTTCTCCACCGATTTTGAAGGCGGCCGCCACCAGAGACGCATCGACAAAATTAATTTATAGCGGTTATGAATGAGTCTGCTCCCATAGAAAAGCCCCCATTGGAAATCACGCAGGATATGCGCGATCGTGCATTTTCCTTGAGACATTCGTTCATCGAAAGTCTTGAGACGCACTTGCTCGCCCTCGAGTCCAATCTTATCGACCATAAAGTCAATGTAAGATGGGCCCAGGATGAGACCGCCCTCTGCGATTCCATTGTGGAACTGCTTCCAGGAAAACAGTATAACTCCGCTTGTTTTGATGTGGCCAATGTGCCCGAACTGCTTTCCACATACGAGAATGTTATAAACCCAGTTTCGGTGGAAGCTGTGGTAAACCACGATCAGGAAACTGAAACCCTTATTGTGGAGTCCGACTTTGCCATAGCAGAAAATGGATCTCTCGTTTTTGTGAACCGCAAATCCAGTGATTGCTTTAATTTGGTCAGAAATGTCATTGTAATTGTCAATATTGACCAGATTATTGTATCTCAATCCGATTTATCACTTTTCTTACGATTGAAAAGTGGTAATGCATCCTCTGATTTTCCCAGTGATGTCAAAATATTGAACAAACCTTACAAAAAAATTGTATCGGATTTGTTTTTATCATCCCAATCTGTAGGATACACGGAAGAAGATGTCACTGTTTCTGTCATTTTGTACGATAACAACATCACCGATATTTTACAAGACGCTAATTTGCGACAGTCGCTCTACTGTATCCATTGCGGCCGATGCGCTACCGTCTGTCCAGTGATGAAGGTTAACAACGGTCTCTCCCCTATCGATTTGGTGAAGAAAAACTGTTTTGACCAGTTTAACAAAACTCAAAGTATATTCCAACAAACTTCTCTTTGCGGCAATTGCCAGGAGGTTTGTCCGATAAACATTCCCTTGGTGGATTTGTTGATTTATGAGATGAATTTGGTGAGCGAAAATACCAGTTATAACAAAACCAAGAGTTTCTTTTCTATTTTATCCAAAAGAAGTAAAATAAACAAAAAGAATTCTCCGTTTTGGCGTTACTTCTTTTTAAAGAGGTTTTATAGCAAAAACAAGATGCTTTTGAATTATCTTTTGAATCAAAAAGAGCAATTTTATAATATAACACGCGAATCAGGTCAAGATACAGCTCAAAAAGAAGAAGAAAATGTCTAATAGGGATATTTTACAAGAAAAAATAAGGCAGTTTGTCAAAAAATACTACCAAAATGAATTATACAAGGGAATTGTGTATTTCATCTTGATTGTATTATCGGCTTTTATTGCCTTTTCTCTCTTTGAGTACTTCTCATACTCCAATACAACCGTCAGATCTGTTCTTTTCTATGGTTTTATTGCCTTGTTTGCGGCCAATCTCATTTTTTATATCATAAAACCCTTGTTCAAGTTGTTTGGCTTGGGCAAACAACTGTCGCAAAATGAGATTGCTTCCATCATTGGTAAGCATTTCAACGAGATTGACGACAAGCTTCTCAATCTTTTTGAGTTGCAAAAACAGATGGACGCTGGCGACTACAAGAGCTATGATCTTCTCTCGGCAGCTATAGATTCGAAAATTGAGTCTTTCAAGGCCTATTCCTTCGTGCAGGCAGTTCCTGTCAAGAAAACGGTTCGCTTTGCGCGCTGGCTGATAATCCCAATTATTATCTTTTTGCTGCTGTTTTCCATAAAAAGCGAGATTTTTACGGAATCTACAAAGAGAATTGTGCATTACCAGACGGTTTATGAGAAACCAGCCCCCTACTCTTTTGAGGTGACAAACAAAAAACTAACCGCTTTCCAGCACGATGATTTCACAGTCAATATGAAAGTGGTGGGTGATGAGGTGCCTGACGAGGTCTATATCCGCTATCAGAACCGCAGCTTCAAATGTACCAAAAATTCTAATACTGAGTTTTCTTATACGTTTACCAATATTCAGAAAAATACTGATTTTCAATTTGTAACAGATGAGGTAGAATCTACCGTTTTTACAGTTGACGTCTTGCCAAAACCTGTTACCTTGGGTTTTGAAATGCATCTCCACTACCCTGCCTACCTGAACAAACCTGATGAGGTTATTGACAATGTGGGCAATGTTACAGTTCCGGAAGGTACGGACATAAAATGGGTGTTTTTCACCAAAAATTCAGACAATCTGCTGTTTATTGTCAATGACAAACAAGAGGAACTCTCTTCCGAAAATGACACCTACTCTATCTTTGTCAAGGCAAGAAACAGCTTCACCTATTCGATTCTCAACAAAAATGCCTATTTTACCAGTAAAGACACGCTGACTGATGAAATCACGGTAATCAAAGATATGTATCCTGAGATTTTCGTGCAAAGCCAGCAGGATTCCTCTTATCAAGAGCGATACTATTTCAAAGGCAATATCAAGGATGATTACGGCTTTTCCGCTCTCCAGTTTGTATATACTCGCTACGATGCCGACGGTAAAGTGGCACAATCCGGCAAAACCGTCAATATTCCGATACAGAATGGAGTTACCATTCAGGATTTCTATTACTATTTTGATCCCAATACTTTTGATCTGAAGCCAGGTGAAAAAATAGACTACTATTTCCAAGTATCCGATAATGATGGTGTTAATGGTCATAAGACCAGCAAATCCAATGTATCCACATATCGTGTGCGCACTTTGGATGAAATCAACAAGGATATCGATAAGGCTGAGGAAAAAACCAAGTCCAATTTCAACGATTTGATTGAGGAGTCTGCCGACTTGATGAAAAATATTGAGAAGATGCAGAAACAGCTGCTGCAACAAAACGAGCTCAGTTGGCAGGATAAGAAGAAATTGGAGCAACTGATGCAACAATATCAGGAGTTACAGCAACAAATCAATGAGTTGAAGCAACAAGAACAGAACAAACAGAACTTGGAAAACCAATACAAGAATGTCAACGAAGACATCTTGAAAAAACAGCAGGAATTGCAAAAACGGATGGATCAGGTGTTGTCGGATGAGATGAAGAAGATGATGGACAAACTGCAGGAAATGATGCAGAAATCGAATAAAAACGAGGTCCAGCAGCAAATGCAGAAGATGAAGACAAGTGCCGAGGACATCAACAAAACCTTGGACCAGCAATTACAGCTCTACAAGCAGTTGGAAATGGAAAAGAAGGTGAATGAAACAGTGGAGCAGTTGCATAATTTGGCCGATCAGTTGGAAAAGAATGCCAAACAGACCGAAAACCGCAATACTGACAAGAATTCTTTGCAGCAAAAACAGAAACAAATCCAAGAACAATATAACCAGATCAAAAAGGATTTGCAGGAAATACAGCAATTGAACAAAGAGTTGGAACAACCTGTACAATTCAAGAACACCGATGAGCTGCAGAAGGAAATAGAGCAGCAGATGCAGCAGGGCCAACAGAATTTGGAGAAGAATAACCGTTCCAAATCTTCCGAAAATCAGAACAAGGCGGCTGAAAAAATGGACCAGCTGGCTGACCAGCTCAATCAGGATTTCAATGAAAACGAATTAGAGCAGGTTTCTGAGGACATTGAGACCGTCAGACAGATATTGGATAACCTGGTGAAGATTTCCTTCTCACAGGAAGAAATACTGGCTAAATCGAAGACATTACGCAATGCCTCCCCATCGGTTACCGACGTGATGAACAAGCAATACAGAGTGAAGAGTGATATGAAGGTAATTGAGGATTCTCTGAATGCCTTGGCTCGACGTCAAATGGCTGTTAAACCCTTCATACAGAAGGAAGTAACTAAAATACAAGAGTATCTGCAAACCTCACAGGAGCGAATGAACAACCGTCAGTTTGCATTGTCGGCCACTTCGCAGCAGTTTGTGTTGACCTCGATGAACAACTTGGCCTTGATGCTGAAAGAGTCGATGAACGAGATGCAGAAGAAGAAAAGCGAGTGCAAGGGCAAATGTAACAAGTCGGGTGGGGGATCGTGCAGCAAACCGGGCGGTAAAGGCAAAAGCCAGAAGACCTCCGCACGGGAGTTGCAGCAGCAACTGAACCGCCAGATGGAGGCGTTAAAGCGCTCTATGGACCAACAGGGCCAGCAAGGCCAGTCGGGCCAGCAGCAGCAGATGAGTGAGAATTTTGCGCGTATGGCGGCCCAGCAGGAGGCTATCCGCAAGATGCTGGAGGATTATAACAACGCCCAGAAGTCGGAGAATGGGGTGGGGGACAAGACGTTGGAACAGCTCATAGAAGAGATGAAAAAGACGGAAAAAGAGTTGGTTAACAGAACAATAACACAGCAAACCATCAACCGTCAGCAACAAATTACCACACGTTTGTTGCAGAGTGAGCGCGCCGACCAGCAGCGTGAGAAGGAGGAAGAGCGCAAATCCACGGAGGCTATCAGCACCCCGCGTCTTAATCCGCCCAAAGACTGGAAATTTGACACGGAAAAGCAGCAGCAAAACGAGATGTTGCGCTCTGTGCCTGCCAACCTGAACTATTATTACAAAGAGAAAGCGAACAACTATTTTTACAACATAGACTAAAACCCACAGTTATGATATACATAAACCGACCCGACTTAGACAAGCAGAGCCTTTACACGACCGTTCTGCAGACGATAGAAGACATATCGGATGAGTATGCCTTGCAGAAAGATTTCGGAACCCTTTCGATGGCCAATCAGGAGGTGGTAGAATTTCTTATGCAGACGTATGACCAATTTGGTGTGGATTTCAGTTGTTTCATTGACAACGATGAGGTAGGATTTTGCTTTGAATCCTCTGAGCCCTTGTTCAAGAAACTGGAGGAGGGTCAAAATGGGGTTTTGTTGTCCATTTTGTCAGACGATTTAGAATATCAAACTGATTATAAACAAATTAGCTTCAGTATTCACGTGAAACCCAAGCATATCATACAAAGAGAACCCATCCGTAAAGAGGTTTTACAACAAAACAGGACGATATGAAACGTTTATTGCTTTCCTTTTGTTTGCTGTGGGTAATACTTTTTTCTTATGCCGATCATTACAGGGTCCTTTTTATTGGCAACAGTTACACGGAGGTCAATAATCTTCCGCAAATGATCTCTAATTTGGCATCCTCCGCTGGCGATACTATCGTGTTCGCTTCACATACCCCGGGAGGGTGCACCTTCCAACAACACTTGTTAGGTGCCCTCTCTTTGATTAGGCAAGGAGGTTGGGACTATGTAGTGTTGCAGGAGCAGAGTCAGCTGCCCTCTTTTCCCTATTCGCAATTTATGTCTGAAAGCTATCCGTTCGCAAGGGGTCTCTGTGATTCCATACGCGCCTATAATCCCGATACAAAGATTGTCTTCTATATGACTTGGGGAAGGAAGAACGGAGACCAGCAAAACTGTCCCTATTATCCACCTTTGTGTACGTACGAAGGGATGGACAGCCTGCTTTTTGCGCGTTATATGATGATGGCGGAAGACAACCGAACCCTGGTCTCTCCTGTGGGCTATGTATGGCATTATATTCGCGACCACTACGCGGATATTGAATTGTACCAGTCTGACGAAAGTCATCCCTCCCTTGCCGGTTCATATACCGCTGCTTGCACATTCTATGCCACACTTTTCCATAAAACCCCTATGGCTATAACTACTGATGAGGGAGTGGGCACAGAACGGTCGGAATGGATTCGGCGTGCTGCTACGGAGTTGGTGTATGACTCTCTGTCACGTTGGTCTTTTATAGAGCCTTCTGACACTATACACGGTGGAGATTCTGTAACGGTGCAAGCATACACAATGCCGATGTTCAATCTCTATCCGAATCCCGTTACCCACTCATTGACGCTCAAGAGTAGTGTGGTCCTTGAGGAACCCGTCTCTATCTTTGTGTATGATGAATATGGAAAATTGTGCATAAGCGAACAAAATTCTAACGCTGATACCTATTCCATCTCTGTGGTACAACTTCCTGCCGGTGTCTATTTTTTAAAAGTGATGGCAGGGGAGAAGTCATATCCGATTCATAAATTCATTAAAACAACAGAATGATTACGTTTGATTTTATGGTGCCTTGCGAAGTAGTACCTGACATCCAGCACAAGCAATGGCTGAAGAGTGTCATTCGCAAGGAGGGTCTTGTGCCAGGCGACATATCCTATCTTTTCTGCGACGATGCCTATCTGTTGGAACAGAACATTGCCTTTCTCCATCACGATACTTTTACGGATATTATCACCTTCGACAAAAGGGTAGGGGAGATTGTCTCCGGAGACATTATGATCAGTCTGGAGAGAGTAGTTGAAAATGCCCAAAAGTTCTCCGTCTCTTTTCAGGAAGAGTTCTTGCGTGTTATGGTTCACGGCACCTTGCACCTTTGTGGTTATAAAGACAAGACAGACGAAGAGGCTGCCGAGATGCGCCGGATGGAGAATGAATCTCTGTTAATGTTCCACGGGAAATAATTTCATAAGTTATTCAAACGAGAGGTTTTACAAAAACGTTTCACGGGAAATGCAGAATAAATACGATGTCATAGTGGTGGGTGCTGGGCACGCTGGGTGCGAAGCCGCAGTGGTCTCGGCACGGATGGGAAGCAGCACTTTGCTGGTCACAATGAACCTGGCGCTCGTCGCACAGATGTCGTGCAACCCGGCAATGGGTGGCATCGCAAAGGGACAAATCGTGCGAGAGATTGACGCCCTCGGCGGTATGTCAGGCATAGTGACCGACCACACGATGATACAGTTTCGGATGCTCAACCGATCCAAGGGACCCGCTATGTGGAGTCCCCGCGCTCAATGCGACAAAACGGCTTTTTCCCTTTTTTGGCGTCACGTTCTTGAATCCACACCCAACCTGCATTTGCGTCAGGATACGGTGACATCCCTCTTGTTTGAAAACGACGCCGTGGTCGGAGTGCAAACCCAGCTTGGGCAATCGATCTATGCCCGTCGCATTATTCTTACCAACGGCACATTCCTGAACGGGCGCATTCACGTGGGTGAGGTCAATTTCTCCGGCGGTAGGATAGGGGAGAGCGCCTCCTTCTCGCTCTCCGACCAGCTGCAAGAGCGCGGCATCCGGGTGCAAAAACTGAAAACAGGCACCCCAGTGCGCATTGACGGACGCACCATTGACTTCTCTAAAATGACCGAGCAACCAGGTGACGAACCTCCCGCCTCGTTCTCTTTTACCGACACTCCTGCCCTCACACAACAATGCAGTTGTTGGATTACCTATACTAACCAGGCTGTACACGATGTGCTGCAGACTGGTTTTGAGAAGTCGCCGATGTTCCAGGGGCGCATACAAGGTGTGGGTCCACGCTACTGTCCATCCATTGAGGACAAGATAGTGCGCTTTGCCGAGCGCGACCGCCACCAACTCTTTTTGGAGCCAGAAGGTCGCAACACCGTAGAATATTATCTCAACGGTTTCTCTTCTTCACTGCCCGAAGAGGTCCAGGTAAAAGCTATGCACCTTATCCCTGGTTTGGAGAAAGCGGAGATTTTCCGCCCGGGCTATGCTATCGAGTATGACTATTTCGACCCGATGCAACTGCATCTCTCCCTCGAATCGAAATGTGTGCGGCATCTCTATTTGGCCGGACAGGTGAACGGCACTACAGGTTATGAAGAGGCAGCCTGCCAGGGATTGATGGCGGGCATCAATGCGCATCGTTCCATTCACGGACAAGATCCCGTGGTGCTCTCTCGCGCGCAAGCCTACATCGGTGTCCTTATCGATGATCTGGTGACAAAAGGTGTGCAGGATCCCTATCGTATGTTCACTTCCCGCGCCGAATATCGGATATTGTTGCGCCAGGACAATGCCGATGAGCGGCTCACGCCCATCGGACATCAGCTGGGAATTATATCCGATGAGCAATATGAACGCTTCCAAAAGAAGTATGAAAAGCAAGATGCTATTGTGGAGTATCTCCACCATCATCTCACCCGGTTTGACAAGATCAACAATTATCTTGAAGAAAAGGATTCCTCGCCCTTAACGCAAAATGTCAAGCTTTCGCAGTTGTTGCTGCGCCCGCAAATCGGTATCGAGGATTTAATAGCGTGGGATTCCGCCCTATCTTCTTTCCTGGAGAAAACAGAAGCCACCTCCGAGCAGATCACCAATGCGGAGACGCGCATCAAATATCACAACTATATTGAGAAGGAAGAGGAGATGGTCAAGAAGTTTTCGCAGTTAGACAACATCAAAATTCCGGATGAGTTGGATTATCAAAATATGGTTTGTCTCTCCAAAGAGGCGCGCGAAAAATTGACAAAAGTAAAACCTGCCAATTTGGATCAGGCATCGCGCATCAGCGGGGTTAATCCGGCTGACATTGCGGCTTTGATGATTTTCTTGCAACAAAACTAATAGTAATATATTGATAATCAATACGATATTATTAAATCCCATACTATTTGGTTTTATTTTCAAAAATCGACTTGGAATTCATTTTTTGCAAAATAAATCGTTTATCGTCGAATTTTTAAAAACACAGCTGATTATCAATAAGATATATAAACCCGTCAAAATATGTCTTGACAAAGCAATAATTTGCGGGACAAAAAAATCAATTATTACCGGAAAGTAGTCTCGCTGGGAATCGAACCCAAATCTAAAGTTTAGGAAACTTTCGTTCTATCCATTGAACTACAAGACCAACAGGGCGGCAAAAATACAAAATTTGCTTTTTGCCGCCAAATTTTTTTGGGCTATGTTTTAAACGGTTCGGATTTAAATATCGAGTACCGCTTTCAACGTCTTTTTAAAGGATCGGCTCACCTTCAACGGTTGGGTTCCAATCCAAACCTCTTCGTTATTGGAGATTCTACTTACTTTGTCGATGTTGACAATGATATTCCTGTTAATTTTCTGGAATTTCTCTCCAGGAAGCTTCTTTTGGAAATATTTGAGGGTAGTGTGCAGCTGTTTTGTGGTCCCATTTTCAAAATAGAGTATGGTGTTGCCCTGCTCGAGTTTCAGATAGAGCACATCGTCGAAAGAGATGCGCAAGGAATCCGATTTGCGCGGTCCATTGAGAAACATCGAATCTTTGGTGAAAAGTGTCTTTTCAAGCAAGGTTTTGTTGTAAAGAATCTCGTTTTCGTTGGCCTCGAGCGCCTTTTCTCTACATAGGAAGTTGTATGTGCCATAGGTGTTCAGTGCCTTTCCGACCACATTATACAGTTCCTCCTTCTGAATAGGTGATAGCAAAAAGTCAAAAAAACCTTGCCTGAGATACTTTATCAGGTGTTTTGAATGTTTTTGGTCACAAATACCTATAATAAAGGTGGGTTTATGTACCAGTTGAAGGAAATCTGCATAATCCACATTGATGAAAAGAATGTCGATTTTCCTTTTGTTGAGAAGTTCTAAAGCTTCTGACTGGTTTTTGATGCAGGCCGCCACCTTTAAGGTTTTGAATACGGATAATAAGTCTGTTAGGGAATTAGCACAATCATCAGGCTCAATAAAAACGCAGCAATTAATAATTTTTTCCATATTAATTTAAATTTAAGTATATATGACAAAGATAGTAAAAAAAGTAATAGATATTATTGTGCAATAGAATAGTATTAAAATGCGAAAAAAATATATAAAAGTAGTATTAATAATAGATTAATCGTCAAAAAAGCCATCTTTTCTGGCAAAACGCCAAAAATTAAATAAAAATAACAATTTGCTTTGAGGATAGTCATAAAAGCAGTACAAAATCACCCATTTATAGAGAAAATATGGCATACCCAAACAGATTAAATTTTTTTGTAATCCTTGCATAAAAGTTGAGCCCAAAAGATTTTTATGTATTTTTGCCGCCCCAAAAGAAATTATTAACCCCTAAATTACTACAATAAAAAAATGAAAAAATCCCTGTTACTCCTCGCAATGGCCGCATTCTTGTGCTGTAACAATGTTTTTGCACAAGAAAAAGAAGCCAACAAAGAAGATGAAGGTTACAAATTCACCAACCTTAAGGAAATTCCAATCACGTCCGTGAAAGACCAGCACCGTGCCGGTACTTGCTGGTGCTACTCTGGTTTGGGCTTCATTGAAGCTGAATTGCTCCGTATGGGCAAGGGCGAGTACGACTTTTCCGAAATGTACATCGTGTCCAACACCTACAATGACCGCGCTATGGCTGCTGTCCGCACCCACGGTGACGTTTCTTTTTCCCAGGGCGGTTCTTTCTACGATGTGCTCTATGGCATGAAGAAATTCGGCTTGGTTCCCGAGAGCGAAATGCGTCCGGGTGCCGCTTACGGTGACACGCTTTCCGACCACAGCGAGCTCTCCCTGCTCACCGACGCTATGGTCAAAGCCATTGCCACGGGCGATCAGAAAAGCCTGCAGAAGAACGACAAAAACGAATTGCTCTGGCAAAAGGCCGTGGCCGCTGTTCACGAAATCTACTTGGGCAAAAACCCCGAAAAGTTCACGTACAACGGCAAGGAGTACACCCCGAAATCTTTCTATGAGTCTTTGGGCTTGAATCCTGATGACTACATTTCCATCACTTCCTATACCCATCATCCTTTCTATGAGAAATTCGTTCTTGAAATCCAAGACAACTGGCGTTGGGCACAGTGCTACAATGTGCCGTTGGATGAGATGATGGAGATTTTTGACTACGCTGTTGATCACGGCTATACCGTGGCTTGGGGCTCCGATGTGAGCGAACAGGGCTTCCGTATGGGCGTGAAGAAAGGTTTCTGCGTGCTTCCCGAGACCAAACCCGCTGCTATGCAGGGCAGCGATATGGCCCATTGGACGGGTATGAGCGCCAAGGCAATCCAAGACGAGGCTGCCAAGCATCCCACACCGCAACGCTGGGTGACCCAAGAGGAACGCCAAGTGGCTTTCGACAACTGGGAGACCACCGACGACCACGGTATGCTGATTTACGGCAAGGCCAAAGACCAAATGGGCAACGAATACTATATGGTGAAGAACAGCTGGGGCGACTACGGCGACTACCACGGTATGTTCTACGCCTCCAAGGCTTTCGTGCGCTACAAAACGATGAATATCGTGGTGCACAAAGACGCTATCCCTAAGGAGATCAAGAAGAAACTCGGTATCAAGTAAGGAAACGAGTTGAATTTAACGCTATATGGCGCCAATGGAGCAATCTGTTGGCGCTTTTTTTATTCCAGCGAGTACGGCTTTTCCGTGAACCATTTCTTGTTCGGCTTGCTGCCCATCGTGAAGACCAGCTCGCCGCCGGCCATAATCTGCTCGTAGGTGATGTAGGCGGTGTGCAGCGGTTTGCCGTTGAGCGTCACCGACTGGATGTAGCAGTTCTGGTCGCTGACGTTGGGGGCCTTGATGGTCAATGTGTTGCCGTTTTGCAGATGGAGGACATTCTCGGGCAGGTAGGGGGCACCGAAGACGTACTGGCCGCTGGCGGGACAGACAGGGTAGAAGCCCATCGCGCTGAAAATGTACCATGCCGACATCTGTCCGCAGTCGTCGTTGCCGCACAGCCCGTCGAGG
>ERZ842401.929-NODE-929-length-43413-cov-6.592370_pt1 | contig 43413 bp, 55 predicted proteins | sample MGYA00521270_ERZ842401 | MGnify/ENA primary metagenome ERZ842401 (study PRJEB31892, sample SAMEA3878208) | bioreactor metagenome | biome: Moose rumen | place: Sweden | collected 2011-10 | study: EMG produced TPA metagenomics assembly of the PRJEB12797 data set... | reverse complement strand
TCTTAAAAATGACTTCCAAAGTCAGCTCGATAGATATAATACATCACTTGATAATAAGATTGATGGGGCGATAGCAAGTTATTTGGCCGGGATAAATGTATCAAAAGAAACGACATTAAAATTAGACGGGAACTGTGGTTATAAGTTTCCATTAAAACTATTTTATAATGATAACTTTTGGAATAACCCAAGCTCTGATTATTATTCCGTGGGTAAACCTGAAATACATGCAAAGACAATTACTTTCGGCTTAGAATCTCGTAAGGATGGACAAAATACCAACGCTTTGGATACGAAAGGAGCAATACTTTGGACGCCCTCAAATATGGAAAGTAACAATATCGGTACTACTGTTACAGTCCAAGCAACAGACCAATCAACCCCTCCCTCTAATGACTGGGCTTTTTTTAACACTTACATGAAAGATGCAAATTGGGATATAAGTGGTGAGGTTGGTGAAGTGATTAACATAAATGCAACCTCTGAAACAAGGCTCGTAAACGGGACGAATTATGAAATTTTTGACATTGTAACGAGAGGCAATGGACATCAGGTATTTTACTATAAGACGAGTGTGCGCACTGATACTATGTGGGGCAGTTTCGGTAAGACTGCAGGTGGTGGTTTTGCTTGGTGTGGTTTCGCTTTTGCGGGCCTGAACGCAAATAGGAGCGGTGGTAAATGGGTATTTTCTGCTGATAATTGGTCTTCATCGTCTCTGAATGTGCGGGGTTCACATACATCACAGACCACTGCTGGCTACAACGCTTGGGGTGCTGGGCAGCAGCAGGATTATACTTGGGGCACCCTACCTTACTTTGCCGGCGGCTACAGTACCTATTATAGTAATATCGCAACAAATGAATTACAAACTCATGTTTTTAAATGGTCCAACACCGATGGAACTCATAACATTTACGCTGGCTCTGCAGGTGTCTACAGTGAATTGGATGGTAGTTTTGGTTATACTGGAAATGTGGCCAAAGGGGACGATGCTAGATTACATTACCAGGGCATGTTGGATCTAGGACAAATATATGGTGCTATGTATAATTATTCAAATCGTGATATAACCTATCCTTTATATCAATTTAAATATTTATTATTTCAGCCAGATTATCAGGCGGTATTTTATAATAATTCTACGAAAAATACACATGTGTCTGCATTTCCAGCTTACCAATTGAGATATTATGACGGGGATGGGGCTCCTCATTATCTTGATGAGGGGATGTTTTTACATACCTTTGAAGAAAATGCATCTGCAAAATTTACTCTATTATTTGGCACCGATACAGGGACCAAAAATGTGAAAATATATGTAAGCAAAGAGCCTTTTAGTTATGAAAATATGCTTACCAAGATAATAAATTTTAGTGTATCAGGCGTGGATGGAGAAATGAATAATTATACGATGACAACTGGAACCCAAAAGACCATTGAAGTACCAGATATTTTGAAAGGTGAATCATTATATCTATTGTGGGTACCTGAAACAAATGGTGAATATGTAACTTTAGATAGTTTTTCAGATTTTAGGCAGATATCAGGATAATTTATAATCGTGCAGGGAACTCCTGAAAAGTAAAAAACATTGAAAAAATTTGAATTTCCAAAAGTGCAAACTTTTAAGGTGGGAGCGGGCAAATTATATAAATTGCCAGTTGTTTATCCAAACTAGAATATGGCATTCAATATGGTTTGGTGTAGTACTGGTTGGGCCCGAAATATGCCCCGCTGTGGTCCAGCTTTTGCCGTATGTGATATAAGGAATTGTTCTGCTGGTGTGTGGGCAAAAAAAAACCACTTGGTTTATATGTCTCGGGTACTGATCAAGATGTTGCTGAAGACCAAATTAAATATATGATGCTTTCTGGTGATGAGAATATAGTCAATATCCGACGAATGACTACAACTCGTGGCGTTGCTTCAGATGAATCTTTCGATAGAAGGAATGATTTATCAGAAAGCTTTAATTTTGAAGTCAAAGTGGGTTCTTGTATTGCTAATGTCCCTTCTCCTCAAAATCTAAACTTTGCATATTAAAGTGCTTTTTAGCAAAAAGGCTCGCAAGAAAGCACAAAAAATTAAGCACAAAAGATTGGTGAAAAAAAAATAATTTATTTAAATCAAATGATAAAAACAAATCTTTATAAGTACAGGAAGTCGTTTAACAATGGTATTTTTACTCTTATCCTGAAAGTGAAGCGTTGAATTTAATTATGTGATATTCCCCCACCCTGCTCTTGACCTAACTGGGTCAAAATCAACATCGTTTTTTGTGATATAGTATATGCAACTTAGAACTTTTTTGCTGACACAGCAGTTAGCAATCTTATATCCTTTTTTAGATTCAATTTTGTGATAGTAGGCATTCCAGTGAGGGTTTGCAGAAATTACAGCAAGCATTCCATTAAAGAGAGCAGTTCTTAAATATTTAGAGCCTTCGCAAGATACTTTGTCTTTTGGTTTCCTGCTTCCACTTTGTTTTCTTTTAGGTTCAAGACCATTAATAGATAGCCATTTGACTTTTAAGTCTAAGTAAGTGATTCTCATTATACTTTATTGGATTATTTTTTATTAAGAATTTTAATCGGTCAAATTTTTCTAATGTGAATTTATGTCTACTCAATTTATAAAGAGCCTTAAAATCATCATCTTTAAGATTATTTATTTTGCCAGTGAGTAGCAATTCGTTTATAATATATCTTCCGCAAGCAGTATCAACAAATCTTCCTTGAATAGTTGTAAGCCCAAGTATTATGCCTTTAAGTAAGTCATTTATGCTGTTTTCTATTTTTGTAGAAAGTGATGATAATTTAGATAACTCTCTACTTAAAGGTTTTAAATCAGTCTCATTTTTTATTGCAGCAATTAAATAATTATGCTATAATACTTATATGTTTACAATTAATGAAATAAAAGAAAAGGCAATACCTATAGCTAAGAATTATGGGTTAAATGAGCTTAGTTTATTTGGCTCATATTCAAGAAATGAGCAAAATGAAAATAGTGATGTTGATTTTTTTATCAAGAGTGGCGACCTTAGAGGGTATTTTGCATATTTTAATTTTGTTAATGACCTTGAAAAGGTTTTTAATTGTCACATAGATGTGATAATGGACGGGATAGAGGACAAAGAGTTTGTTAACAAAATCAATAAGGATAAAAAGGTTCTATATGTTAAAGAAAGATAATGTTATTATTAAAAAACTGATTAGGTATTGCGATAATATTAATGATATATTAGCGGAGATTAATAATGATAAGAGTGTTTATCTAAACAAAAATATTTATCAATTATCTACAGATATGTGCATATTTCAAATAGGGGAGTTATCTACACATATGTCAGAGGAGTTTAAACTAAAGCATTTAGAGATACCTTGGGCAGAAATGAAGGGGATGAGAAATATTCATGCACATGAATATGATAATGTCAATAGAGAACAGATGTGGATTACATTAACTGAAGACATACCAATACTGAAAAGTAAGTTGCTGAAGATAGAAACAATATAAATAAAGGAAATCTTGGGGACGGACCTCATTATTTTTTACACAAAACTAACATATTTATTTCATAAAATCAGACCAAGCATTTATTGCACAGCCTGGTTTTTTATTACCTTTGTACTTGCACAATTCTCAGTTATAGTCCCTTAAATTAACTTAGAGGCATAGGACATATACCCACACATCATAACACGGATCTAAGTGTAACCTTAAGTCCTAAAATAATAAAAGAGCTTTGTCCTTAAAAGGAATTATAGCAATTTTTCAAATGAATTAAAAATATATTTCAATATGAACTTTTAAGAATTTATTAAATAGTTAAAGTTTTACTATGTAATACAAGATATTGTGGTATTGACTTTATTGAAAAAATAGAGATTTTATGGTAAACTAAAGGTATAACAATTTAATGGAGCAAGGATGAATAAAGAAATATTTGAGACAAAACTTAATAACGAAGTTCCTGAAGAGCGACTTAAAAAATTTAACAAAAAGTTTAAGGCGGCAACACTTATGGATGATATGAAATTCCGTATGGTCTGCGAGTCCAAAGGTGCGATTGAGGAGATATTAAGAGTTGTTCTAAATGACAATAGATTAGTTGTAATTGAGTCAATCAAGCAAAAGACTGAAGATATACCAGTATTTCACGGTGTAATACTTGATTGTAGGTGCAGACTTAAAACTGGTGAGATAGTCAATATAGAGGTTCAAGTAGCCTTAGATGATGACCCGTTAAGAAGGATGCGATACAATGAAGCGATGCTTACAATTGAGAATTCGCCTAAGAGTAAACGATTTAAATATAAAGATATACCAAATGCAATACTTATAATGTTTTGCGATTTTGACTTATTTAAAAAAGGGAAAGCAATCTATGAAGTAGATAGAGTTGTTAGAGGGACAAAAATTGTATCTGACAACGGAGTCCGTGAAATATATGTTAATACAACTGCAAAAACAGCTGATAAGAAATTAAAAAGTTTATTTAATATAATGTCAACAGTAAATGAGATAGATAACAAAGCATTTCCAAAATTGTCAAAGAAAAAAGTAGAAGTAAATGATTTATACATAGGAGGTGACAAGAATATGGCAGGATTAGATTTGATGATGTACAAAGATGGAATTAAGGATGGTAGAGAAGAAGGTAGAGTGGAAGGTAGAGAAGAAGGTAGAGTAGAAGGCAAGGTTGCTGTATATGTAAAACTTTACAAAGAAAATATGGTGTCAAAAGAGTATGCTGCTAATGAGTTGCATATTTCTGTTGATGAGTTTATTAAACTTGCTAATTAATTGGAGACATTAATATGGCAGGATTAGATTTAAGGGAATAATAGGGGGCCGTGTTTATTGTTGTTATTTTAGGGACACAGTTTATTGATTTCAACAATATATGAATTTAATAACAATTAATGAGATAAAGTGGGCGACATTTTCGCTCACTTTTTTGTTTCTAATCAAAAAACAGATTGGATACAAAAATTAATGTTTTTATGTCCTTTTTTAAATGACCACAATGTTTTAGCTAATCCAAACTAAATAAAGCTGTGGTACTTGATGCCCCATATAAAGTGCCATAGTGTTTTTTGGTGTCTTGCCTTACCTTTGATTAACTTACTATGGTTTTGAAACATTTTAATACAGGTAGCATATTTTTCGTGCATATCCACATTAAGTAGTTCGCTCCTTACGCCCTTTTACAATTTAGAGGCAGGCGGGGTTCTTACTCATTTTTTACTTGTCACACTACACGAGTGTGCATTAGATTGATTAAAAGATATTGCTCGCTTAATAAAAAATTATAGCAAAACACTTTATTTTAGTGCATATTAAAGCATTAAAAAATGTTTAAAATTGTAAGGAAAATAATGATAAAAATTGATTTTTATGGTAAAATAGGTATAACGAGTAATTGATAAGTAGTAATTTATAAAGGAGCATTTTATGACAAGAGATGAAGTACTAAAAGTACCAAAAGCAAAAATGGTACTGGAGTTTAAAAAGGATGCTAAAAATTAAAATGAAATTAATTATTGATAAAAAAACGAAAAAATGGTATTATAATAGTGAAAGGAGATAAAGAATATGGCTACATCAACTATTTTTGAACCGATTGAAATCAAGTCAAAGAAGAGTGTCGACAAATTTGTTAAAATGTTGCTAAATTATAAACCAATCGATGACAAGAATTACAAACTTCCTAAAGGAATAAAAATTCTTGATGATCCAAAGAAAATAAAGAAATTCTTTAAAAAAGACATTAAATGAATTTATTAACAATAAACATTTTAGATTTAATAGAGAATTATGGAGAAGAAACGACACATAAGTTTATTGATGATTTTGAATGTAAAAAAGATGCAAGCATTGAAAAGTTCTTAAAAAACAATGCCATGAATTTCGCAAAACAAAAATTATCATCAACATTTTTAATAATGGATGAATATTACAAAATATATGGAATGTTCACATTGACACATAAAGCTTTAAATATAACAAACAAATCATTCAGTAAAGCAGTATCAAAAAGATTGCAGAAGTTTTCTTCAAGTATTTACAAAAATACATTATTAGTTTCATCGTTTTTAATTGCTCAGTTAGCAAAGAATTCTAAATATGATAATGGAATTAGTGGCAATAAAGTATTGGAAACAGCCATTAAATATATAGTGATGGCAAGGCAAATCATAAGTGGTAGCTTGGTGTATGTAGATGTTAAGAACAATGATAAATTAATAAATTTTTATAAGAATAATGGTTTCATAGAGTTTGACAAGCGCTATTCAGAGAAAGATAAAATTGAATACATACAAATGATGAGATTTATTTAATAATTACATTTTATAATTCCACCTACCACTATTGGTAGTTTTTCATTGCGATTACAAAAAAAATGCATAAATCCCTTATAAATAGTCATAAAAAAATGTGAATATGTTGTTTATTTAAATCTTTATAAAATGTCCATTTTTTAGTATAATATTGCCACATATGGAGGAAGTATGTCGTTAATCAAAAACATACTACTTAAAAATTATATGAATGACATATACGAAGCCAGCGATGGCTTTTTTTTATCTGTGGCGGATGAGATTGATTTGCATAAGATTACAAATCTTGTAAAACTGTCTCCAAATAGTAAATTTAAGGTTTGTGAGAAATTTGGTATCTGTCAAGGTTATAGTGTAAACGATATAGATGCATATTTCAGAAGTTTCAAGAAGTTAAATCAATATTCTATAAAAGATGAAGTTTCACATTATTTGAAAGCACCAAAAATTAATCGTGTCCTAAATGTTTATGGAAATAGTAAGGTTATAAACTGCGACCTTGAGATGCAAATAGAAATTGACACATGCTCTATGCTTAGCAATCTATTCTATCAAGTTTTAAATCCATATAAGCAAATTTTAATATTAGATGAGGTAGAGTCAGATATAAAAACTCTTACATATTATATCAAAGCAAGTTTTGTGGTTGACGGCATATTTAAAGAGTTTAAGATTTTAGATGTTGTAAAAGATATGCCAGATGCTCGTGTGCCAAAAAATGGTATAAGGTTATCTGCCAATTTAGTGCCAGTTATCAAGATGCAAGACTTACCTTTTTATGTTAATAGGTTTATGAATAAATATGACATAAATGGAATAGTTGATATAGATGATGTAGTAGACAAGATGGGACTTACTATTATAGATGTATTTACATTAAAACCAGTCAAGGGTAATAGAATCAAAGGTTTAGTATGTATTTCAAGTGGTACAGTTGAAGTTGAAGAGTGCACTCTAAATGTGAACGAAGGAACAATACTCATTGATAAGAGTCTGAAAGACAAGTCTCTCGGTTCATATAGATTTGTAGTTTTGCATGAGTGTGTTCATTATGATTTACATAAAGAATTCTTAACTATCCGTAAACAATTGATGGATATTAATGCAGAAAGTAGTAATTATGAAACTGATACACCAAAAGCAATAGTTGATGATATTGTAAAAAATAGCAATCAATACTCTTGTGAAAGCAAAATTGAATGGCAAGCCAATAATATTGCTGGTCGTGTACTTGTGCCAAGTGATATGCTTATTACTGAACTAATAAAGAAGTATGAAGAATATGACTATTTTAATTCAAATAATAAAGAGAGCATACTTAGAATTATAGCATCTGATTTAGCAGAGTTATTTGGTGCATCAAAGGAAGAGGTATGCATTAGGATGAAACAAACATCATTCTTTATGGATGGTATTGATTTAGCACCTTATGAAACACCTGCATTATATTCTGATGAGAAAGAAGAAATTTATAATGCTGATATGACATTTAGGCAATTGATAGATAATAAACAAGTGGTTTATGTAAATAATAGATGTGTAATAAATAATGAGAAGTACTTTAATAATGGGTCAGTCACACTTTATGGAAGAAGTCATCCGAATGAGTCAATGATATTCTTTAAGAAGAATATAAGCTTTGATAGTTATGCTGATGATGAACTTTATTATGTGAAACCTACTAAAAAAATGATATATAAGTCACTCGAAGAGTATAAAAAGTTATTCCCTGAAGATACTGCTGATGCGACTGAGTTCACTAAACTTATTCAAAATGAGAGTGATTATGATGAATATGTAAAAGTAGACTTAAGAGAAACAATAATGAATATAATGAAGAGCAAGAAATTAACTGTTAATGCTATTAGTGAAAGAACTGGATTAGCATATGCTGCTGTAGAAAAGTTGATAAATGATAGATCTGCTAAATTTATGAATGTGCCAAATCTTGCTATTATTCTTAAAGCATTAGGAGTGCCAAAAGGAAATACTGTAAGATATTTAAAAAGAGTGATTAATGACTTTGAAGATAGTTATAAAAATAAGACTGTAGAACAAGTCATTCAAAAATACTATGATTTAGATGATATGGAATTCGCAGAAAAAATGAAGCAACTTGTGGCATTAGGTGAAATAATGGACAAAAAAGGCGAAGAGTTTATTTATAATGAAGTAGAGTTTGAAAAGTTATAAAATCAGTAAATATAAGGGGTTAGGTGGTTACCTAGCCTCTTTTTTTTATGCAATTTTATAAATTTCCCCCTACATTTGTAGGGGACAAAAATCCAATAAAATCAAGGTTTTTCTATTTTGTCTAAAAAATAATCCAGTAAAATCAACACCATTTCCCCTACATTTGTAGTTATACATTCTTGACACCCCATGCTATACTCTCGCCAACACTTATCGCATTACTCGTGCCTCTCATTTAGTACAGATGAGTTCCCAAGGTCAAAGTAGTGCTATGGGTGATTAAAAGTAAAAATACTAAGTTGGGAAATTAGTAGATTTGGAAGGAGCCACAAATGAACTTATATCCACATCAAGCCAAACTCTTAAAAGAAACAAATGGTCTTATGAGGGTGGCTTATTTTATTGATATGGGTTTAGGTTGAAAAGCAAGACATTTATAGGTAGTGAAAAAGCACGGCTTATCGGACTTAAGACATTAGTAGTATGTCAGAAATCAAAACTTAATGACTGGATAGAACATTTTAATACTTATTACAACTATGAAGTGTATGACTTAACGAAGAAGGATAATATTAGTAAATTTATGAACTCAAAAATGTCAGTCGGAGTAATAAATTATGACTTGATATTTAGAAGAGAAGAGCTGTTATACTTAACAAATTTTACACTTTTACTTGATGAGTCATCACTTATTGGAAATCATAAAGCAAAAAGAACTCGATTTATAACTGAAATGTTCCCTAATGCAGTAGTTCTATTATCAGGAACACCCGGAAAGTACGAGAAGTTATGGTCGCAGTGTAAATTATTAAACTGGCCTATCTCAAAGACAGCATTTGATACAAGATACATAAATTATGTAAGTAAAGACTTTCACCTCGGCTTTCCTGTAAAAGTAATAAATAAGAATGACCCTTACAGGAATGTAGAAGAACTGAAACAAAAATTAAGAGAACATGGTGCAGTATTTATGAAAACCGAAGAAGTTGTGGACTTACCAGAGCAGAACTTTATAGATGTAAAAATTAACCAAACATCAGAATATAAAAAGTTCTTAAAAGACAAAATAATAACAATTAATGATGAAGAGTTGGTGGGAGACCATACTTTTAGAAAGTATTTATACAAGAGGCAACTGTGTTCTATCTATAACCAAGAAAAAATAGATGCACTTAAGGACTTACTTGATTCCACTGATGATAGAGTGATTATTTTTTACACTTGGAATAAAGAGTTAAATATTATCAAGTCATTAGTCGGTGATAGACCAATATCAGAAGTGAATGGACATACAAAAGATTTAACTAATTATGAGCTCCATAATGACAGCATAACATTAGTACAGTATCAATCAGGTGCCAAGGGTCTTAATCTTCAAAAGGCAAACAAGATGGTATTTTTCACACCTACAGACAAATCTGACGATTATCAACAAGCAATAAAAAGAATACATAGAATAGGTCAAAAGTCGATATGTTTTTATTATCGGTTAATCGTAGAGAATAGCATAGAAGTAGATATTTATAAAGCATTAGAGAAACAACAAGATTATACAGATTATTTATTTGAGGAGGACTAGTATTTTGAATAAATGTAAATTAATAACAGAAGGCAATGGCGAGTCAATTTGTGGAAAGGATGAATGTTGTAACTTTTGTGAGAACCCTTGCGACAAGAAATGTGACAAAGATTCAAAGACTTGCGGCTATTTATCAGACACAAATGAAACAACTGATGGGGCGGTAGTTAATAAGACAGTTGACACATTTCTTAAAACTAATGAGGACACACTCCGTGAAATTAGGGACTTTGAGATAGAACTCACAAAGTTAAATGAACAGAAGACAATATTCAAAGAAAAATTACTCAAAGCTATGCAAGATTTTAATATTAAGTCATTCCAAAATGACTACATTAAACTTACTTACATAGCCCCTACTACAAGAGAGAGTATTGATACTAAATCATTAAAGGCAAATGAACCAGAAATAGCCAAGAAATATTTAAAAGTATCAGAAGTGAAAGCGTCAGTTAAGGTTGAAGTGAAGTAGTTGTAAAGAAGTAGTAGGTAAAACAATAGTAGGTAAAACAATGGCAGGACAAGAAAAAATATTTGAGAATAAAGTGAGAGGATATCTTAACAAAGTCGGTGCATATGTTTATAAAACTATGGGTGGACTTTTTACTAAATCAGGCATTGCAGACTTACTTGTTTGTTATAAGGGTTATTTTATAGCACTTGAATTAAAATCCGAAGATGGAAAGCCAAGTAAGTTGCAAATTTACAATAAAAAACTTGTGGAAAGAGCAGGTGGCATAAGTATGATTTTATATCCACACCAATTTGAAATGTTTAAGGATTATCTTGCGAAACTTAGACCTATTAACCACACCATTTATTTAGATCTGGAGGGTATCCCTGTATGAGCATAATGAAAAGAGACCATGTAAGCCATAGCCAACTTGAAACGTTTAGAGGCTGCCCTTATAGATACAAATTGTCATATGTAGATGATTTAACCGTGCTACCAGAGTTTGATAATGCAGATAATGCTCTACTTCTTGGTACTTGCATTCATAGGGCACTTGAAACAGGGGATGTGGAACTTGCTATAAATGAGTATATGAACTCTTATCCAGCAATTGATGAAGAACATATAACAGAAGCGTTGAAGATGGAATTAGCACTTGAAAAGACAATACCAATAGTTCCAAGTGGTGAACATGAAGTTGAGTTAAAAGTTAAAGAACACAATATCACATTTCTTGGATATATTGACTTATTACACAAAAACATTGACGGTACTTATGACATTTATGATTTTAAGTATTCAAACAACATTGAACACTATTTACAGTCACCACAGCTATCACTTTATAAACATTTTGCTGAATTAAGTGGACTGAAAATACGGAAACTGCACTTTTTATTTATACCTAAGATTACCATTAAGCAGTTATCTATTGAAACAGTCCAACAATATAGAAATAGAATTATTGATGCATTTTTAACTGATACGAACCTTAACCCCAAGATTGTGGAAGTAATGTACGATGAGCAACATATTAAGAATTATTATGACACAATTGAAAGAATAAATGAAGCGGAAGAGACCAATAGTTATCCAAAGAGTTATAACACATGTTTCTTCTGTGGATTTAAAAAATATTGCGAAAGCGAAGGAGATATTAATTATATGTTATTACCAAAAACAGAAAGAAGAGATATTAGTAAAGTAGTTAAAAGAAAAATATGGATTTATGGAGCACCATTTTCAGGGAAGACGACACTTCTTGATGAAGCACCAAATCCTCTAAACCTGAATACTGACGGCAACATTAACTTTGTTACTATGCCAGTAGTTCCAATAAAAGATGAAGTTACAACTGAAGGTCGCCTTGTTAACCGTAAGTTTGCATGGGCTGTATTTAAAGAGACCATAGAAGAACTTGAGAAGCACCAGAATGACTTTAAGACCATAATTATTGACTTAGTTGATGATATGAGAGAGTACTGTAGAATTTTCGAGTATGACAAGTTAAAAATTCAGCATGAGTCAGATGCAGGCTTTGGTCGTGGCTATGACATGATAAAGACTGAATTCTTATCAACTATGAAGAGATTTTTTAATCTTCCATATGAGAATTTAGTTATTGTAAGCCACGAAGACACCACTCGTGATATCACAACTAAGTCAGGACAGAACATCACAAAAATTAAACCTAACATTCAAGAGGCACTCGCAAATAAACTTGCTGGTATGGTTGATATAGTTGCAAGAGTAGTAGTAGAAGAAGATGGTAGTAGAACACTTAATTTTAAATCAAATGAAGTAGTATTTGGTGGAGGACGCCTTAGAGGAATTAAGACAACGAAAATACCACTCAAATGGAGTGAATTAGTCAAAGTTTATGACAGTGTTGCTGTAGTAAGTGGTGGACAAGGTACAAAAAGCTCAATAGATACACAACATGCAGTAGGTACATCATATGATAAGACAAATAATAGTCAGCCACAATATGCAGTGGTCGGCGACCAACCACAAGATACAGTAGGCACACCACAATATGCAGTACTTGGAGCGAGTCCTAAGAGAGAGTCAAGGTTAGATTAATTTAGTAGAGAGGAGATAAAAATATTATGAGAGATAATAGTTATTTTAGTCAGTTTGATGACAAAGTTGATGAAGAGTTTAATAAGGCAGTTGAAGAAGCCGAGAAAGAAAATGGTGAAAAGAAGTTTGAAGAGCTACCTGATGGTAAGTATGAAGTAGTAATCAGCGATATGATAATCAAAAAGTCAAAGAAGGGTGAGTGGATGCTTCAAGTTACATTTAAAGTCATTCAAGGACAGTATGAGAAGAGACTCGCTTGGGCATACTACTTACTTAGACCACAAAATGTTCATTTTGCTAATGTATTTTTAAGGTCTCTTGAGTCAGGAATAGATGTTAAATATTTGTCAGAGCGACAATATGCTGAACTAATTGACAATATCCTAATAACTATCACAGGCGACAAAGAGTATGGTCTTGAGATTAAAACAAATGACAAGGGGTTTAAGAACTATAAGATTATCAAAGTGTTTGATGTGAAAAAGGAAGATGATGAGCTGCCATTCTAATATTGCATCATATTTATGTGGTTGGCAATTTTATAAGTTGGGAGGTGATTATTATTCTGTTCTATGATTTTGAAGTATTTTCACACGACTGGTTAGTTGTCATTGCTGATTATAACAACCGCGAATTTAAGACAATAGTGAATAACCCTGACCAGTTAATTGAATACTTTAATGTCCATAAAAATGATATATGGGTCGGCTTCAATAATAAGAATTATGACCAATACATTTTTAAGGGAATACTTACAGGACATGACCCATATAAGATAAGCCGATACATCATTGCTAATAAGTTGCCAGGATTTAGTTATAGAGACGATATGAAGAAAATCTATATGTCAAACTATGATGTTTATAATAACTTGCAACACGGACTTAAATTTTATGAAGGTTCTATGGGTGACTCTATTGAAGAGTCATCCGTACCCTTCGATATTGATAGGAAACTCACTGAAGAAGAATTAAAAGAAGTTGAAAAATATTGTAGGCACGATGTAGAAGAAACTATAAAGATTTTCTTTAAGAGAAAGGATGACTTTATAGCACAACTGGGTCTTATTAAATTAACAGGTAAGCCAAATCTTATGTCAAGGACTCAAACACAAATCGCATCGCAAATGTTAAATGCTGAATCGTTAACTGATGCAAGTGATGAGTTTGAAATAGATACACCTAATACACTTAAACTATCTAAATATTCATACATTAATGACTGGTATCTTAACCCAAGTAATATGAACTATGAGAAATCACTAACAACCAGAGTTGCAGGTGTAGATCACATTTTTGGCTTTGGAGGACTTCACGGTGCGAGAGAAAAATATCACCATAAGGGGAGAATTCTTGTTATGGATGTTGCATCACTTTATCCGAGCCTTATGATTAATTACAATTTGCTATCAAGGGCAGTTATCAATCCAACTATTTATAAAGAGTTAAGAGATAAGAGGCTCCAGTATAAAAAAGAGCATAACGATTTACATCAACCACTTAAACTCATATTAAATAAGACCTATGGAGCAATGAAAGATAGAAACAACACTCTTTATGACCCAAGAAATGCTAATAGAGTATGTATCTATGGTCAATTACTTTTACTTGATTTAATTGAGAAGTTAGAGCCATATTGCATACTTATTCAGTTAACAGAATGGCTGAATAAAAACTCATTGAACTCAAACAAAGAGGTGTATATGAAAAATATAAAAAATAATCATATGCTAACGGGGAACACCACCAATAAGAAGGTCAATCCCGTGGAAAGTCACAATTTTTTAAATCGCAGAAATATAGTAAAAGAATATCCTAAGAATCCTAATTATTTGGTGTCTGAAGATGGAAGAATTTATAGTAAAAAAATGAATAAGTGGTTGATACCAAAAAAAGAATTGGGATGGATATTTAAGAATACAAATGTGGAAAAACAATAAATGTCATATGACAGGATGGCATAGAGTAGTTGCAGAAACATTTATTGAAAATCCTAATAACTTACCAGTTGTTAACCATAAAGATGGAAATAAACAAAACTATATTGCATCAAATCTTGAGTGGTGTACACAACAGCAAAATATTCAGCATGCTTATAAAACAAGTTTAAGTCATATTCATTGTGAAAAGAAAGTAAATCAATATGACTTAAATGGAAATTACATAAAAACTTGGAAATCAAGAACAGATGCAGCAAGAACACTAAAAATAAATATATCTACTATATGTGCAGTATGTAATGGGAGAGTAAAAACCGCTGGTGGTTATATTTGGAAAAATTGTGAAATCTCTAACGACTATCGAAAACCTATTGAAAAGTAGAGTTAGTAGAGTACACCTATTATTTGTACATAGGTGGAAGTAGTGAGAATCAACATATACGTTGATTAAGATATAGTCTAACCTTATAGGATGGAAAACTATAAGAAAGTTGCAAATACTGATGGCCTATTCATTACTGATTATGATGATAAAGTATATGACATAGCAAAAGAGTGGCAAGAGAGGACACATTTAACATTAGAGTTTACTGAAGCAGTAGAGATATGGCAGAAAGATGTAAATAATTATGTTTTAGTGCTAAATGATGGTTCAATTAAAACTAAGGGAGCATATGTGAAGCCATTAACTGATTTAGATTACGGCGATTATCCTGTGATTAACAAAGCCATAATTAACTACTTAACAAAAAACATACCACTTAAAGAAACAATAAATAATACTAAAGATTTAATTGACTTTCAAATGGTTTGTAAAATATCAGGTAAGTTCTCGGCGATTTATTATGGGAGCACACGTTTGCAAGAAAAATGTGTGAGAGTGTTTGCAGGACCAACAACTAACCCTGGGATATTTAAGCAGCATTCTGAAAGTTTATCATTTTTTAAGATACCTAATACACCAGAGCATGTGTTTATAGATAACACTGACATTCATGGTAAACTTGTACCGTCAATACTTGATAGGCAGTTCTATATTGATTTAGCAAAAAAGAGATTGGAGGAATTTTTATGAATTATATGATTAAAATAAATATTACTTTGCAAGGAGGACAAAATGCCAAGAACTAAGAAAACAGAAGTCCAAACTACTGCACAAACGAACACCAAGGCAATGCGAGATGCAAGACACTCAAAAGTAGTATCAACAAGAGTACCAATAGTTAAAGAGGTGCCAGTTACCCATTCAACACAATTTGACTATAGAGAGGCATTATCAAACGGAATTATGTGCTGCCTTGCAGGAATAGTCGGAGATGATTACAAAAGTTTCTATGCTTACAAAATACTCGCTTTTTATAGAGAGCATAAGAGATATAAAGAGTTCTTTACTTTCGCACATAGTTTAAAAACTCATAACTTAAAAACTCATAACTTAAAAACTCATAAACTAAAGAGAGATGATTTTAAAGTAGAGTATCATACATTAGTTGATGGTTATAATTTTAAGAATAAGACCATAGCAGTTGATTTTGATGGGACACTCTGCACAAACAAATATCCTGATATCGGCTTACCTAATGTAACACTTATAGAGCGACTTATTAAACTCAAAGAGAATAATACCATAATTCTTTGGACTTGTAGAAATGGTAATAAATTAAATAGTGCAGTTGAGTGGTGCAAGAGTCACGGATTAGAGTTTGACTATGTGAATGAGAACTCTGAATTAACACTCGCAAAATACAACTATGAAGACTCAAGGAAAATTACAGCCGATATCTATATTGATGATAAAGCGAGGACAACACTATGAAAAAATTATATGACGAGGTAGTCGTATGAGTGAGATTTATAGAGGCTATGTCGAGTTAAATGATAATAAAAAAGCAAAGTACTCATACAAGAAAGGCAAACCACTCTTATCATTATCTGATGCTGAGACAAAAGAAAACTATGCAGGTGTTTTAAATGACAACATAATTTTAATTGACATTGATGATGAGAAACAATCTGAAATACTTAAAAATATCATAATATCAGAGCACATTAACAGCAAAATCATAAAAACAACTCGTGGAAGACATTTTCTTTTTACAAATACTATTATTAAAAAATGCTATACACATACCACACTTGCAGTAGGACTTACAGCCGATATTAAAGTCGGTATTAAAAACTCATATCAAGTGTTAAAGTATCACGGAGAAACTCGCACAACTGAACTCAACCTTGATTTGTCACCTCTACCACCATTCTTAATACCAGTCCTTGAAGCACCAGAGTTTATCGATATGCAAGAAGGTGATGGAAGAAATCAGAACCTATTTAATTATATTCTAACTCTTCAAAAGTATGCTTTATCAATTGAGGAAATTAGGCAGACTTTAACACTAATCAACAAGTACATTTTATCAGCACCACTGTCAGAAAATGAACTTAATCAAATAATGAGAGATGAGGCATTCCAAAAGCCAGTGTTTTATGATAATAAAAGATTTATGCATGAGGTGTTTGGTGACTTTTTGCAGAACACATATCACATAAAAAGAATCAATGGAATGCTCCATGTGTATATGGATAATGTTTATAAACCAGACACTAAAATGATTGAGTATTTAATGTTACTACACATTAAAGAGTTAACAGCACAAAAGCGACAAGAGGTTCTTAAGTATTTAAATGTTGTTTGTAAAGACAATATGAAAATGTCGTCTGTTGATTTAATACTTTTTAAGAACGGTGTCTATGACATAAAAAATGATGAGTTTTTAGAACCGAGTCCGTCATACATCATTACAAATCAAATACCACATAATTATAATAAAAATGCTTACTCAAAAACTGTGGATGAAGTGCTTGATAATCTTGCCAATGGAAATCATAAAAATCGGTTATTGTTAGAAGAAATGATAGGTTTTTGTTTCTATCGTAGGTCTGAAGATGGTAGATGTTTTATTTTGAAAGGTAAGGAGGCAAATGGTAAGTCAACACTCTTAACCGCATTATTCACTTTACTTGGAGAAGAAAATGCATCATCACTTGATTTAAAAGAGCTTGATGATAGGTTCTCAACTATAATGCTACACAATAAACTTGCTAATATTGGAGATGACATTTCAGATGAGTATATTCCTACAGCTGGTGTATTTAAAAGAATAGTTACAGGTAATAGAATAACAGCCGAGCAAAAGGGTGTTGATAAGACAGAGTTTTATCCATACAGCAAACTTATATTTTCAGCAAACAACATACCCAGAATTGGTAAGGGAAAAGATGCTGCTGCTATAGCGAGGCGTATGGTTATTGTTCCGTTAACAGCCACATTTAAAGAAGAAGGTGTGACAAGTAAAACGAATGCTACATTTAGACCATACATTATTGATGATTTAATCTCTGAAGAGTCAATGGAGTATTTAATACTTCTCGCAATCAAAGGTCTTAAGAGGTGGCTTACCAATAAAAAATTCACTATGGGAGAGAATGTAATGAAAGCCATAGATGAGTTTAAGCACGACAATAATCCTTTACTTGGGTTCTTTGAAGAATTACAAGATGAAGGTTTAGATCAGTCGCTTGATGACCATACTACGAATGACATATACACAAGATATAACAGTTACTGTAGTGAGAATGGGTTTCAGGCACTTGGGAAGAATTGGTTTGTTAGGCAGTTGATTGAATACTTTTCTGATTATGAAATTTTTAGGAAGAGTGCAAAAGTGGATGGTAAAGTTCTAAAAATTTCTTTGATCCGAAAGAAAATTGACTTAAAAACTACTGAAACTGATGAAAAGGTAGTCAGGCAAGAAAGCGGAAACGGAAATAGCGAAATGACAAAAGGTTGATTTTAGTGGGTTTTTATAATTAAGGTAGTCAGGTAGACAGGTATTATATATCTATAGAGGTTTAGTAAATTTATAAAATTTTCTTAATTTCTTGTAAATAAATAATATATATATAGTATATATATAATGTCTACCTGTCTACCTGTCCACTACATTTAGGAGCTCACACCCTAGGATTGTTTAAAATTGTGGAGATATATATGGGGGGACGCCCCTTTTAACTATAACCGGTTTAGCAATTAGAAATTTCTAACAGTATATTTAAGAGATAGCTATCTCACATTTTGTGAGGTAAATAAAATGACAGGAGAAGAATTTTTAACAAGGGGAAATAGACTAAAATATAAAATTAGAAATTTGACTGAAGCATTAGAATATTGGAATGCAAAAGCAACAAGTACAAGTTTAATCTACAGTGAAATTGGCAGACAGAAAACAAATGAAATTCGAAGTAATGAAAAATATGTCTTTAAGATTATTGAAATTGAAGACAAGATTAAAAAAGAGCTCGATAGGCTTTATGAAATTAAATTAGAAATACAGGAAGTTGTGTTAAGAGTTGTAGATCCAATAGAACAATCTATATTATTTAAAAGGTATATTGAAGAACTATCTTGGAATGAAATTGCAAAGTCAGAAAATTTTACAAAAAGGAATATTTTCATCAAACACAATAAAGCTATAAAAAGTGTTGAAAAAATATTGAATGAGGTGACTAACTATTAAATGTCATATAGAGAAGCAATTGAAGATGGGATTGTTATAATGACAAACTCTCAAGGGTATAATACATATTATATTCCTTGTCATATATGTGGAGCATCAGTTCCCAACTGGGCTTATAAAAGAAATTTAAAATATACTTGTAATTCTTGTAGAGAGTTGCTAATTGAGAATCAACGAGAAGAATTAAAAGAGAATACAAAAGAGAAAAAACTAAAATGGGCTATTGGTAGAATTTCAAAAGTTGCAGATATAAAAAAATATGAAAAAGCAATTATTGAAGTCAAAAAAGAATTTGATGTAAGAGGATGGTATCAAAGCACTGAAGAGATAATGGTTGCATTGGAATTAAAGAAGAGAAAAGTTCCTTATATTCACCAATATAAAATTAAAGATTACAAAGTTGATTTTCTTATACCACAATTTAAAGTAGTTTTAGAAGTTGATGGTATATTTCACACAAAAGAAAAAAAGGATAAAGAATTATTGAGAGATGAGATTATAAAATTTAATCTTGGAGATGAATGGGAAATAATCCACATTAAGACAGAAAATATAAACATCAATGTAACACGACTAATTCCAGCAATAAAAGGTGTAAAAGAATACAGAAGCAAAAAATAAAGTTTTCACTACTTTTCACTTGTTTTCACTTGTTGGCAGTCTGTATATATGCTAATATGTCATTAATTAAAATTATATTTAAAACTCTCAAAAGTCATGCAGCGACTTGCGAGAGTTTTTTGTTTGAAAAAGTTTGGAGTGAATTGGGAGCAGATATGCCAAGTAAAGCAAAAAGACAATGTAAAGTGTTCGGATGCAAAAACTATGCTAAAGACAATGAAGCATATTGTGAAGAACATTTAAAAAATGAAAATAGAAAATACAATAAATATTTAAGAGGTTATGATGCACACGAACGATATGACAGTAGGTGGATCAAAGTTAGAAACATTTATATAAAACAACATCCACTTTGTGAAGAGTGTCTTAAAGAAAATAAATACACTAAAGCAACATTGGTACATCATAAGATTCCAGTTGCTGTTGATGAAAATAAAAAATACGATTTAGAAAATTTAGAATCGTTGTGTGAGCATCATCATCAATTGATACATAAGAATATGCTTGAAGAATATAAATATAATTTTTGAAAAATAAATTATAAAGTTGTCGCTACCCACTCGCAACTAAAAAAGTAAGATTTCAAGCAGGGGGCGAGACACTCTTAAAAAATTTTATTTTTACTGCTCGGCGCGTGGTGCTATACGCAACTTTTTTTATTCAAACATAGGGATAGGGAAAAATCAAACAATGCTTATTTTATAAGGGTTTTTGCGATTTTGATATTTGTGAAAATTCAGCGAACATTCAGCGAACATTTTAACAAAAAAGGAGTTTTATGGCAAAAGACGGAACATATAGAGGTGGTGCAAGAATAGGTGCAGGTCGACCACATAAACCACTTGAAGAAAAAGTGGCTGATGGCGACATAAAGTTAAGTGAAATAAACGAATTAGTCCTAGAACCTATAACTGAACTTGATGCAACTGAGATGCCACCGATTGATGAGTATTTAACAGCGAATCAAAGAAATGGAAAGCCACTCGGTGCAAAAGAGATTTATTTAGATATTTTCAAATGGGTTAAATCATTAGGATGCGAGAAGAAAATATCACTGAAACTATTAGAGCAATATGCAATGGATAGAGCAAGATGGATACAATGCGAGAATGCAATATCGGAATATGGTTTTTTAGGAAAACATCCTACTACTGGTGCAGCAATGCAAAGCCCCTATGTAGAGATGTTATTAAAATTTGAAAAAGCAATGAATAGCACATACTTTTTGATAAGACAAGAAGTGAGAGAATATTGTGTATCAGGGTTTATTGAATACACACCAGAGGATGCTATTTATAGCGATATATTAGATTAAAGGAGAGTGAAATTTATGTTTGAAAAGTGTAACCCACAGCATGTCGATAAGATATGTGATAGGATAGGTGGAGCAATAGTTGATTTAGGTTATAAGTTGCAAGATAATCCAAAGATAGCAGGAGAATGTCTATTAGGGCACGGCAATTGTCATATCATTATTGAAACATCGGTTGATTACAAGAGAGAAGACATTGAATCAATAGTTCATAGGATTGCAGGATTTAATGTTAAAGTGGATCTTCAAATAGTTCCACAAGACATACATCTTGCTGATAATCAAGCTGGTAAAATCAAATGTGGAGATAATGGAATATTCAAAGGTTGCAAAGTAAGTGAAGAAGAAAAGAGGCTCACAAGAATTGTGAGAGCACTTTATAAAAAATATGCATTTGATGGCAAATATATATATGATAGCGAGAGAGACACACTTATTGCATGTCAATCAAATGTAGATAGTGATGAGTTAAGAGAAGAGTTGGAATTAACTGGTATAAAAAACATCATAGTTAATCCACTCGGCTACTGGACTGGTGGTAGTGATGTTGACACAGGTGCAGTGAATAGAAAATTAGGTTCTGATATGGGTCGTTCAGTAACTGGTGGTGGTTTACACTTTAAGGACATTAGTAAAGCTGATGTAGCAGTAAATGTGTATTTACACAAGATATGCCAAGAGTGTAAAGATGATGAGCTACCAGTTAAGTTTGGAGTGTGTGCCATAGGTGACACGGATGTGTGTATAGATAATAAAAAGATACCGTATAAAGAAATTACAAAAGTCGCACTTGATTACATTAGAGAGTTAGGTGGCTTTGAGAAATTAGCAGAATGGGGACTTATATAGTCCTCATTTTTTATGGGAGAGTTTATGGATAACAAAGAAATTCAAGAGAGAGAATTAAAATACATAAAAGTACCAGTTAGTGTTTTAGTGCCATATGCAAGAAATACAAGAACACACACTGATGGGCAAATAGATCAAGTTGCAGCATCAATTAGAGAATTTGGCTTTATGAATCCAGTAATCATAAATGGAGATAACACAATACTTGCAGGACATGCGAGAGTATTAGCAAGTAAGAAGTTAGGTCTTGAGTATGTTCCTTGTTTGATAGCTGATCATTTAAGTGAAGCACAAAAGAAAGCATTTATTATTGCTGATAACAAAATAGCGGAAAATGCTGGTTGGGATACTGAACTCTTAAAGGTTGAGTTAGAAGATTTGAAAGGCTCTGACTTTGATGTCGAGATACTTGGCTTTACAGATAAAGAGTTATCTAAAATCTTTGATGAGGGAAAAGAAACCGAAGATGATAACTTTGACTTAAACAAAGCACTTGATGAAAAAGCATTTACAAAACTTGGGGATGTGTGGTTAATTGGTGGTCATCGTCTTATGTGTGGTGACTCAACAAAGGCTGATGATGTAAAAGTATTAATGGATGGAAAGAAAGCCAACTGTTGCATAACAGATGCTCCTTACAATTGCAATATACGGGGTGGTTGTCATGAAAATGGTAAAGGCAAAACTGGTGGTCTTTCAATTATGAATGATAATTTTGAAAAGTCTGAAGATTTTTACAATTTTTTACTTGCGGCATATAAAAATGTATACGAAAGTTTGGCTGATGGTGGGACTTTTTATGCATTTCATTCTGATGCGGAGAAAGTTAATTTTTATAATGCAGTAGTTGGTGCTGGCTTTCATTATTCAACTACTTGTATATGGGTTAAAGATACATTGGTAGTAGGTAGAATGGACTATCAAATGAGACATGAACCAGTAATTTATGCATTTAAGGATACAGCTAAACATGAGTGGTTTAGTGATAGAAAACAAACAACTGTGTGGGAGTTTGCAAGACCAAAAAAATCAGAGTTACATCCGACCTCAAAGCCCCTTCCATTAATTGCATATCCAATAAAAAACTCAACACAAGAAAACGGAATAGTGCTTGATCTATTTGGAGGGAGCGGTTCATGCCTAATGGCTTGCGAACAACTTGGTCGCATTGCTTACCTTATGGAACTTGATTGTAAATATTCTTCTGCAATAGTTAGAAGATATGTGTCATTTAAGAACAATAATACCGATGATGTATTTTGTATAAGAAATGGAGAAAAAATAAAATGCCTTGATATTTATGATCCAAGTAAAGAAGAGTTTAAGTTTAATGAACAAAGTGTAAATTAAGGAATTGTTAAATTGGAGGTAATAATATGGGAGATGATTTCTTTGCGAGTGATGAAAAATATGGCAAATTAAGAATAAAAAAAATATATGAAAATGAGAAATGTTTATGTAAGTGTGATTGTGGAAGACTATGTGTAAAGACATTAAGTAGTATATTAAAAGGAAGTGTAAAAAACTGCGGTCATTGTATAGAAAATACATATGTGGATTGTGATGATGGTAAAAGTGTGGAAGTGACTACAAGTAATAATATGTGCTTTTACATAGATAAGGAAGATGAAGAAATTGTAAAGAAATATAAATGGTATATTACAGTCAGTTCAAGAGGAGTGAAGATTGTAGAAAATATTGATGGTGTCTTTTTGTATCAAATTTTAATGCCAAAAAAGAAAGGATTTGAAATTGATCATAAAGATTTAGACACTTTGAATAATAGAAAATCTAATTTAAGATATTGTACACATCAGCAAAATCAAATCAATCAATCACTTCAAAAAAACAATACATCAGGGTTTACTGGAGTTAGATATTGTGAACAAAGAGAAAAATTTATTGCGAGAATAAAAATTTCACAAAAAGATATTCATTTAGGATATTATGAAACTTTAATAGAGGCTGTACAAGCAAGAAATGAAGGTATGAAATTTATGTTTGGTGAGTATGGTAGGTATAATGATGTGGAAGAAGCACCTCAATGGATAAAAGACAAAGTACTAAAAATTTGCTTAAGATATGCCAATTTATCAGTGGCATAGGGAGTTTTCATATGAGTAAATTTAGAGTAATAGAATTATTCAGTGGCTTAGGGGCGTGTAGTAAAGCATTAAAAAGAGTAGGACTTGATGTTGAGATTGTGGATGCAGTTGAACTTGATAAATATGCTATAAAAAGTTTTAATGCAATACACGGAACTTTCTTCTCATCACAAGACATTATTAAATGGGATAAGGATTATAAAAACATAGATTTAATATGTGGTGGATTTCCTTGTTTCCCGGCAGGAACATTAGTTTTAACAGACAAAGGATATATAGAGATTGAAAATATAAAAATAGGTGATAAAGTCTTAACTCACAAGGGTAGATGGAAAAAAGTGACGAATACAGGTTCACATGTTGCAAATACCATAAAATTAAAAGGCAATCACTATGGCTTAGAGTGTACACCAAATCATCCAATTTATTCTGCAGACATTAAACAATGTAAATATAAGTTTAATAGTGGTTGGGGACGAAAATTAAAATTTAATAAAGTTTATTCTTGGGTAAGAGCAGATGAGATGAAAGATAAGTATTGGGGAACACCAACACATATAGATTATATTCCAATTAGTCCTCCGATTTATTCATGCGATAAGAGAGAAAAAGAAATGCCAGTGATGAACGAGGCATTTTTTTATTTCATAGGTAGATGGCTTGGTGATGGATGGGTTAGAAATGGTCAAAGAAGTGGGAGACCTAAGTGGCAAACAAGTGGTGTGATTTATTTATGTGATTCATTTGATAAAGAGAATGAATTAATAAATACAGTCAAAACAATTTCTAAAAGGTATAGTGTTTCAAAAGAACGAACAAATGTAAAGATAAAATTTTGTAGTAAAGTTTTATGTAATTGGCTTGTAGATAATTTTGGTAAAGGTGCAATAAATAAGAGAATTCCATCTTGGGTTTATTGTATGAATAAAAAATATAGACAAAGTTTATTAAATGGCTATTTAGATTCAGATGGACATAAAGTTTCAAGTGGCTTTTATAGGGGTTATACAATTAGCAAAAAGTTAGTAATGGGTTTAAGAACACTTGCTGAGACTCTCGGATACACAACATCCATACATTTTAATCAAGTAAAACCTAAAACTTTTATTGAAGGAAGAATTGTAAATCAACATAATAGTTACACAATTGATTTTAATAAAAATAGTATTGATAACAAATTAGCAGATGATTTTCAAGGATGGTATAAAGTAAAAAACATAATTAGTGGAAATGATAATGTTGTTGTATATAACTTAACAGTTGAAGAAGACAATAGTTATGTTGCAGATACAATAGTAGTCCATAATTGTCAAGATATATCAGTGGCTGGAAAGCAAGCAGGAGTTATTAAAGGCAAAACAAGATCAGGTCTTATGTATGAAATGCTTCGTATAGTTTCAAAAATAAAACCTAAGTATGTGGTAGCAGAGAATGTAAAAAATTTACTTTCAAAAAGACATATTGCAGCACTTGAAGAATATTTGAAAGAGATGGATGCTATCGGATACAACACAAAGTACGAAGTAATGAATGCTAAAGATTTTGGAGTCCCACAGAATCGTCCACGTGTTTTTATTGTGTCAATTAGAAAAGACATAAAGAAAGACTTCAAGTTCCCAGAGAAACAAGAGTTAAAAGTTTTCTTAAAAGATTTACTTGAAGAAAATGTAGATGAGAAGTATTTTTTATCAGAAAAACTGATACATTGCTTCAGCACCGATAAAGGCAACTATCCAAGAAAAGATAGATTTGAAAGCAGTATAAATTGCAAAGTTGGTAAATGTGTAACCACTATGGCAGGTCATAGACCGACTGACAATTTTGTGAGTGAGTAATGGATATTAAAAAATACATAAAAGAGCATAGCGAGATACTTGGCATTATGATAGACAATAAACTCTACATTAAAAATGCTACGAACACAGGGTATTTGGAAGCTGAGCTTTATGATGGCATTGATTTATCTTTTATGGGGCAAAATCAAAAAAGAGGAAGAGTGCAAAAGCAAATAACAAATACCATAACTTGTAGTGGTAGGCTTGGAGTAGTTGTATGATTAAAGATGAGATGATAGATGCAATAGTTAATAGCAACCTACTTGAACCATATGATTTTATTGATGTTTCGTATGCTAATGCGAGATTCAAGGAAATAAAGCAAAATAAACTACATAAGCAGATGGTTGGTGGCATTGCTCCTTGCATAAAAACAAATATACAAAATTATGGAGTAGTAGTGTATGAGAATTAGAGTTCTTGGAAACTATAAGCCGAGTGGATATTGTAGTGGCAGGATAATTGATAAAAACTATATAGCACCAGCCGTTATGGAGAATCACGGAGAGGTCACTTGCATAACTGTAAATGATGATGGGCTTACAATTGATGAAATAATAAAGCAAGTAAATGAATTCATTAGGAAAAGGAATAGTGTGTATGTCAAATAACATTATATGGCTTGGAAGTTATAATCCAAGAGGCTTTTGTAATGGAAAAATCATAGATAAGTCAGGGATAAGCCCTGCACTTTGTAATTTTAAAGGTGCAGAACATGCTATACCGATAAATGATGAGAAGTATTTACTTGATGAAAAAAGAAAGATGGTTAGTAAATATGTAAAATTAAGGGATAAAGGAAAACTTATGGATAAAAAGAAATTAAGAATAAGACGATTAACACCAAGAGAATGTTTTCGTTTGATGGATTTCGATGATGAGGATTTTGATAAAGTAAAAGATATTAATTCTAATTCACAATTGTATCGCCAAGCGGGGAACTCAATCGTAGTAAAATGTTTAGAGGAGATTTTCAAAAATCTCTTTTTTGATGAAATAGAAAAGTGTAAATATAAATAAATACACACATAATTTTCTAAAATTTTACTTGATATAGTTTTGTAAATTAGGTAATATGTGATACTAACAAAAAAGGATTAGGAGGTATTTTCACATATGGAAAAGGTAGATGGTTATTCAATAACTGTTCCGATGCCAACTGAAATGAGCGAAGACATATTTAAAGAGCGACTCACAAAATTACTCAATGCAAAAGCGAACATAATTAAAAAGGCATTAAACACAGACACTGTTGATTTTGTCATTAAGGACTCTGACATAACATTTAATTGGTTAAAAGGTGATGCAACACCAGAGTTAATTCAAGCAACAACGAAGTTGATTTGTGGCATAGTAAAACTGATAACTACTGGTAAATCAGTCAAATGTAAAGAAAGAGAGATAAAGTCAGAAAAGTATGCAATGAGATGTTTTTTATTAAGGCTTGGGTTCATAGGAGATGAATTTAAACTTGATAGAAAAGTGTTAATGCAAAATTTAACTGGGTCATCATCATTCAGGACGGAGATAAAGATATGAGAATTACAAAAGAAGAATTAGATAAATTAAAAACTGAGTATCCAGTAGGTTGTAGAGTAGTCTTAAAGAAGATGGATGACCCACAAGCAGTGCCTGTAGGAACTAAAGGATTTGTAAGAGGAGTTGATGACATTGGGAACATTTTAATGCGATGGGACAATGGTTCTGGTCTTAATGTAATTTACAACGAAGACAAGATAGAAAAAGTTAAATGCAAAAAATGTGGTGCTGATATAATTGGGTATCCTGCATTATCAAGAGTTAATAATAATGATGAGTTGTGTGCTGATTGTGGAAATCGAGAGGCATTAGAGATTATAGGAAAGAGTACTAAAGAGATTGAAGAAGTTGTAGAAAAGATTAATGAAATAAAAAAGAAAATAGTAGCCCAATAATTCAAACTTATTTTGTTATTACAGGACACAAATAAAACGAATATAAGACGCTAAAATGTAAGAATTAATAACTTGCTATTTTTACACTTTTACGGCAGTATACACATAAACATTAAAAAGAAAGGACAGGCTTGAAGCCTGAAGGGTAAAAGAAAATGACAACAGCAAATGTAAATGTAAACTTTGTAAAGGAAAACAAAACAAAAAATTATTGGACTTGGCATGATGGTTATCAAGTAGATAGACTAATAGACAAGATTAAAAAATTTGATTTAGAGAATGTAGAGATTGCACTTGACTGGGGTAAGGATGAAGATGGGCGTGACCATAAATTTGAAAAAGCAGAAGAGAGCGACGTAAGAGGAGATTGGACTTGGACACTTACAATCATTGACAAGAACACAGCAGTATTAAACGGCTCAGGTTGCGGCGAAGGCAAAACAAAATGGTACAACTTAAAGGAGAGTAAGTAATATGAAAAGTAAAGAGTTAATAGAGCAAGCAACAAAGTATAAAAGATATTTTAACATAAGAATTGATGAGTTTGGTGCTGAAAGAAGCATTAAATGTAAAGCAGGAAGGTTAGAGATTTATGCACAACTTTATAAAAACAAACTTAGTGCCAATATTTATACACACCCAGTTGAGACAGCATTTGAAACAGAAGTGTTATGTAAAAATTGTAAGACGATGGATGAAGCAGTAAAACTTATGAAAGCAACTGAAGAAAAATACAAAAAGATGAAGACTTGGTGTCCATTTCTTTACGAGGAGGGAAAAAAAGAAAAATAGAGATTTAGATAATGTAATAATGTGGCTCATTTTAATAATGTCAATACCATTTATGTTAGTGATTATGGGTTAATCAAAGATAGCAGAGTTAATAACAAAGGGAGGATAAAAAGATGGATGATTTAGGATATGAAATGACAATGGATGCCTTAATGGAGGCAGGACTTACAGAAGATGAAGCAGAAGATATGATACTTGAATACGATTACTTATTTGAAGATTAAATTAGAATTTAATTGATGAAAGCCCCATAGGGCTTTTGTCGTTCATATATAGATTATTAGAAAGAACCTAAGGGTTCTTTTTTATTTAAGGGGAAGGTTATGGGTGATGAGAAGATTAGAAAACTACGAGCCTACAAAGTTTATGCTTCCTACTTCGCATTACGATAAAGAAAAGGCGGATAGAGCAGTTAGGTTTATAGAGCATTACTTAAAACACACAAAGGGTGAGTGGGACAAGAAGCCATTTGTATTAATTGATTGGCAAGAAAGAATTATAAGAGACATATTTGGAGTGATTAAAGAAAACGGATATAGACAATTTAATACAGCATTTATTGAGTGTGCGAAGAAACAAGGAAAAAGTGAGTTAGCGGCAGCCGTTGCACTTTATCTTTTATGTGCTGATAGAGAGCCAGGTGCTGAGATTTATGGCTGTGCATCCGATAGACAACAAGCAAGTATTGTGTTTGATGTAGCAAAAGAGATGGTTAGAAAGTCACCTGAATTATCAAGAAAAATAAAAATACAAGAAGCAAGTAAGAGATTAAGATATAAATCAACAAATAGTTTTTATCAAGTGCTATCTGCAGAAGCATATAGTAAACATGGATTCAATATTCACGGACTAATCTTTGATGAGTTACATTCAATGCCTGATAGAAAACTATTTGATGTAATGACAAAAGGTAGTGGCGATGCAAGAAAACAACCGCTATTCTTTTTTATAACAACAGCAGGGAATGATTTAAATTCTATATGTTATGAAGTTCATAAAAAAGCAAAAGACATACTTGAAGGAAGAAAAATAGATCACACATTCTACCCAGTAATTTATGGAGCAGAGATGGACGATGATTGGACTTCAGAAGAAGTATGGATAAAAGCAAATCCATCATTAAATATAACAGTAGATATAGAAAAAGTTAGAGATGCTTGTGAGTCTGCAAAACAAAACCCTTCAGAAGAGAATACATTCAGGCAATTAAGATTAAATCAATGGGTAAAACAAAGTATAAGGTGGATGCCAATGGATAAGTGGGATGCTTGCAAAACTGAAATAAATGAAGAAGAGTTATTTGGTCGTATATGTTATGGCGGACTTGATTTATCATCAACTACTGATATAAGTGCATTTGTATTAGTGTTCCCACCACTTGATGAAGATGATAAATACATAGTTCTTCCTTACTTTTGGATACCAGAAGAAAACATCGATTTAAGAGTAAGGAGAGATCATGTGCCATATGATGTGTGGAAAGCAAATGGCAAACTACAAACAACTGAAGGTAATGTAATACACTATGGATTTATAGAAAAGTTTATAGAAGAACTTGGAAAGAAATACAACATTAAAGGTATATGTTTTGATAGGTGGGGAGCAGTTCAAATGTCTCAAAACTTGGAAGGCTTAGGATTTGAAGTTATAGCATTCGGTCAAGGATATAAAGATATGAGTCCTGCAACAAAAGAACTTTATAATCTTGTATTAAGTAAAAAAATAGCACATAGTGGTCATCCAGTTTTAAGATGGATGATGGATAATATTTTTATTAGAACTGACCCAGCAGGAAACATAAAACCTGACAAAGAAAAATCTACTGAAAAAATAGATGGTGCAGTTGCTTTAATTATGGCACTTGATAGGGCGATAAGAATGGGGAATAATCAAAACAATGAGAGTGTTTATGATGAAAGAGGCTTAATTGTTTTCTAAATGTGGACACAATATAAACGCTAAAAGATAAGAATTATGTAAGAATAAATAACTTGCTATATTTACACGGTTGCGGCAGTATGTGAATACAATTAAAGAAGAAAGGAACGTCAAAGCCGTAGGGTAAAAGAAAATGAAAATTTACATAACTGAAATTAAACAAAGAAACGAAGGAGATTTTAAGCATTTAGGAAACGAAGCTTATAAAACTCTTGAAGATGCAAGGTATAGTTTACAAAATGAAACAAACTTAAAGAAACTTGATACTGAAAGATTTGAGAACCATATAGAATTTTATGAAAGCTCAAACGGATTATTTACACATAGGATAACAGAGCTTGAGTTGGTATAAAGAAAGTAATTAACTTTAGATAGATACTTTTCTTTTTTGGGGGAGTAGCAGCAATGCTACTCTTTTTAGTGGAGATAATAAATGGGAATATTTAATTTATTTAAAAATAAAAGATATGCAAGAGACTCAACTGCAGGAAGTTTTTTAAGTTTCTTTTTTGGGAACACATCATCTGGTAAAAGGGTCAATGAAAGAACGGCTATGCAGATAACGGCAGTTTATGCTTGCATAAGAATTTTAGCAGAATCGGTCGCACAACTACCACTCCATTTATATAAATATAATGCTATGGGTGGTAAGGAAAAAGCGATAGGTCATTCACTTTATAGAATTTTACATGATGAACCTAACCCTGAAATGACATCATTTGTTTTTAGAGAAACATTGATGACACACCTTTTATTATATGGCAATGCTTATGCACAAATAATAAGAAATGGTAAAGGCGAGATAATTGCTTTATATCCTTTAATGGCAAACAGGATGAATGTTGATAGAGATGAAAAGGGTAACCTTTATTATGAATACCAGCATAGTCAAGATGAAGCAAATACAATGAAAGGTTCAACTGTTAGATTAAAACCTGCTGATGTATTTCATATAGTTGGATTAAGTGCTGATGGAATTGTCGGATACTCGCCGATAGCAATGGCGAAGAATGCGATAGGTATGTCAATCGCGTGTGAAGAATACGGCTCTAAATTTTTCAATAATGGAGCGGTGCCGGGTGGTGTATTAGAGCATCCTGAACACTTAAAAAAGCCAGAGTTAGTCCGCGAGAGTTGGCAGAATACATTTGGTGGTTCAATGAATGCAGGAAAAGTTGCTGTGCTTGAAGAAGGGATGAAATACCATCCGATAAGCATACCAAACAATGAAGCACAGTTTTTGGAAACAAGAAAATTTCAAATAAGTGAAATAGCAAGAATTTTTAGAGTGCCAAATCACATGATATCAGACTTAGAGCATTCATCATTTAATAACATAGAGCAGCAATCATTAGAGTTTGTCAAATATACATTAGAGCCGTGGATAAGCAGATGGGAGCAAGCAATAGTTAGATCACTCTTAAATGAGAATGAGAAAAAAGAGTATTTTGCAAAATTCAATATCGATGGGCTCTTAAGGGGAGACTATAAATCAAGAATGGAAGGTTATGCAGTAGCAAGACAGAATGGTTGGATGTCAACTAATGATATAAGGCAACTTGAAAACTTAGATCAAATATCAGATGAAGAGGGTGGTAATGCATATCTTGTTAATGGAAATATGATTCCACTTAAATATGCAAAAGAAAAAATTTATACGGAGGATACAAATGAAGAAGTTTTGGAAATGGAAGGAAAGAGAGATACAAAACAAAGAGGACGGAACGGTAGAAACCGAGCGAGTCCTTATTCTTAATGGTGAGATAGCGAGTGAATCGTGGTTTGGAGATGAGATTACACCTAAACAATTTAAAGATGAATTAAATAGTGGAAAAGGCGATATAGTCGTGTGGATAAATTCACCGGGTGGAGATTGTCTTGCTGCGAGTTTAATTTACACAATGCTAATGGAGTATAAAGGTCAAGTCACTGTAAAAATTGATGGCATAGCAGCATCAGCAGCATCAGTTATTGCAATGGCAGGAACTAAGGTGTGTATGAGTCCGACATCAATGCTTATGATTCATAATCCTATGACACTTGCTATGGGTGATAAAGGCGAGATGACAAAAGCAATAGAAATGCTTGATGCAGTAAAAGAGTCAATTATCAATGCATATGAATTAAAAACTGGTCTTAGAAGAAATAAGATAAGTGAGATGATGGATAACGAGACTTGGATGGACTGCAAAAAAGCAATAGAACTCAAATTTTGTGATGAGATGTTAACAAGAGAAGAGCAAGACATAATTGAGAGAGATTTAGAGCCACAAATGTTTGAGAAAAAAGTAATGGAAGCAAATTTAAGAAATAAACTTGAAGAGAAGTACTTAATAAAGAAAGTAGAAGAGCCAACTGGTACATCAATAGATGATGTAAATAAGAGGCTTGATTTAATCAAAAAATTTATTTAAAAGGAGATTAAAAATTATGACAATTCAAGAGTTAATTAACAAGAGAGCGAGTGCTTGGCAAGCAGCAAAAGACTTCGCAGAGAATCACAAAAATGAAAATGGCATTATACCAGAAGCAGATATGGAGACTTACAACAAGATGGAAAAAGACATATCTGACTACACAAAAGAGATTGAGAGAATGCAAAGGCAAGAAGAAATGGATAGAGAGCTTGAAAAAGCGACATCTACACCAATTGTAGAAAAGCCACAAAAGATGCAAGATGAAGAGCCAAAGTCATTCAGAGCCACAAAAGAGTATAAAGAGGCAATGCTTGATGCAATGAGAAACAACTTCAGAAAGGTCTCTAATGTTTTACAAGAAGGTGTGGATGCCGATGGTGGATATTTAGTGCCAGAGGAATTAGACCACAAACTTGTAGAGAAACTAAACGAAATAAATATGTTTAGGAGCTTTGCTGAAAAGATAAAGACTGGTGGTGAGAGAAAGATAAACATAGCAGATGGCGACCCAGCAGCAAGTTGGATTGAAGAGGGTGGAGCACTTGTATTTTCTGATGCTAAATTTAGTCAAATAACTTTAGATGCACATAAACTCCATGTTGCAATTAAAGTAACTGAAGAACTTTTATATGACAACGTATTTAATCTTGAGGATTACATTGTTAAAAAGTTCGCAGAGGCTTTATCAAATGCAGAAGAAGATGCATTCCTTAATGGAAATGGCACAGGAAAACCTACTGGCATATTTGATGTGGCTGCTGGTGGAACAGTAGCAGAAGAACTCGCAACTGCAAACCTTAAGGCTGATAACATTATGGATTTAATCTATGATTTAAAGAGACCTTATAGAAAGAAAGCAAGATTTATCACAAATGATAAGACAATAGCTCTAATTAGAAAACTTAAAGACAATAATGGTGCTTATCTTTGGCAGCCATCACTTGTAGCAGGAGAACCTGATAAAGTTCTTGGATACCCAATACACACATCTGCATTCTGTCCACAAATGGAAGCAGGTAAACCATTTATGGCATTTGGAGATTTTTCTTATTACAAGATAGGTGATAGGGGAACAAGATCATTTGCAGAGTTAAAAGAGTTATTTGCAGGAAATGGTATGGTTGCTTTTGTAGCAAAAGAAAGAGTTGATGGTAAACTCACACTTAAAGAGGCAATACAGATAATGAAAGTAAAAGACAATGCCACAACAAATACAACCACACCATAATAAATAAAGGAGAGAGATATGGTTACACTTGATGAAGCAAGAAATTATCTGAAAGTTGATACAACAGATGATGACAATTTAATTGAAGATTGTTTAGATGCATCTATTAGGTATGTAAAAGACATTTTAAGAGTTGATGATTTCAAAGATTTTAAGAAGAAAGAGAAATCACTCATTAAGGTAGCCATATTTTATTCTCTTCATTTTTTATATGAAGGTAGGGGTAATGCCAACCACCACGAGTTAATGAAGACAATAAGGTCACTACTATCAGGATTAAGGAGTGTAGAGTTTTGATAAATATAGGCAGATTAAGAAATCGAATACAGATACTTGACTATAGAGAGGATGAAAACGAACTCGGTCAAACGATAAAAGGTATAGTTCCGATAAGAACAGTATGGGCTGAAATTCATCCACTAAAAAGTAAAGAATATATTGAAGCGGGGCTCACACAAACTGAAACCACTTATAAAATTACTGTGAGATATTTTGAAGGATTAACTGAAGAGATGGTCATAGGTTATAAGGATAGCCAGTTTTCTATAGTGTCTATTTGTGATATTGAGATGAAGCATTTATATTATGAACTTATGTGTAAAGAAATAAAGAAAAAGAGGAAGAAGGAAGATGATAGAGGTTGATTTATCAGATTTAGAGAAATTGGCAGAGGATTTTTCAAAAGTTGCATATATGTATCCGAAGGAAGTTAATTCTTTCATGAGTAGGCAAGCGAGTGGCACTGCAAAAGAGATAGAAAAACACGAAAAGCCACAATGGAAGACACAGACACATATGAATGCTAAAAACTGGATGCCGTTCTCTAAAGGTAGATACAAAAAATCAAGTGAAAGAGATGGAATTAAATCTTGGTGGATAATAAAAAACAAAGTGTGGTATGAGAGGCTTGTAAATCTCGGACATAAAATTATGAGAAATAAGAAAGTGGTAGGAGTAGTTCATCCTACTAATTTTATTGAGAAAGGTGCTAAAAGTTATGAACCAAAACTCTATAGGAATTTTGAAAAATTAGTAAGGAAGTTAATGGGAGATGCTTGAGTTAAGTAAGATATTAAAATCATTTAATGACACATTAAAACAAAATTTTAATTGTAGGGTTTATGGTAAGGAAACGAATAAAGAATACAAGATGCCGTGCTTTAGCACAGAGCTCATAGTTAGTCCAATGGAAAAACTAAATAAACATTTTGTAAAAACAGAAATCACTATAAATTGTGCTTATCTAATGGAAACGGTTAATCAAGTAGAGCAATACAAAATTATAGAAAAGATGCGAGAGTTATTTCTTGATTATTTAGTGGTAGATGATAGGACACTTCATATAAAAGAATTTAGACAAGAATATACAGGCGAGTTAAACGATATTTTAGAGTTTCAAATAGACATTGATATTTATGACAACATTGTAAAAAGAGATATAGACCATCCGATAGAAAAAGTTGATTTAAGACTTAAGAGAAAAGAAACGGATGAAATCTATGATTAAAATTTATGACTAAGGAGGATTATATGGGAGCACCCGTTATAAACATTAGTTTTATAGAAAAAGCGAAGACAATATTTGGAAGAGCAGAGAGAGGGATAGTTGGACTTATTTTAAAGGATACATTATTACAAGACCAATCAAATAAGTTCACAGTGCAACTAACTGATGAGATACCTGAATATTTATCTGATTTTAATAAAGAGCAGATAAAATTAGCACTTATGGGTAATGTGACAGCACCTAAAAAGGTGGTGTGTTTCGTAATGAATGTAGGAGCGACTGATGAAGATGAGCCAAGTTTAACTGAAGAGTATAAGAAAGCGAGACAGTGGGTCAGAGAAACAAAAATTCATTTTTTAGCATGTCCTACAGTTGAAACTGATGGACAATTACCTGACATGATTGCTTTTGTTAAAGAAGAAATCAATGTAAATAAAAACAAAATAATGGGAGTATTCCCATTTGCAAGTAGTGAAGATAGTGATGGAATTATAGGTTGTGAGTTTACAGCTTATACTACATCACAAACATTTACAAAAGAGAGTGGAACATACACAGCAGAAGAATACTGCAGTAGAATTGCAGGATTTATTGCAGGGACTCCATTCACTCAATCTATAACTTACGGCACACTTAATGATTTATCTAATTGTAATAGATTAACAGTAGCAGAGCAGGATGAGGCGGTAGATGCAGGAAAACTTATACTTATGCACGATGGAGAGAAAGTAAAAATTGTTAGAGGTGTTAATACATTCAAATCTACAACAAAAACAAAGAGTATAAGTTTTAAGAAAATAAAAATAGTAAATATTATGAATTTAATTTATGATGATTTAATAAAAACCATAAGGGATGAGTACATAGGAAAGTTCAATAATGATTACGATGATAAGTGCATACTTGTAACTGCTATAAATGCTTACTTTATGAATCTAATCACACAGTCAGTTATAACAAGTGGCGAGTGTCAAATAGATTTAGAAGCACAAAGAAACTATCTAAGAATGGCAGGCGAGGATGTAACTGAGATGACTGATAAAGAAATCTTGAAAGCGAACACAGGGTCAATTGTTTATTTAACTGGTAAAGTAGGGATACCAGATGCAATTGAAGATGTAGAGTTCCCAATTTATATTTAGGAGGTGTCATAGATGGATAATTATACAGCAGACCAAGTGATAAATGGTGTTGATGGAGAGTGCTGGATTGATGGTGCTAAGATGGCAGAAGTGAGCGAGTTTGAAGCAGTCATTAAAATGGTTTATACAGATATACCACTCGCTCATAAATTGCAAAAAGGTAAAAAACTAACTGGCGAAGAGCATACAGGTAAACTTCACTTATTCCATGTATCAGACATTATTGCTAAAAAGGTAGTAGAGAAACTCAAACAAAGGAAATGTCCTATATTCACAGTTAATGGAAAAGTTGAAGACCCTGATTCACTTGGAACGACAAGAGTTTCATTATTTGATGTAAAACTTGATGAAGTGCCTCTTCTTAAATGGGAGAGAACGGCTGTTGGTGAGTTTGACATCAATTTCACATTTGGCGACTATGACTTAGAGCCAATCGGATAGGAGGAATAGATGGATAATTTAATACAAAACTTATTAGAACTTGATAATAAGAATTTTAATACAAGCACTGAAAAGGAAGTAGAAATAGAGAGACTCACAAAAGCCACAGGTAAACCATTTAGTGTAAAGATTAAATCTTTAACACCTGATAGGATTTATGAGTTGCAGGATAGGTCGCTTGATAAGAGTGGCTCTATTTCTATGAACAAGTTTTATAAAGGGGCATTAAGTATATGCTCTGAAGCAATAGTAGAGCCTGACTTTAATGATGAAAAGTTAAAGAAGAAATTAGGGCTACACGAAAAGGCATTAAAGATAGATGTTATTAAAAAGGTGTTTAAGGTATCAGAAATAAACACCATAAATAGTGAAGTAATGTCTATAAGTGGCTTTGATGATATGACAGAATTGGAGACTGAAATAAAAAACGATTAGAAACGGATAATGAATTTTATCTTTGTTATCTTTTGTTTAAAGAGAAAGATATGCTCCCAAGTGAGTTTTATAAACTAAAGTTTGGAGAGAGGATTATACTATCCGTTTTTATGAATGAATACTATAAAGATAAAGCAGAAGAAGTAAGTAGAATTTATGGGAGGTAAAAATGGGCACACACACATCAGAAGTCATACTTAAATTTAAAGACCAATTTAGTAGTGGCTTTGATAAAACATTACAGCGATTAAAGTCAGGCACAGTGTTTACAAAGAAAACCATAAATTCACTTAATAGTGCAGGTGACACAATGCTTAAAACAGGCACTATGTTATTTGCACCACTTGCAGTAGGAATAAGACAATGCATCGCAGCCGAGATGGACTATGAAAATGCAGTAGCAAAAGTAAAAACTATAGCAGATGAATCTCAAAAGCCTATGGAAGAAATAGGTAAAGAAATGAGAGACATTTCTAAAACCTATGGACAGGATATAGGTGATGTAGCAGACACTTTTTATAACGTTATATCAGCAACTGTAGATACAGCTAATGCAGTTGATTATGTTCATGTTGCATCAAAAATGGCTGTTGGTGGATTTGCAGAAATGAACACGGCTGTTGGTGGACTAACGGCTGTTATGGCTGCATATAGTAAGCAAGGATATGACATGTATAGGGTTGGCGACTTACTCGCTCAAACTCAAGTTTATGGTAAAACAACTATAAATGAATTATCACAGAGTTTAGGAACAGTTACACCATTTTCATCACAGGTTGGGATGAGTCTTGAAGATTTATCAACGATAATGGCTGTGCTAACAAGTAATGGTCTTGATACAGCAACAGCTACAGTAGGACTTAAGAATGCAATAACAAGCATTTTATCTCCAACATCATCTGCAATAAAAGCATTTGAGAAGTTCAATTTGTCATATGGCTCAAAAGCATTTAGTGAGATGGATTTTGGGTCATATCTTGATAATTTAAAACAAGCAGTAGGACTTACTAAAGAAGCAGAAGAGGAACTAAAAAAACTAAAAACAGATGAATCGGTTACTGATGAACAACTAACTGAATTTTATAAAAATGCTGGTGTTAATATTGATAATCTTCTAACAATGTTTGGAAATATAAGAGGTGCTACTGCAATGTTATCTCTGACTGGTAGTATTGAAAAATATCATCAGTTTAGGGGTCAAATGAATGAAGAAAACTCAACTGGTGTATTAGAGAAACAAGCAAACATAATGTTATCAGCACCTGAGCAACAATTCAAAATCTTAAAACAAAACTTTACTGATAGTCTTAGATTATTTGGTGAGAAGTTGATGCCAAAGGTTAATGAATTATTGCAACATGCAACTAATATGCTAAATAAACTTAATTCAATGTCAGATGAAGAGATAAGTCAAATAGTTGATAATGTAATAAAGGTAGCAGCATTTGGAGCAACACTAATCGTAATAGGAACTGCATGTAAAGCACTCGCATCAATTTTATCACTTGTAAATTTAATATGGGGTGGAGTTTCTAAACTTGCAGGTATTAAGTTAGTTGGAGATGCTTTAAAAGGTGCAGGTAGTGCTGTTGCAGGAGCAGGTACTGCAAAAGTTGCAGGGACAGCACTCGCAGGTGGTGTTGCAAAAACTGCAGCTACAACAACGGCAGCGACTACTGCGACAACAACAGCAGGTGCTACTGGTGCAGGTTCTTTGCTTGCAGGAGCAAGCACAGCAGTACCTATAATTGCAGGTGGAGCACTTGCGACATATGGCATTATAAAACTTACTGATTATGGATTAGAACATGGTTGGCAAAGAGAGTTGTCAGATCCACACGATTATGTTCCAGATGAGTTAAGAGATAAATATAAAGATGTGCCTATAAGAGTTTCAAATGCATCACAAATACAAAAACCAGAGAAAAAAGCACAAGAAGTTGACCCTAATGTCGCATATCAAACTTATGACCCTAAGACAAATAAATTTACAAATGTTTATATTTCAAATGTAGATGTTAGTGGTGTTGAAGATTTAGATAATATGATAACTGAAATAGAAAATGCTGCTGATAGTATGAGGTAAATGCGATGGAAATATACATAGGCGATATAAGGCTTCCAGTAGTAGAACCAACATTTGAAATACAAGAAGTGCATGATAATGAAGAACAGCAAGTGGTAGGATTCGGTGGAGTAAATCTTATAGGCAAAAGGGGACTAAAAACATTTAATTATTCATCATTCTATCCAGCATATTATGATAGTAGTTATTGTAATTTTAGAAATCTTTTGAAACCTATTACATTTGTAAATAGAATACTTGATTATAAAAACGGCACAAACAAAGTCCGTCTTGTTATACCAAAGATGTCAATAAATGGTTTATATTCCATTGAGGGATTTTCTTATAGAGCAGGGGAAGGAACGGAAGACATTTATTATTCAATATCAATGAAAGAGTACCAACTACCTACACAAGTAGCAACGACCTATTCTTATGAAGATTACAATGTAAGTTATGTAAAAGAAGAAAAGGTGGTGGAAGGTCAGTATTACACAGTAAAAGATTATGACACTCTTGTAACAGTAGCAAGAAAGTTCAATATGACTGTATCGGTTTTATATTTGGATAATCAATCAACAATTGGAAATAGCCCTGCTGATTTAGTAGTAGGTACTACTTTATGGATTAGAGGAAGTGCAAAATGAAAATAATGCTAAATAAAACAATGACAGGTGAGACATTTGACATTACTAACCTTTTAACTTCATACACTTGGAGTGGTTCAGTTGAGAGAGCAGTTAGAGAGTTCTCATTTGATATGATAAATGCTCCATATGATAAAGAGTTAAGAGAAATAGTGCCACAAATTACAATAGGAGATATTGTTTCTTTTTATACCGATTCTGATTATGCTGTACCAAACTATTTATTGTTTTATGGCAAAGTTGCATCAACAGGTCGTAGGTCAAAGAAAGGAACTATCACTTATAATTGTTTAGATTTTTTAAGTAATTTATCAAAATCAGAAACTAATAGAACATTTGATGCACCAGCAGAAAGTATAGCAGTATCAATTGCTTCAGAGTTTGGTTTGCAACTTGGTATAGTTGCACCAACTAGTGTAAGCATAGGAAAATCAGTATTTGAAGATAGGACTTATCTTGAAATAATAAATGAAGCATACAAGAAAGCAGGACTATCAACAGGCAAAAACTATTATATGCAAATGGATGGAGATAAGTTTTGTGTTTTAGAAGAAGGTCAAGTTGAAATACCTGTAACTCTTAAAGACACTATTGATGTCATTGATAGCACCTTTGATGAATCAATAACTGATATGGTAAATCGTGTAAATGTTTATGATAGCGATGGAATATTCAAAACAAGAATAGAAAATGCAGACCTTATAAATAGATTTGGACTATTTGAGAAAAACTACACTATAGAGAAAGATGTCGATATGACTACTGGTGCTATGAAACAGCTACACGGAGTAGATACTGTCATTAGGTTTACATTAGTTGGCGAAGTGAACTATTGGAGCGGTAGGTCAATAAGAGTGTGGGATGAGGGACTTGGACTTGCTGGAAAATTCCTAATAACAAACGACACACATACTTGGGCAGGTGCAAATTACACCACACAAGTAAATTTAAAATTTATGGAATTGTAATATGAATAGCAGAGAAAAATTAGTAAATACAATTAGAAAAATAATACAAAAAGAGCGAGAAGAAAGAATACAAGTAGGGATAATGACAAGTGAAAACACACTAAAAATAAAGGATATGGAAATAGACAAATCTCTCCTTTACTTTATAGAAACTGCAACAGTTAATATAAACACTAAATTAAATCTTGTAGGAATTAATGCCACTGGTGGTGCAGGGGACTCCGCACACACTCACGGCTGGTCGTTTACTGATACGAGTTCCTACATATATAAATTGAAAGCAGGAGATAAGGTTGCAGTGTATAAGCTTGATAAAGGGGAATTCTTAGTACTCGGTAAAATCATAACAATATAATATATTTAATCAAAAAGATATACACTTGGGGGCATGATATGGGATACTTACCATCAATAGTGGCTGAAACAACAGAGCCATTAGTAATAGAAGAAACTAAATATAAAGATTTTTATTTTGATGAAACTACTGGCACATTTACAGGTCAAATAGTGGAAGGTATACAAGCACTAAAAGGTTGGATCTATTTTGCACTTAAAATTGCAAGATATAGATACCCTATTTACTCTTGGAAATATGGATGTGAGCTTGAGACACTCATTGGCAAAAGTTATGATGATGAAGATTATTTATTGTCCGAAACAAAAAGAACCATATCCGATGCACTACTTATAAATCCACACATCAAATCAGTGGAAGATGTGGCAATAAATAAAGATTTAGATAAATTAAATATTACCTGTACTGTTAATACAAAATATGGAGATGTTTATGTCAAAATTTAGCAAAAGTTATAGTTTATAAATTATTGAAAATATGGTAAAATATATATTAAATGAATACATAATTCATGTGATAAAAATGTCATATCTATTTTTTTATAATATAAATAAAAAGAAGGGCAATTTATTATGGCAAAAGCAATGAAAAAATTTAATAATATGACTTATGTTGACCTATTTGCAGGAATAGGTGGTTTTCATATTGCATTAAATGATTTGGGCGCAAAGTGTGTATATGCTGTTGAATGGGATGATAATTGCAGGAAAACATATAGAGCAAACTTTGGTAACGAAAATAATTTATTTACAAAGTCAGGAGAAGCCACTGACAATTTTGCAACGGACATAACAAAAGTTGATGTAAAGGATATACCAGACCATGATATATTATGTGCTGGATTTCCTTGTCAACCATTTTCACAAGTTGGATTAAAAAAAGGATTTAATGATACAAGAGGAACATTATTTTTTAATATTTTAGAAATACTTAAATATAAAAGACCTAAATCGTTTCTATTAGAAAATGTTAGAGGATTATTGACACATGATGAAGGTAGAACATTTGCTGTTATAAAAGAAGAACTAAATGGGCTAAAATATTCATTTCATTTTAAAGTGATAAAAGCATCGGAACACAATTTACCTCAACATAGACCAAGGTTATATATGGTTGGTTTTAGAGAAGATATAAAAGACATATTTGAATTTCCAGATGAGGAACCGTTAAAAATGACAATGAGTGATGTTTTTGATGGTGCAAGTGTTAATAAAAAAATTGGTTTTACATTAAGGGTTGGTGGAAAAAATTCAGATATTAATGATAGAAGAAATTGGGATGGTTATATTGTAGATGGAAAAGTTCGTAGAATAAAACCTCGTGAAGGCAAAAGGATGCAAGGTTTTTCTGATAGTTTTATATTTCCTGTAAGTGATAGTATTGCAATGAAACAATTAGGTAATAGCGTCGCAATACCAGTAGTGAAAGCAATTGGAAAGAATATAATATCAGTTTTACAGGAGAATAATTATGAATAGTTTAAATAGAGGAGAGTGGTCTGAATTATATGCAGTATTATTTTTGCTTTTAGAACCTAAATTAAAAATTGTCGATGAAAAATTAAATAATATATCAAATGACATTTTTGTATTAGAATACACTAGTCAAGCATTTTTGTAACACTCCTTATAGTTTGATATCTAAGCAGCAC
>ERZ842401.928-NODE-928-length-43416-cov-6.304675_pt1 | contig 43416 bp, 40 predicted proteins | sample MGYA00521270_ERZ842401 | MGnify/ENA primary metagenome ERZ842401 (study PRJEB31892, sample SAMEA3878208) | bioreactor metagenome | biome: Moose rumen | place: Sweden | collected 2011-10 | study: EMG produced TPA metagenomics assembly of the PRJEB12797 data set... | reverse complement strand
CATCCCAATCAATCGACTTATGATATTTTGCCATAAGGTGCTGATGGACATGGAATAGATAATTTCCATCGATAAAAAATTTAGAATTAATCATAATTCCTCCAAATACTGAGACAGCCCTTCCCTTGTATTTTCATAGAACATGACAGGAGCAAAAAATAATCTTATATCTTTTGTCCTATTTTTCTCACTTCAATATTTTTCATTCAGCGAAAATAACTTCGTGATTTTACATTTAAATAAGTGTAATGCAAGATTTTTCAGTTGTCAACTTTCTAACTACGAAATTTGGTTATTATGTTTCTATGAATTTTAATACTCGGCTAAAAGAAGAAATAGAATATGTCGGGATTCAATATAAAGAACTTGCCGCAAAAGCAGATGTCAAATTAAGGGCTTTGTTTACTTATGTAGGCTCAAAACCGTCTATGCCCCCCGCGGATGTTGCTGTCAGAATTGCTCGGGCACTTGATGTAACTGTTGAATATCTTGTCGATGGAAATAGTTCAAAAAGCGCAGAGAACTTAGAAATGCATTCAAATTTATCTCAAAAACAAAGAAAATTGTTCCAGACCTTTGAAAATCTTTCTCCAGTTGAACAAAAAGCTGTTTTGAATCTCATGGAAACCTTGTTAGAGCAAAAATAGTTTTTCCTTAATTGACTGCGAATCATTACAGAGAAGTCTTATAGATTCCATTGAAGAAGTTGTAAAAAATTCTTCTGCGCGACCAGTTCGACAAATTGCAGAGTCTGAAGGAAAAATTTTAGAAAAAACTCAACTTTTAATGCTTTTAATCACAATTTTAAGTTTATTATCGACGGCGTTGGGCGTATCAAATTTAGTCAGCGCAAATATTATCGAAAGAAGTCGCGAATTGGGACTTTTAAAAGCGATCGGCGCAACAAATTTCGGCGTAATTTTTTTAATTTTGTCGGAAATTTTTATTTCAGGGATTTTCGGCGGAATTTTAGGATATTTTTTGAGTTTGGGCATTTCAAAAATAATCGGAATTACGGTTTTCGGCGCGGCGATTGAAAATAATTTTGTTGTAATTCCAATCGTAACAATTTTAATGATTTTTGTTTTGTTAATAGGAAGTTTGCCGGCGATAAAAATGCTTTTGGGATTGCAACCTGCAGAAGTTTTACACGGGAGATAAAAAAATGAAAATAAAATTTTTTTTAAGAATGATATTTTATTCGTTATTGCGTCGAAGATTGCGCATGTTGGTTGCATTAATCGCGGTTGCAGTCGGTGCGACGATAATTTCGGGAATGATAACAGTTTATCGCGAAGTTCCGCAACAATTAGGGCGAGAATTTCGCGCATACGGAGCAAATTTAATTTTAACGCCGAAAAATGGCGAAGAAGTTTTTGACGAAAAAAATTTGAAAAAAGTTGAAGAAATTTTAAAAAATGAGGAAGTAATAGGAATTGCGCCGTTTTTGTATGAAAAATTGGAAATAAATAAACAATATATTTTGACGGGCGGAACAAATTTTGAAGAAATAAAAAAAGTTTCGCCGTATTGGCAAATTGAAGGAAGATTTCCCGAAAAAAATTCGCGTGAAATATTAATCGGATCGGAATTGGCAAAAATTTTTTCACCGTATGAGCCGAAAGAAATTTTAGGGCAAGAAATTACAATTTCTGCGGGCGAAGGCTCAGCGATGAAAAAATATTTGGTAACGGGAATTGTTTCAACCGGCGGCAAAGAAGAAGAATTTGCGTTTATAAATTTGGACGAAATGCAAAAAATTGCAGGAAAAACTGAAAAAATAGGAATTTTGCAGTTAAGTGTGGTAACGAGCGGAGAAAATTTAAAAAAATTGGAAAAAATAATTTCTGAAAAAATTCCTGAAATAGAGCCGCAAACAGTCCGACAAATAGCAAATTCGGAATATAATGTGTTGAGCAAATTACAAATTTTAGTTTTTTTGGTGACGCTGATAGTTTTAATTTTAACGTTAATTTGCGTTTCAACGACGATGATGGCGGTTGTGACTGAAAGACGCAAAGAAATTGGATTAAAAAAGGCATTGGGCGCGGCAAATGAAAATATTGTGCGAGAATTTTTAGGCGAAGGATTTTTATTGGGATTATTCGGCGGAATTTGTGGAAGTTTTTTGGGGTATATTTTTGCGGAAAGTGTAAGTATGCAAGTTTTTGGGCGCGGAATTTATTTTTCAATTCCGATAGCGATTTTTGCAATAATTTTATCAATTTTTGTTACGGGAGTTGCAAGCTTAATTCCTGTAAAAATTGCTGTAAAAGTTGACCCTGCGATAGTTTTACGCGGAGAATAAAAAAATTTTTTAAGCCGATTAATAATTTTGAAGTCGGCTAGTATAAGGGGTGAAAATAAAAATTTGAAAGGAAGTTTTTAAAATGACAAAAGAAATGAGATTACAAAATGATGTTTTGACAATGGAGGCTCTTGATGAAGTAACCGGTGCAACTGGTGATCAACTGCACGAATTAACTAAAGCCTTCACAAGCAACAACAACGTACTGAACTTTTTCGCCGACGCCGCAGAATTGGCAACGAAAATTAAAGTAGGTTGCATTGGAAATATTCCGCTGGCTTATGCAATGGAAAATCTTTTGGAAAAAGACATGAGGATTAAATCAAACATAAGCGTAGGTTGGGGCGGCTCTGGATTCCGCGAAGTCGGCAACTCTTACACAGATATGGCAACTGGTAAAGCTTTAAGTCATTCGGATGTTGTTCAAAGATTAAAAAATTACGGCAATGAAATTCTCTGATGAATAATGATTGCTAAACTAAAATGTAAATCTCTGATGAAATTTTTCATCAGGGATTTTTTGTGTTATAAGTTAAAAAATTTTTTTGAAAACCAATCGGTTTATTTTTTTACGCCAATTTTGTGCTATAATTGAAAGAGATTTTCAAAAAATTATTGAGGTGAAAAAATTATGGCGTTGCTTGAATTGAAAAATGTTTCTATGGTTTACAACGGCAAAGTAAAAGCATTGGACAAAATAAATTTGAATGTCGAAAAAGGCGACTGGACGGCGATAATGGGACCAAGCGGAAGTGGTAAAACAACTTTAATGAACATTATCGGCTGCATGGACAAAGCTACCGAAGGCGAAGTTATTTTGGACGGAATTTCTTTGACAGATGTCGGCGGAACAGATTTAACGACAATTCGCCGCGAAAAAATCGGAATGGTTTTTCAACAATTTCATTTGATACCGTACTTGACGGCGATTGAAAATGTAATGGTGGCGCAATATTATCACAGTTTGCCGGACATTGAAGAGGCGCGATTGGCATTGAAAAGAGTCGGACTTGAAGACAGAGCCACGCATTTACCGAGCCAACTTTCAGGCGGCGAACAGCAAAGAGTTTGTATAGCGCGGGCATTGATAAATTATCCGGTTTTAATTTTGGCTGATGAACCTACAGGAAATTTGGACGAAATGAATCAAAATTTGGTAATGAAACTTTTCCGCGAACTTCACGAAGAAGGGCACACTATTATAACTGTTACGCACTCAACTGAAGTCGGACAATCTGCGGAGCGTTGTGTTGTCATTGAACACGGCAGGATTAAAAAAGTTTATGAAAATGATCACCAAAAACTTGAAGGATTTTTCACGCCTTGAGGAGGAAATTTTATGAAAAAATTGTGGGTTGCGATTTTGATTTTTTCGACGCAAATTTTTAGTGGTTGTTTTGACAAGGTTGAAGAAAAACCTGCTCCACAAAAAATAAATTTTGATTTGAGTTCGGCGAAGGACGGCACTTACACGGCTGAAAGTTCGCGCGATGAAAAACTTGGCAAAAGTGTTTTGACTTTGACGATTAAAGATGAAAAAATTATCGACGCGCAATTTACAGGTTATGACTTGTTCGGCAATGAAAAAGATGAAACTTACGGCGAAATTTTGGGAAAAGATTCAGCCGACTACAAAAAAGCGCAAATTGCAGTTCAAGCGATAAAAAATTATCCCGCGCAACTTGTTGAAACACAAAACCTTGATGAAGTTGATGCAATTTCCGGCGCAAGTATTTCTTACGGGCAATTTGTCGAAACCGTTGAAAAAGCCGTTGACGATGCGAAAAAATAAATTTTTTATGGATCTTAATAATTTTTGAATCGGCGCGTATAAGTGTCGAAAATAAAAATTCAAAAAAGAAAGGAAGTTTTAAAAATGACAAAAGAAATGAAATTACAAAATGATGTTTTGACAATGGAAAATCTCGACGAAGTAAGCGGAGGAACAGTAGGCGAACTTGAAGATTTAACAAAGGCGATTGTTTCAAATCCGACATTAAAAAAATTAGGTTCAGTTGATGCTCACATTCCCGGCGCAAACCGAATAATCGCAAATGAAGTTGAAAATATTCTCCAAAAAAATTTGAAAATTGACGCTGATATAAGTTTGGGTTTATTCGGTACAGGCGCGGGCTCAAAAAATAATACTTACAAAGATATGACAAACGGTCAATATATTTCTCATCAAGAAGTTCTCAACAGACTTGCAAATTTCCAATAAATTTTCGGCAAAATGTTTCAAATTTAAAAAATGAGGCGAAAACTTGAAAAAAATTTTTACGGCACTGCTTTTAATCGCAGTGCTTTTTATTTTGGGTTGCGGTAATGAAAATTATGAACGCAGTGAAAAAATTATGGGGACGCTCGTAACTTTGAAAGCGTCGGGAAAAAATTCAAAAATTGCCGTCGATGAAAGTTTTGATAAAATTTTTGATTTTGTTGAAAAAGTTAAAGTTGACGTAAAAAATTTAAATGACGGTGCAGGTAACGGAATTTTTATAAAAATCAGTCCTGAAGTTTTTGAAATGCTGGAAATGTCGCAGAAATATTCTGCATTGACTAACGGAACTTTTGACGTAACGATTGGCGCGGCTGTAGATTTGTGGAAAAATGCGCGAAAAAATAAAATTTTGCCGAGTGAAGAGGAAATTTCCGACGTAAAAAATTTTGTCGGCTATGAACATTTACATTTGGATGAAAAAAATTGCAGTGCCTACGTTGATAAATTTGGAGTGAAAATAAATTTGGGCGGCGTCGGCAAAGGTTACGGCGTTGACATTGCGCGAAAAATTTTTGAGAAATATAAAATCTCCGACGGCATTATTGATTTTGGCACGAGTACGATTTATACTTTTGGAAAAAAAACAATCGGCTTAAGAAATGCGCGCGAAAATAATTTGTCGAAGATTATTGAACTGGAAAATTCTGCGATTTCGACTTCCGGCGACTATGAACAATTTTTTATTGCGAACGGAAAGATTTATCACCACATTATTGATCCAAAAACTTGCAAGCCTTCAGAAAATAAAATTGCGTCAGTTAGCGTTGTTGTGAATGGCGAAGTTGAAAATTGCGCCACTGTTGCCGACATTTTAAGCACTTCGATTTTTCTGATTGGCAAAAATATTTTTCCCGAAGTCGTGCAAGTTGAAATACAAAATTTTTAAAAATCTACGGCTTTAAAATTTATCATGTACCAGACTTCCATAGGTTTGCCGTCTTCATCGACAGCAGGTTCAAATTCCCACTTCGCCGCCGCTTCCATTGCAATTTTATCGACTTTCGGTCTACCGGAAGAACGCATTATAACTGTTTTAATAACTTTGCCTTCCGCATTGACTATAGCGTTAATTGTCACTGTACCGCGATAATTTAAATTTTTCTCCAAGTCTTTCGGGAAAACTTTTGAACTTTCAACAGGCGTGGCAGGTTTTCCCATTTCTGCCGCGTCAACAAAATTTACCTGCGCCGAAAAAATCATCAGTGCAAAGATAATCGCTAAAACTTTTTTCATAACAACCACTCCTTAAAAATCTTCAGGTTTAAATTCAATCTGCGTTTTCATTTCTTTAATATTGCCGTCTTCATCTTGGTAAGGTTCAAAAGTCCAACCTGCCGCCGCCGCTTCGGAAACAAGATTTATTAAGTTGCCGTGCTCATCAGTGCCACCTCCGCGCCGAATTTCAATATTTTTTACTTTGCCTTTGATGTCGATTGTAATTGCAATGACAATTTTGCCGCTGTTTAAAATCGGGCGTTCATTAATTGCGCCGGAACTTATCAAAGTTGGAACGACATCTTTCGGAAAAACTTTGGTCAAGACAATCAACTTGCCGCGCTTGTCTTCATCAGACTTTGCTTTTTGTGAGTCGTCTGTATTTTCGCCGGAATTTGTTGCAACTGCTTTTGTTTCAGGCGGCGGAGGTTCTGTCACTGCAGGTTCAGGAGGAGGCGGAATTTCAATCGGCGGAATTTCAATTTCAGGAAAAATTTCTGCAACGTTGGGAATTTCAGGTTCACTTTCGGCAATTTCTTCGCCGTTGTCAACTTCGACTTCAACCCATTCCAACTCTTCAACGTCGTCAACTTTTTCTGTTTGTGGAAGTGAAAATTTTTCGTACGCAAATACGCCTATCAAAAAAATGAAATGCAGTACCACCGCCAGAAAAAATATCCTTTCCCAAAATGGTCTGTACTGCACTTTAGATTCTCCTCAAAATTATTGTTTTACTTCGGTTGCTATTGAAATGTGTCTTATTCCAGACTTTTTCATAATTTCCAAAACATTTACAACTTGTTCATAGCGCGTCATTTTGTCGCCTAGCAAAACAAAAAAAGTTTCATTATCTGCCGACAAAGTTTTAAAAATCTTTTGCGCCAGTTGATTTTTTTGAACTTTTTCATCTTCAAACATAATTTCGCCGTTCGCCATTACGGTAACTTTAATGACATTCGGCGGATTTTCCTGTTGCTGTTTAGTTTCAGATTGTGGCAAAGTAACTTGAAAATTATTTGTCTGAACCATGTAAATTGTACTTAGCATAAAAAAAACCAGCAAAAAAAGCATTATGTCAATCATCGGAATAATCATAACCAGTGGCTGATTATTTTCACGAAAGTTACGGCGTTTCATCGAATCACCTTTAACCTAAATGCGCCAAGACAATGTTGACAGTCTTTTCAAGTTCGGACAAAAGTTCATCAAGTTTTTGTGCAAAGTAAGTGTGAACCATAAGTGCGAAAATTGCTACACAAAGTCCTGTTGCAGTCGCAATTAAAGCTTCGCCAATGCCGCCTGTAATTGCAAGCGGTTGACCTGCCTGCAAACTGAAAATATTAAAACTTTCAATCATACCTGAAATAGTTCCCAAAAGTCCCAATAGCGGCGATAAAGTAACAATCGTCGAAAGATAATTCAATCTTGAACGAAGTTTCATAGCCTCTTCGCCGTAAGCCGTTTCCAATGCGAGTTCAACATTTTCACCGCGCGTTTTTGCCAAAACTCCTGAAAAGGCAACTGCGCCGATGCTACTTTTTTCTGCGTAACAAAAATTCGCAACTTCATCTACTGAATTATTTTTTAACTTGTCATTCAATGCCGATAAAAAATTTTCGCTATCATTGCCGGCATAATTATAAAAATTCAGTCTCTCAATTCCAATTCCTACAACTACTATGGAACTCAACAAAAGCAGATACATTACAGGTCCGCCTTTGGTAAACAGTTCGACAAGTTCCACAAAAACATCTCCATTCCAAAGATACAACAAAAGTCATTCTCATTTTCAAATATTATAGCAAAAAATTTTTTTTAAGCAAGTTGAATAAAATGATAAAAATTTTTATTTGCAATTTTTAATATATCGTGATATATTTTTAATAATGAGATTGATTCTTAATAATTTGAGGAGTAGTTTTGGTGAAGGAAAAGTTTTTGTTGGTAGTTTTTGCAGTTTTGTTTTTGATAGGTCAGACAGTTGAAGCCGCGCCGAAGTGGAAGGAACTTGCCAATCAAATTGAAAAAACAGTTAATGAAGCAGTGGAAATTTATAAGACTGGTGACGGACGCAATGCCAAAGAAAAAATCAACGATGCTTATTACGGTATTTATGAAAAGGAGGGCATGGAAGGTGCACTTCGCGTAACAGTTTCAAGTAAAGCAGTAGGTGTTACCGAGTACCAATTTTACAAAGTCAAAAAAGCTATGTTGGAAGGTGCGCCGCTTGAAACAGTTCAATCTGAAGCCGAAACTTTAATTGAAATGGTCAATGAAAATGTTGAGGCAATGGAAGGAGCTCACGGCGACGAAGGCGGTTGGGCATCTTTCTTTCCTGCGTTTTTAATTTTGATTCGCGAAGGTTTAGAAGCTATTTTAGTTTTGGTTGCAATAATTGCTTATCTTAAAAAGTCCGGCAATGAAAAATATTTGGACACAGTTTATAACGCAATGATAGCCGCGATAATAGCAAGTTTCGTGACGGCATATCTTTTCGCATCAATATTTGAATCGACTGCGGCAGGTGCAGGGCGTGAAGTTTTAGAAGGTGCAACGGCTTTATTCGCAGTCGTCGTACTTTTGGCAACTTCGGCTTGGCTTGGCAGTAAGTCGGACGCTAAAGTTTGGAAAGAATATATTCAAGATATGGTAGATAAAAGTATGACAAGCGGCAAAGCTAAGGCGTTGGCGTTAGCGGCATTTTTAGCAGTTTATCGTGAAGGCGCGGAAGTGATTTTATTTTATCAAGCCTTGTTCAATAATACAGCTACCGATGTTGATATGATTTGGTACGGTTTCGGCGCAGGTTGCGTTGTAATTGCGGCTTTGTTTTTTGCAATGCAACAGGGCGTTTTGAGAATACCTTTGCGACCGTTTTTTTTGTTCACAAGCGTTTTAATGTATTTATTGGCTGTGACTTTTGCAGGCGGCGGCATTCGTGAACTTCAGGAAGGCGGAATTTTTTCCCAAACTCAAATTGAAGGTTTGCCGACAATAGACTTGCTTGGAATTTATCCTACTGTTGAAACATTCGGCGTACAAGTTGTGTTGCTGATAATCGGCATTGCAACTTTAATTTATCGCCGTAAACAAAGTTTGCAATCGGTTGAATAATTTTGACCGTCAGCATAAAATTTTTTTAAGGAGTTGTTTTTATGAGTTTAAAGAAAAAATTAAAGTCATTATTTGCGGTAGGTGCGGCGGCTTTCAGTCTGTTTGCTTTCAACCCAAATGCGTTGGCTTTTCAGGAATATCCTATCGGCGACGAAATTGAAGACACCGTCAACCATTTCAAAGTTGCGTTGGTTTATTTCCAGCCCGTGCCTATGGAACCGCAAGGTATGATGCTTTCGCCCGATCAAGCTGATATTCACATTGAAACAGACATTCACGCGACTGAAGGCAATGAGTGTGGATTCGGTGTAGGTGAGTGGATTCCGTATATGCGCGTCGAATATAAATTTACTAAACGCGGCGGCGATCCTCAAGGTCCGATTACCGGAACTTTTATGCCGATGAGTGCTGATGACGGTCCGCATTACGGTGCAAATGTCAAAATGCATGGCGCAGGTACTTACGATTGCGAATTTAAATTTTATTCGCCAGAAGTCAATGGCTACGCACTTCATACCGATGCTGATACAGGAGTTCCGGGACATTTTTGGAAAGAACCTGTTGTCATGAAATGGACTTTTAATTATACGCCGCGTAAATGGTAAAAAAATTGCGCTGAAAAAATTCAACGCTCAAAAAAATTTCGTGCTTGTAAAGTTTATCATAAAAAAATGATCCTTGCTTGAATATAAAAAAAATTTTTCGGCAGGGATTATTTAATTTTTTCGGAGGTCAGTAAGCCCGCGACTTTAGGCGTTGAAGTTTGGTAATGAAAATAATTTTGCCTTATCGCCTGAAGAATTTAAATTTAAAAGTTGGCAAAAATGTTTTTAATGTAAAAGGAAACTGGTAAACTCATATGAAATTATTGTCGGAAATTTCATAAGCGAAAATGCAATGTCGTCTGTAAGTGCTTGTTAAAATTACTATGCATTGGCAGTTTTAATTTCTATAGGTTCTTCGGTTCTTTTTGACAATTTTATTTGTTTCTCATACTTATGAAATATCGAAAATTTTGTCATCCGTCGAAGATTTAAGAATTTCAATTTATTTGGCAAACTCTTTTGCGTACCGACGGAAGGACAAAAGTGGTTAGGCGCGGTGTCATCATTGGTTAAATTTCAAATGTCATTTTCAATTTTTTACTGGTAAGTAAGCACGGGGATTGCTTTAATAACGAGTGATATTGTTACAATTTCTTATGCACTAAAAAAATTTTTTCCTCTAATAAACGTACAAGAAATTTCTGTAAAAATTGGTACTATTTATCAAGTTCTCGGTCAAACGGATGACGCCTTCCACCATTCAACTTTATATTATCGCCGCTAAATTATTTTTCAAATTCTTAGCCCAGCAAAATCTTTATCCCAACATTACTGAAAATATGAAAAGCGTCAAGCTTGATCACGAACATAATAACTGTTGAACAGTGTCAAGCTTTACTTAAAATTATTGACACTTCAACGCAAATGGGCTTACGTGACAAAGCCATTATTTCCTTAATGATGACTGCCGGTCTTCGTACTATTGAAGTTGTTCGCGCAGATGTCGGAGACCTTCATTTCAGACATACTGCCGCCACTCAATCTATCAGCAAGCTTGTTAAGGCTAAACTCCGTGTAATTAATTTATAGTCACGCTATCGAACGAATGAAAAATAAAAGTGAACAGACAGTCGCCAACATTATTTTTAATTAACATTTCGGTTTATATTCCGATAATTGCTTTACTTCCTGTGAAATCTATGGTATTATCCAAATAGATTGAAGGTGTTGTAAATGATTTATCGCGAACTTTATATGAACAGAATTTTGCCTTTTGTTGACAAGCCTTTTATTAAAATTTTAACCGGCATTCGGCGTTCAGGAAAATCTACTATTCTTAAAATGATTCAGGCAAAACTTTTAGACAGTGGAATAAAGTCGGAGCAGATTCTGTTTTATCGCTTTGATTCTATCGAACTTGAATTTATTAAAACCGCCTCTGATATGTTCAATGAAATTAAAAAAAATCTTTATCCCGACGGTAAAACTTATTTGTTGCTTGATGAAGTTCAAGAAATCGAAAATTGGGAAAAAGTTGTTAATTCCCTTATGACTGATTTTGACGTTGATATTTTTGTTACCGGCTCCAATTCCAGAATGATGTCCTCCGAAATTTCTACTTATTTAACCGGCAGATATATCGCCTTCAAAATTTTTCCTCTAACTTTTGCAGAGTACTTAAATTTTCGGCGGGAATATACAACTATTGCAGATACTCGCGCAGAACTTGCTCGTTTTATTCAATTCGGCGGCTTTCCTGCCCTTCACCTTTACAACTTCAAGCTTGATGAAGTTTATACCATTGTTCGCGATATTTATAATTCCATTATTTTCACGGACATTGTTAAGCGCAACCAAATTCGCAAAATTGACCAACTCGAACGCATTGTTAAATATGTTTTCGATAACATTGGGCAAACTTTTTCCGTGCTTACTCTTTCCAAATATATTCGCAGTCAAAATCGTAATTTGGACGTTGAAACTGTCTACGCTTACCTTGAAAAACTTGAAAAAGCTTATATTATTCAACGTTGCTCAAGATATGACGTGCGCGGTAAAGCTCACTTAAAAACTCAAGAAAAATTTTATGTTGCTGATCCTGCTCTTCGTCATTCCATTTTAGGCTACAATCCTGATAGTGTCGCTGTTATGCTTGAAAACATTGTCTACATTGAACTTTTGGCGCGTGGCTATGAAGTTTTTGTCGGTAAATTCGATTCCCATGAAATTGATTTTGTTGCATCACTTCACGGCGATAAAATTTACATTCAAGTTACCTATCAAATTAACAACGCCGACACTGAAAAACGCGAATATCAAAACTTGCTTAAAATCAAAGATAATTATCCAAAATATGTTCTGCGTATGGATAATTTCGCCACAGGCAACTACGAAGGAATAAAAACAATGCACATTGCGGATTTTCTTTTAACTGATAAATTTTAAAATTCCTTATCCCAACTCAATGGGATTTTTTATGTACAAAAAATGTTCAATCAATATGTTATTCTTTACACTGTAAGGAGGTTTTTCTAGGTTTGCTCTCGGTACTAAAAAATGCTCAACATTATGATTTTAAAAATTGGGGGAAGATATTCTGACGAATATCGCCCGCTTACTCAAAAAAGAATTTTGGAGCTTTTAGATATTGAATACGGTATGAAGTGCGACCGCCGTTCCGTCAAATCCAATTTAATTTCTCTTAGAACCTGTCTAAAATCTTTTAAGAATAGTTTTGATGTTGAAAGGTTACTTTCTCAGTTCTTCCAAAGTCTGTGGTTTTTTTACCAATTTCCAACTTTGAAAATCTTTCGGAAACCTACCACGAAGAATTTACAGAACTGCACAAAAAATACCGTACAAATAAATCTGGACGGATAATTTCAATTTGTTCTCGAGAATAGCCTGCTCTGACCTATTTTACTCATTGTTTTACTTTTTAGACCATCTACTAACAATTTTCTAAGGTAACAGGTTCTGTTCTGTTAAGATTGAGTCAACGTTAAGAATAAAACGTAAAAAAAATATTTAAGCCTACAAGGATTTTAAATGGTTATGTCGAAAATGTTGCAAATATTTAAAGAAAGCATTATTTCCGGCTAAAAAAGACGACCTTTTAAAAATCTTTGAAATATCTTTAATTTTATTTGTGGTTAAAGGCACACGTCAACAAATAAGAAAAATTTTTAGGGAATGGAGTTTTTTAGTATTTATGATTAAAAAATACTCACCTTTGTCTCAAACGCAACTCGGAATTTATCTTGAGTGCTTGCAAATGAAAAATAAATTTGCCTATAACACTCACGTTTTGGTTACTATCGATAAATCTATCGACATGGAACAACTTGCGTGATCCATTGAAAAAGTCTTCAAAGTTCATCCTTATATGTTCGTTAAAATTGCTGAAGTGAATGGATACCCGCAACAAATTCTGGAAAATGTTGAAGATTATCACCAAGAAGTTTTGAAGATGTCCGAAAGTGTATGGCAAGAAATTTTGTCAAAAATTTTAGCCCAACCGCTTGAACTGATTGGCGGAAGATTGTTCCAATTTTATTTGGTCGAAACTGAAAAGGCTAAATATTTTCTTCGTAAATGTCACCATATTATTTTTGACGATATGACGTATCAGACTATTTTCGATGACATCTCAGCGGCTTATGACGGCAAAGAACTTTTTCCCGAAAACTACGATGCAATAGATTTTGCCAATGACGAATCAATTTCCCGCACTCAACCGAATTTTAAGGATGCAAGAAATTGGTATGAAAAAACTTTCAGCGGTTTAGAGGTTGAGGCTTTACCAATTCCCGATCATAAGGACACAGAAATTTCTTTCAATACTTTTAACAAGACTTTTAAGCTTGATTATTCGGCGTTGAAAAATTTCTGCACGACAAATAAAATTTCCGCCGCTGCATTAACATCAACGGCATTTGCTATACTGCTCGGAACTTATACGTACCAGCAAGAAAGTCTTTTTTCGACAATTTATCACGGACGAAATGACCGTACAAAAAATATCGTCGGTATGTTCGTGAAGACTTTACCGGTTTATTGCCATTGGACGAATAACGAAAAAATTTCGGATCTTATTGCCGAAATGACGGAGAATATTAAATCAGCGCAGGATAATGATTTATTTTCATATGCGGACTTGAATCAAATTTGCCCGATGAATAACACGCCGATGTTTGCATATCACGGCTTGATTAAAACTATATCGGAATTTTGCGGTAAGCCCTGCCATGAAGAAGTCCTCGACAAAAAACTACCGGCAATAATTTTGTGGTTGAATTGCTTGCTGATTTTGATAAAATGCAACTTCACATTGAGTATAATTCCGCACTTTATTCAGAAAATCTTATAAAAAATTTTGCCGCATGTTATGAAAATGTTTTGCGTCAACTTATGACAAAAACTTTTATCAGCGAAATTGAATTGCTTGACGACGAACAAAAAAATTTGCTGGACACTTTCAACAATACTGAAAATGATTACGATAAAAATCAAACTATTGTAAGTCTTTTTGAAATGGCGGCGAAAAATTTTGCAGATAATACGGCGATTATTTTTAAAGATAAAAAGATTTCCTATCGCGAACTTGATAAAAAATCAACTGATAATTGCCGCGTATATTTTGCAAAAAAATATTTCGGTCGGCGATGTCGTATCCATTTTAATTCCACGCTGTGAATTTATGCCGATAACAGCATTAGGAGCATTAAAAGCAGGTTGCGTATATCAGCCGCTTGATTCAACCTACCCGCCCGAACGTTTGAATTTTATGATAAAAGACGCCGACGCTAAACTTTTAATAACGACGAAAAAATTACGGAATTTAATTACAGATTTTACCGGCGAAATTTTATTTATTGATGAAATTCCGCACGCAGAAAAAATTTCATTGCCGCAAATTATGCCGGAAGATATTTTTATTTTGCTGTACACTTCGGGTTCAACAGGCGTACCGAAAGGCGTCAAACTCAAGCATAAAAATATGGTCTGCTTTATAAATTGGTACAAAAAATTTTATAATCTGACGGAAAAAAATTGTGTAGGTTCGTATGCAAGTTTTGGTTTTGATGCCAATATGATGGACACTTATCCTGCATTGACGTGCGGAGCGGCAATTTGTATTGTCCCTGAAGAAATTCGCCTTGATCTTGAAGCGATGAATAAATATTTTGAAGAAAATCAAGTCACTCACGCATTTATGACGACGCAGATTGCAAGACAATTTGCAACCGATATTGAAAACCAAAGTTTGAAATATTTGAGTAGCGGAGGTGAAAAACTCGTTACATTAAATCCACCGAAAAATTATAATTTTTATAACGGTTATGATCCTACCGAATGTACAATTTTCACAACCATTTTTAAAGTTAAAAAAGCTGAAGCCAATATTCCGATTGGCAAGCCACTTGATAACGTTAAACTTTATGTCGTCGACCAAAATTTTAATCGCGTACCGATTGGAGCTTGCGGCGAACTTTGGGTAGCAGGTCTGCAAGTAGGAGCAGGTTATTTAAATCGTCCTGAAAAAACTGCGGAAGTTTTTATCAAAAATCCGTTTGACGACGGCGAATATTCTAACGCCTACAGAACCGGCGACATTGTTCGTTATCGTGCTGACGGAAATATTGAGTTTATCGGAAGACGCGACGGACAAGTTAAAATTCGTGGTTTCAGAATTGAACTTTCTGAAGTTGAGGCTGTCATTCGTCAATTTGACGACATAAAGGAAGTTACAGTTCAAGCTTACGACTACGCAAACGGCGGAAAATTTATCGCGGCATTTATTACGAGTGACAAGCAAATTAATGTTGTCGAACTTACCGCTTTTATCAAGATCCAAAAACCGGCTTACATGGTGCCTGCCGTTATTATGCAAATTGATAAAATTCCACTCACCATAAATAATAAAATTGACAAAAAGCATTACCAAAACCCGAACTTAAACACGCAGAGTATGTGGCTCCCGCCAACAAGCTTGAAGAAGATTTTTGCAACATTTTTGCGGAAGTTCTCAATTTGGAAAAAGTTGGAACTGAAGATGATTTCTTTGAACTTGGCGGCAATTCAATTCTGGCAATGAAAGTTGTTATTGCCGCAAATAAACAAAATTACAATATCGTTTACAATGATGTTTTCAATAATACAACGCCCCATAATCTTTCAAAATTGGTAAGCAGTGAGTCTCAAAAAAATGTTCTCAATGTTAAATCGAAAACTCCCGATCAGATTCTCTCAACAGGTGCGGACGGTTACGATTATTCTGCAATAAATGAACTTCTTTCAAAAAATGCCATGAAAACGTTCATAAGTGGCGAACGGCAGGAATTGGGCAACGTATTACTTGCTGGTGCTACAGGCTATTTAGGCGTACACGTATTAAAGGAACTTTTAACGACTACCAATGCCAATGTCTATCGTCTTGTCCGTGCAAAAGAAAATTCAAAAAAATATACGCTGAATAATTATTTCGGCAAAAATTGCGCTGAACTTTTTGATTCAAGAATTTTTGTTATTGAAGGCGATGCGACTGATCCAAATGCCCTGAAAAATTTTGAACCTAATTCCCAAATGACTGTGATTAATTGCGCCGCGTCCGTCAAACATTTTGCCAAGAATAATGAAATTGAACTTACCAATGTAAACTCTGTAAAAAATCTCGTCAGTTGGTGCAAAAAGAATTCCGCACGACTAGTTCACATATCGACGGGTAGCGTTATCGGCGGCAGAAAAAATAATATGCCTCCGATTAATTTCAAATTCAATGAAAAAATGCTTTTTGTTGGGCAAGAGATTGACAGTAATCAATACGTTCACTCAAAGTTTATAGCGGAACGCGTCATTTATGAAGAAATAATCAAGACCGGTTTAAATGCAAAAGTTTTGCGCGTCGGAAATCTTTCACCGCGCACAAGCGACGGCAAATTTCAAATGAACTTCAGAACAAACAATATTATGAATACATTCCGCGCCTATAAAATTCTCGGCAAAATTAGCTATGAAATGCTTGGGCAGGAAATTGAATTTTCGCCGATTGATTCACTTGCAAAAGTCGTCTTGACATTGGCAACCACTCCAAAAGATTGTACTTGCTTTATGCCCGTCAATCCTCACCGTGCCTTAATGCAAGACGTTATTGACGAAATTTGTCACGCAGGTTATAAAATTAACGCAGTGTCACAAGATGAAATGATTGACGCGTTGCAAGCGGCACTCGCTGATGAAAGTAAAGGTAATTCGCTTGTACCGCTTCTCGCCTATGCCAATAATAATGATATTGAACCACTTGGACTTGATGACGCTGATGTTAGTTATACATTGCAAGTACTTTACAGATTAGGTTTTTATTGGTCTGAAACCGGCACGGCTTACATTAGAAAGTTTGTTGCCAATCTTAAGGAGCTGTTATTTTTTGAATAATGAATTGATTCATCAAAAAATATCGCGATATAGCATTGAAACACCTGCGAAAATTGCGGCTAAAGATGAGTTGGGTATTCTCTCATACAGTGAATTTAATGCACGCGCCAATGATATTGCTACAAAACTTACAAGACTTGGAATTTGTAAAGGGACAATCGTCGGAGTTTACCTTCCCTACATAAAAGATTTTGCCGTAAGTGCCATTGCAGTTTGGAAAGTCGGCGGAATTTTTATGCCAATGGACGACGCCTACCCTTCGCAGAGATTGAAATATATGGTTGAAAATTCCGAAGATAAAAATTTCAACTATACCGCTGATGTCAATCAAGACTCAACCGCAATGTTGCTTTATACTTCAGGAACGACAGGACAACCTAAAGGCGGTACAATTAATTTGGCGCCAAAGTTTGCAAGAGATGATATAGAATTTTTATATCAATTTTTGCAACAAGAAAAAATTTCCCATGCCTTTATACCGTCAGGACTCGCAACAATGCTTGCCGAAGATTATGAAATAACGGAAATTGCTGTCTTTGCAGCGGGCGAAAATCTTCGCAACTTCAAGGCTTATTCAAAAAATATCTGCTTATGGAACTGTTATGGCTCAACTGAAACTGGCGGCATTATGACTGCAAAAATTAAAGGTGATGAAAATCCAATTCCTATCGGCAAACCTTCCTGCGACACAGAAATTATTTTGGTCGATGAAAAATTTAATCAAGTCAAGGCTGGAGAACCGAGCGAATTGCTTGTATCAAAAAATCCTATGTCAAAAGGATACTTTAAATTGCCGGAACTTACTGCCCAAAAATGGATTAAACTTAACGGGCGTGTTTGGTATCGGACCGGCGACCTTGCAAAATGTAATGAACTAGGCATTATTAATCTTTTGGGACGCATTGATAATCTTATAAAACTGCGGGGATTTAGAATTGAACCGGGCGAAGTGGAAATTCAAGTTGCAAACGCTGTTAAAGAAATTAACTGCTCAAATGTTAAAAATATTGTCGTCACACTCAAAAATATTCGTAACACAGATTATCTTGTATGCTACTACGAAGCTGAACAAGAAATTGATACCAATCTTGTGAAGAAAAAAATTTCAAATCATTTGGCAGATTATATGATTCCCGAAGTATGGGTAAGGATTTCTTCGATGCCGCGCAATGCCAACGGTAAAATTATACGTCAAGAATTGCCATTTCCAAAATTAAAAAGTTCTCACGCAGATGTATTGGATAGTGAAGTTTTGCTCCGAGTTATTCAGGTAGCTGAAGAAATTACGGGCGTCGTCAATGCTTATCCTTCTGATAATTTCACTGCACTTGGCGGTAATTCGTTGTCGGCAATGAAATTTTCAACTTTACTTAGAGCGCAAGGAATAAAAATCAGCACTCCGCAAATTTTAAAATTAAACGAACTTCAAAAAATTGCCGATAATGCACAAGTCGATTATTCCAAACTTTGGTCAGCGGAACAATACAAAATGATAGTCAAAGATTTTTCAGACAGAGGCGAAAAAATAGAAAAAGTTCTTCCGCTAACTTCTGAACAAGATGAACTTTTCTTTCAACAAATTTTCCAACCAGACCAAAAAGGATCGCGCAAAGTGTATATGATTGAGCTTGACAGGCTCATTAGTGAAGAAGATTTAAGACAAGCCATCGACAACTTGACAAAAGAAAATGAAGTATTTCGGGCAGCCATTGTTTTTCATCACACGCCGGTTATACAACAGGTTATCACAAACAGGAAAATCCCATTGCAAATTGTCAATGTCGAAAAGCCCGACTATAGAAAGTTTAAAATTTTTCGCAATCAACTAATGAATATCTCCGTTGATATGCAAAGAAATTCTCTGTTGCAAGTTCTTTGCATTAACACGACTACTCAAAGTTTTCTTTTTGCCTTGGGGTTCTGCATACTTTTTTCAAATGCCGATCTGCTGACATATTGCGCAAATTTACTATCCATTTTGGAAGAAAAATATCCTCAAGATTCGTCAATACGCGAATGGCAAGAAGTCCTACGAAAAGAACCATTTGATAGTCGGAAGAGTCATACTAATTTCAAGCAAATGTCTACCGCAAAATTTCAAATACCTCCAGACATACATATTTATTCCAAAAATGTTGAACCCAAAATGGTATTTGTCCATACCGGAAACGGCAGTAGCGAAGTATATTACCGTATGGCAAGCCGAATAAAAGATTATATATCTTTCGCCGTAATAGAACCTTTCAACCTTTATCATCCGCATGAAGCACCTTACGGCATAAAAAACATTGCCGCAAGGTACGTTCAGACGTTGAAAAAATATCAGCCGACAGGTCCATACATAATAGGCGGCTGGTGTTACGGAGGAATTGTCGCCCACGAAATGGCTTGCCAATTAGAAAATTCCGGAGAAAAAGTTCAACATCTTTTTATGCTTGATTCGCACGTTATAACTGATGAGACAATAAACGAATTGGCAAAAAATATGTTCAGCGAAACTCATAGGGATTATTTTGAAACCAGTCCACTCTTTGAAGACCTTCGCGAAGAAGGTATGTTGGAAGCTGGGATAAAAAATTATTTGCATGTGTCTCAAGATGTAGTAGAACACCGACCGGCATTTTTCCATGGCAATGTTACGTATTTCAAGCCCGAAGAATTACCTTTGAACCAATCTGCAAAATCTTTAGCGTACTGGCAAAAAATGATGCAGTTTGACGCGGGCGGTTTTGAAAATTTCTGTGATACAGCACGACTTAAAATTATTTATACGCCACACGAACACGATTTAATGATGGACGATACTTCACTTGATATTATCTTATCGGAAATTTATCGAGTCACTATCAAAAAATGATAACAGACCTTTTTATTGATGAACTTAATGTACGTTTAAAATTACTGGATATTCGCAAGCTTAAAACACGTGCAGAAGAAATTTTGAATACATTGCCGGAGGAACGACGTCAAAAAGCTTTATGTTATCGGAAGGAAGAATATCAAATTCGTAGTATCGGTTCAACTTTTTTGATAATGCAGACGGTTAGTTGGCAAAAAGTTTATTTTGGAAAATACGGCAAACCTTTAGCATATGGTAAAAATTTTAATGTGTCGCACAGCGGGAATTATGTGGTATTAGCTGAAAGCGAAAAATCAATCGGTGTTGACATTGAAGAATTAAAGGACGATATTACCGCAGACCTTATAGAAGTCGGATTTACAAAACGCGAAAAAGGTTGGATTGGAAATTCTCATATACGTTTTTACATCTTGTGGACGCGGAAGGAAAGTTTGTTAAAATGTGTAGGTACCGGTTTTGGAATGAACCCGAATCAAATAGACGCATTGCCGGAAAAGCATCTGGTTCAATATATGGGAAATTTTTATCAGTTGTTCAGCACAGTATTCGACAAACACATAATATCAATCGCATTAAATAGCACGAAAAGTCTATAAAAATTTTAGGCTCATTATAATGAGTTTTTTTTGCAAGTCGTTAAAATTGATGAGATTAATCAGACTATAAACGCAAGTCAGTTCCTTGTGTTTCTTAATGAACCCATTAATTAAAAATCTTGATGACTAGAAAATTATCTGTTGCTTCCATTTCTGAAAAAATATGTGCCACTGTTTACGACGTCTTCAAAACCTTTAACTGATTGGAAAATCTTGCGGCTAAATGCAAACCATTTTCAGCCGCATTTTTTTATTTTAATTATTTTAGGTAGCGCAACGGCTATATTATCACTAATCTATCGTATTTTTAAATTTGGTGCGCAGGCGAAGCGCATAGCGCGTCTGCATTCGCGCTACATTGTTTATAAGATCTACAATGTATATAGGTTTTGATGATATGCCGAAAAGCAAGACCACGCCTTGCTAAAACCCCATTTTTTTGAACTAAAAAACTTGGCTAATGTACTATGCGTCAAATCTAGACTTTGAGCCCTTTTTCTGACAATTTATTAAAAAAGCAAGACGTGGTGTGAGTTTTAGAAAGTGAAAGAAATGCCGTAAGAACGTTTGGCATCCGAGAATTTTTTAGCGGGTTCAAAGGATTTAATGAAGTCCTCTTTCAGAAGACTTTCAAAAAGTTTAATGATATTTTTGCATACATCAGATTTAATGTCACGACTAGCGTCAACGATTCTGCAACGGCGAAAGACATTATCCCAAGTAATGGTCGGCGTCATTTTGTGCGCAATGATTTCAACGATACGACGCATGACGTAGTTTTTTAGAGAAATGACTAAAGGAGTGTTGTTTTGATTGGGAACGTTCAAAAGCGCGTGGGGGTATCTGATAACTTGGTCTTTGGCGTCGGCGATTTGAAAAAGAGGAGAATTTTGCTTGAAGAAGATGACGCCTTCCATTTCTTGCCCGTTGATCTTCGCGTCGATAATATCAGCCAACAAGAGATTGGAAGCGCGAAAAGTAATTTCGTTGCCGTCTTTATCCGTGTACTTCATTTCCTTCAACGAATCATTGACGCCGGAAAAGTCAACGACGGTAGACATCAGCTTGATAACCGAATCGACAATGGATTTTTTCTGGTCTTTTTTGGGATAAAAGCCTTTTAAGCCTTGCCCGGGTCTGCCGATTAAAGCACGGTGAATGATATTGACGGTGGTATAGAGGTTGTCGGCAAGATATTCGCTGATGATAATACCCAGAACGGCGCGATCAAATTCATTAAGAGGGAGGTCGTTATCGTAGCCTTCCACGTTTTGAATTTCCAATTTGCTGAAAACAGGGTCTTTCTTCTTAGTCTTGCGTTTCTCTTTGACGTTATAGAATTTGCCGCGCAGAAGAGCTTTATAGGCGGATTTGCTCGCTTTGAAAACGGACTTGGTGAAAGCGTCGTTAGGTTCGACGCACATAGTTGACGGCGTGAGCTGAACTTTCAAAATATCCAAAACTTTTTCAGCGGCGGAGTTAAAATGTTCGATTGAAGTTTTTTTCTTACCTTTGAGCTTTTCGGCTTGTTCTTCAATCTCAGCTTTCAACGTCTGCAACCTTTGACGCTCTTTTTCATTTTTTTCGCGTTCAGCGGCAAGTTTTTCAGCTTCAGCGCGAGCTTTGCGCTCTTGTTCGGCTTTAATTTCATCAGCGTACTCTAAGTTGTAAATCTCTTGATTTATGTTTTGAATTTCTTTTGAAAGAGAGTCAAATTCAAGCATAATGGCACGCGATTCATCAGATGCCGCTACCATTGCTTTTATTGCTTCAGCTTTCAAAGATTGGTACTTGACTTGGAGTTGAGTCCTGCGTTCTTGCAATTCCTTGATTTGGTCAAGGTCAGTCATTTTCATCATTCCTTTCAAAAATAGACTTGTACGTCGCCTGTAAAGCCCGTAGCGACGTTTTAAGATACGTTGCAGGTAAACCTGCATAAAAGTAAAAAGACGACAACCACGCTCGTGAATGTCGCCTTTTTTATAGATTGAGTTCAAATAATATCCAGTTGAAAAAGCCTTAAATCTGTCGTATAATTGACATAACTGACAAGGTCGGTTGCAGTAAAGCCTTTGGGTTTCAGATGAATATGGGTCATTCACGAGATAAGCTCTGTGGTGTTTGTGAGACACGCAGAGCCTTTATTGCTTTTAGAGGGAAATCCTCTTTGCACTGTTTATTGTAGCACAAGCGAAAGAATATAACAACATTAAAGTTCCCGAATCATTTTCTTTATCATAATCTCATCTTTGTCGAACTCTGATAGCCAATCCCAATTAATCGTTGAAAAATCCTGCCACAAGTCAGGGATATTAGGAAGTAACATCGGGAAAACGCATGGATTGGTAGTAGCCTTATAGTCGGTTTGAGACGGCTTAGGTGTTTTCCACGAAGGCGCTGAAACAGGCAGAGATTCATTATGTTTAAACTGCAATTTAGAGGCACGAATGACGTTGGAAATGTATTTTTTTGTATCCTTAACGCCGATATTTTTTAATGATTCACGCATCATTTTTTCTGTCTCGTCAAGATTTCTGTTGGTGGAGATAAAAACTTTGACGGTTAAGCGTTTGACTTGTGACAATATTGCGTAAATGTTTGTTTCAGGTCGTCAAGCTGAGAATCGACTATCTTGCGCCACTTCAGTGGTACTTCCGAGTAAGCGACGGTAGATTCTTCCAGTTGGTTCAATTGTTGGCGCAGGTATTGAAAATTAGAGTTAAGTTGTAAATTTTCTGTTTGCAATTTCTGCAGATCGTCGCGCAAAGCTTGAATAAGCACAGTAGCTTTTGTTCCTTCCTCTGCCAGTTGCACCAAGTTACGAAAATTTTTAGTAGGTAGTTGAACGTTGTCGCGGTCTTCGGACGTGAAGAACAAGCCGGAAGTAGCAAAGTGAGCCGAGTTTCTTATTTCCGTGATTTTTTGTTGAGTGAGAATAGCAGCGTTGATGGAGTCCGCAAAGTGCTGAGCCGATGCTTTGGCTTGTTTCGCTTTGAACTGTTGTAGAGGCAAATATTTCTTGGCGTGAGATTGCCCACGTTCCAGCCATAGAATTTGGAAACCTGCTCGTAAAAATCAGTTTGCAACTGTTCCAAAGATTTTGGGTTGAACAAGCACTTAGCAGAAAGTCGTCCGTCAGGAGTAATGGGAACAATTCCAACGTGAATGTGAGGGTTGGATTCGTCCATATGACAATGGCAGTACATCACATTTTCCTTACCATAACGGTTTTGAAAGAAATGAAGAGCGTCTGTGAAGTACTGTTCCCTTAAAGTGGCGTCTGCTGTCAGCATAAACTCGGAAGAGGCACTTATGATAATATCTTCGAGCCCGACGGCATCGGAACGCGGTTTCTTTTTCAACCCCAGTTGCTTGATACGGGAATTGACGCGACTGTTCAGATGATCGGGTGTCAACTCTTCAATGCAATGATTAAGATAAGAGCGAGACAGGTCTATATTCGGATTTGTCTTTACCCGTTGGCGCTCTTGAAGATGTCGGCGAATTCCGCCAAGCCCGTTGAGTTTAACTTTACCGGCAATAACTTGTTGAAAGCTCATTGGCATAACCTCCTTTTACACTGAGAATTATGCCACCAAATACCCTTCCGAAAATCTTATCTTTTTGCAAAAAAGTATATCTCGGTATACCTTACTTCGTAAGGTCCGAGCTCTGCGAGGCGAAAAAAATGTGCCCATAATGGACACAAATAAAAATCTTTCATGCCAAAGTTATAAGAAGTTGAAGGTATTACCTGCATAGATTATAATATGAGTCAAATATATTTTGAAATGGATATTGAGATTAGATAATCTTGACAATCTTTAAATATTTACAGATTTTTTAGTTGATTCAAGTTTTTGATAAAAATTGTTTTCGTATTTTCACAGGAGAATTATTGAAATGGGTTTTCAAGCCAGCGATGCCGATATTCATACATTATTTAATAGAACGAGGTATAATATACCAAGAAATCGACGAAAATATGTATGGGATCAAAGAAATTGGAAAGAACTTTTTGAAGATATTTCGATAGTTGCAGAGAATCCCAAACAGCCACCGCATTTTATAGGGAGTATTGTTTTGAAAGACGAGGGGCGTGAACAGGGGATCTCTAGATATACGATTATAGATGGACAACAACGTATCATGACTCTCACCATATTCTTAGTTTCCATAATGTATATGTTAAAATTAGAGCATATGGAAGACGACTTTAATGGAACCCAGCAATATGTTATGGCAAAAAATGATAAAAACAACGAAATAATGATAGTTAATGCTGAGCAATATGCTTCTTTTGAAAACATATTGAATAATATCATAACATCTGACGAAGCTATCCTGCGTCAAAAAAATGTGCGTACTTTTTTTGACGCTTTAAACTTGAATAGAAATAGAGATAAACACATTGTCGATGCGTTTGTCTCTTATGTTGGCTATATCAAAGAAAAATTAAATGCCCCCAATAATACCAAACTCTATCTTTTGAAATTACGAGATGCGTTAATAAGCACGAAATATGTGAGTATCATAGCGTCATCGGATGAAGACTCCTATACAATCTTTGAAATTTTGAACGCCCGTGGAATAGACTTAGAAGATCACGAGCTTTTGAAAAATTATATTATGAGATTTGTACAGCCAGAAGAAGATCGAGATAAAGCAAAGGATTACTGGAACGGGATAGAAACTAAGTTGGGAAAACACTTGTCAAAATTTATTAAACATTATGCTGTGCATAAATATGGATATATTGCTAACCTCTCACCTTATAAAACCATTCAGCAAGGAACCAAAGGCAAAAATACATCTGAATTGCTAAAAGACATAATGCAAAAGTCTGACTACTACTACAAAATAGTGAATCCTATGATAACTGGAGAAGATCCAAACTGCTCTAAGACTGAATATAAAATATTTGAATTTTTCAAAAAAAGACGTCAAGAACAGTTACGCCCAATTTTATTAAGTTTACTTCATTGCGTACATAATGGCTTGTTGAGTACAACAAAATATGAAAAAATCCTCTTAATATTGTACAACTTTTTCATATGCTATAACTTAATCGGAAAACAAAATTCTAATAGATTAACCGATATTATTAATAAATATGCCAGAAAATTGGAAGAAGGCTACAGTGACACGGTTTTAGCTGAATTCATACAAAGTTTAAAAAATAAATTGCCTCCGAGAGAAAATTTTATAAATTTATTTAAGGACATTGGATGGTCTCATCATAGTGGTTATTACGACGGTGATGATAACAAAAATAGAGTAAAAATCGTTTTGGAAACTTTTGAGTATTTTCTCTCTGGGTATTGCGATAATGATTTTACGATAGAACACGTATTACCAGATTCTGAAAATCGTATTAATGGTCAAATTGGAAACTTAATACCTTTAGAAAATCGCCTGAATGATCGTTGTGCTGACAAACAACTTTCTGAAAAAGTACTTACATACAAAGAATCCAACTTCAAATCTTCTAGAAAATTAGCTGAGCGAATAATTAGCCAAGATAATTATTTTGACATTGAAAACAGAACAAATCATCTGGCTAAAACCTTTTATGATGATATCTTAAATTTTCAGAGATTACTTGAAGAAATATAGAACATTCATTTAGAAAACTTTATCTTCAAGCAATTGGAAAACTTTATGGGCAGTTCCTATTTTGACGATAAATTCGTTAATATTGAACGTAAGAATATCCACGTTGTACTTATATTTTTGCCAATCTGCCGCTTCTACTGTATCGGGATGTATTACGGGAGCGACAAGCACGGAAAAAGATTCTTCGCGTCTTTTTGCCTTTGCTTCTCTTAAATGTCGGCTAATCGGAATAATTTCGTTGTTGACTTGATCCGACCTTCCGCACATCAACGTTACCTCGAAGTAGCTGTCACAGTCGGAATCATAACATTCAATGTCTGCATATCCTCCAGAGGCTGTAAACGTAGGTAACCCTTCATCGTCGACGGAATAATTTGGATTGACATCAAGACCTTGAAAGTTCTGTACCAGCGCTATGCTGGTTAAAAATTCTAATCGCGTCGGTGCATTAATATACCTCAAAGTAGGATCGGTACTCTCACGACGCGCACATACCGTTAGCAATTCTTTCTTGACAGATTCCTTGCTCATTTCTCTTGCATATCGGTACAAAGTTCTCTTCCGAACATCTGTAAAATCCGGTTGCGATTTATCTTCAAGTTGAACAATCTCGCCGTCAATCGTACCCATGTAGTTGATGTAGGTTTCTTCTGTTATAAATTTCGGGTACATCGAGTAATTCCGGACTACATAGTCTGCTAAATCTTTCTCAAAACCGTTTATATCGAGAAATCTGCCGTTGCCGCGCAGTGACAAAAGTCCGCTCATTCTCATTTTGCGAATATATTCATCTACTGCCTCATGGCAAATTTTCTCTAACTTAAGATAATTTCGATTGGTGCTATTGAGAATTTCAAGACAACGTTCATAAATGAACTCATCCGAATAGTTGAACCCCTTCAGCTTTCGGATATTTTTTATGTAGCGATAAGCCGCCAAAGCATCATTGTCTTGCCAGCAAATAAGAATCGGCAATTCACAACGATATAAGCCTGAGTTATTTTCTTCGTCATCATCGTGAAAATATTTTATCACTCTCAGCAAGAGCGGTAAAGGAGCATTGTCGTTCACAATTCTTCGCAATGGATTGTTCGTCTGATACTTCATCAACGCATTCAAAAATACTGCTTGAATCTTTTTCTCGTTACGCGGTTCCTCCAAATACGCGTCAACCAGCATATGCCCGGTTGAGGTGATTTGAATCGGCTCATTCATCGAATACTTGATAAAGCCAAACTCTTTAATCATCTTGTACCAAGTATCGAAACGAGAGTCCCAACCATAATCAAATCCTTTTTCTTTGTGGCTCTGTGGAGACCTGGCAATAATAAGCTCCAACTGTTCATCCGTAAAATAGTCGTCAAAGCTATCCCTAATTGCCTTTAACGCCGGTGTTCTCTTGACAAACATCGGTGTGTATTCTTTTTCACGTACCAAATTCTTAACGACTTTGTGAATAACCTCCGAAGTCATGCGCATTCCTTCAAATGGCAATATGCATTTGAGAAAATTCGGTATCCTTTCCGGATTTCTTAATGTCGTTGAAAAAGATAACGGTTTCGCTTTCGGTTTCGGCATAATTTGTTACAAAGACCTCCCTCGAACTTTTTTTTACGCTATTGTCGTTAAAGCTTATGTAATTGCTACGGATGTCATAACAGAAATATTTTCTCGACCATTCAAGAAAAATTTCATTGGTTGCGCCTTTATGCATAATCAAGTTGCTAATGCCAAAGCGAACGCCTTTGCAGTCTAGTTCATCCAAGTAAAAACAAAGGCGCCTCTCCTCTGATTCGTCCCAAAATTTATTGTACTCGGAGTCACTGATAAGATAAGGCGGATCAAAGTAGACGTACGCATTTTCATCAAACGCCTGCCGGTCAAGAAAATTAGCAAAGTCCATATTACTGAAAGTTACGTCATTATTTTCCAAGAAGTGCAGATAGCCACATATGGAGCTGTACACATTTTTGTTGAAATCTACATTGCCGACGGGCAAATTAAATTGCCCCGCGCGATTGAAACGAATCATATGATTAAAGCCATAGATTAACAGAAGGTACAAACTCAATATGTCCCGACTTTCGTTGAATTCTTCGCGAAGTTGCAAGTAAGCGGCTTTGTTGTAATGAGCGTAATACGTTTTCTCATATTTTTTTTTAAGTTCATCAGGAACAAGAAAATTTTTAAAGGAGCACGACAAACCGTACCGACTTATCAAGTCATAGATCTTCTGAAAAAATTCATCGATGCGTCCGGCATATGACTTCATCATATCATGTAAGGCAACGACGTAAAAATTGATGTCATTGACTATGTATCTGTCAGCAGACGTGTTGATAAAAGAACTGCCACCTCCGGCAAACGGCTCAATGTATGTCGAAATTTTGTGCGGAAACAATTTCCGAAGTTGCGGCATCAGCCGGTATTTGTCCCCTACGTAGAAAAACGGGGAACGGATTATTTTTTCTTTCATAGGTCTTCTACCTCTGTGATGAAAAGATATTCCTTGTGGTCAGTGGTTTCGGTTTTACCGGCATTAAATCGACTGTAACTTTTTTCAAATATCTTTGTATTCCCTCTGTAATTGAGAATTTCCTTTATCTGGTTAAGCGTTATCTTGTTCCGAGATGAGGAACTTTTGGAATCGTAGGTATTATTATAGGTGACTACAATATAGCGCACATTCAAATTCTTAATCAAATCGTTGAACACAATAGGCGCGTTCACTCTGCAGTATTCCGACATATTTTCCAATGGCGGCTTCATCGCCTTTCCACTTAAAGGCGGTTTGTCCCATTTTGCTATCGTCTCCATCACGTGATAAAAACGCGAATACTGACGACTGTTGTACGGAGGGTCTACAAATGCCACATCTGCTGAAATTCGTCGTGCTAATTTGTTGGCATCTTCCCTGTATATTTCTACGACGGAATTACCAGTAATAGGCTCAATCAGTTCAAATTCAAAATTGGACAGACAAACTTTTTTTATATACGCGTCGTAATGTCCGACGGTGTTTGCACATCTGTCAAAAGAATACAGGAGCGACGCCAGCAAAATGTTAAATTCGCGTTCGTTCAACTGTCCACCTTCATATATTACTTGAATTCTTTCACGAATGACGCCAATTAATTTTGCGTCGTCATGGTTGAAGTATTTATCGCCATAATTTGCAGAAACATAATTATCGGGTAATTTTTTTTTATCTAGAGCAGATACATTATCGACAAAAATTTTTAAATTCTGCGGACTATATTCCTTATTTCCAAAAAATGCCTTGTAGCAAATCTCGTTTGAGTACAAGAAATCGTTAATAACCGCTTTTTGAACGTCATTAAGCATCGTTGCTGTAATGATACCCGTTCCTCCAAAAACATCGAAAAAACTTCTGAAATCTGCGCAATTTGCCGTTATCAAGTCTTTTATCCATTCTATCAATTTATACTTACTTCCGGTATATCTTCGGTTGTTTATTTTCAAAAGTTCTCAACCTCCGTGAATTTCTGATCATTTTTTACTTAAATTAAAGAGTATTTTTTAATTTTAAAAGCCGAAGGCATGTCTCAAGCGCGTAGCGCTTGCCCTTTTTTGCTTTTGGGGGTTAGCCTTGCGGCTGGGGGGCGTAGCCCCCAATGAGCAAATTTTTTCTTTTTAAGTGTGAAGCGGTGCGTCCCGCGCCGTTAGGCGTCAGGGGACGCAAGCAGTTGAGCGTCGGCGTAGCGTAGCCGTACGCGAAAACTGCGTCCGCGTAACTACGTAGTCTACAGGGTCTACGTAGTATAAGCGTTTTGGCGCGAGGTCGGAAAACCCGCGCCACATATGGCTAAAACCCTAAAAGTCAAATATCGTACGAATGACTAATTCACCTCGTACGAATGACTAATGCACCCCTAAAAGACAAAAGTTACGCCGTATATGGTATTTCCACGCTTTTTGACCTCAAAGTCGGTGATGAATTTTTGACCTTTCAGATGTTCCAGAAATTTAATGATGACATTACGGGCATTGTATTGCTGGTCGTGACTGACTTTGCCTAACCTGCACTTAGAGAAAACGTCGTTAAAAGTAATGGTGGGAGTCAAGTTCTTGTGCAACTTAATTTCGCAGATACGACGCATGACGTAGTTTTTTAGAGAAATGACTAAAGGAGTGTTGTTTTGATTGGGAACGTTAAGAAGGTTGGAGTCGTAACGAAGGATTTGGGATTTTTTGTCTGAGATGATAAGAAGTGGACATTGGAGAGTAAAAAAGACAGCGTTGTCAATGAGTTGCCCGTTAATTTTGGTAATGATTTTGGGAAAGTTTTTTGAAAAACTCCTTTCGATTTTAGGCGCACAGACGGTTGTTTTTTGGTAAAGTGATTTTATCATAAATCAAAACAAGCGGGCTAGCTTTTTTGTCAATTTTAGTCGTCGTTGTAGTGCTGAGGACTATCGTTAGAATCAGTATTAGATTCTTCGTCAATGAAGTCAGATTCAAGGCAGGGAACAAAGCAGTCATTGGCAGGAAAATATTTGAAGAAAATGTCATAGTTGATACCCTGCCGATTTTTAAGACAGCAGAGTTGAACTTGGCGCGGATTGGCTTTTTTAGCGTTGTCGATAATGTCGCGATTTTTGGAAACAGTCCCGTCAAGTAATTTGTTGGTACAATAAAATTGCAGGCCCCAAACGACATCGGCGGAGTATTCAATGTTGCCGGATTCTTTGAAACTCTCGAAGGAAACGTGTTTGTAATAGTTAAGGCGATTGAAAGAGCTGACGACGATAAAAGTGGAGTTGGTTTGGCGTTGGAAGTTTTTGAGCTTGCGAACAATCTCGTCAATAGCTTGCTTAGGAGAAATATTGGAATCTTTGACAGGAACGATTTGAAGGTAGTCAAGAACGAAGATAGGAGCTTTATCTTTGCAAAAAGGACGAAGTTTAAAAATGAGGTCGTCAATGTCGTGTTCTTGAAGTTCAAGGACGTGAAGGTCAAGGTTGGAAGATTTAAACTCATTTAAAAGGCGCTCAAACGCCGTAAAATGCCCACCACGGCGAATATCAGCGACAGTTAAGGTAGAAGTATGGTCTTGAAGAAAAAGACGTCTAGAAAGGGATTTAGAGAAAATCTCGAATTCAGACATTTCGTAGGAACAGAAAATACAGTGTTTGCCGTTTTGGGCGAGTTGGTTGAGAAGTTGCCAAGCGAAGGAAGTTTTGCCGAGAGCAGGAAGTCCTCCGATGACGTAAAGCCCGGGGGAAAAGATTTGATACTGGTCGAGATTATCAAAGCCGGTTTTGCGGTTGGCAAAAAGTTTCATGGAGTCGACGTTTTGTTGGAACTTTTTTTGAAGAAGTCGGCGAAATTGGAAGAGGAAGTCAGGTCAAAAGAAAACTTAATGTGGTCAAGAAGATTTTCAGTCTGTTTAATGATGACGTCGGAAGAAGCGTTGGGGGCGGAAGCATTACGAACGATAGAGTTACCGGCATGAATAAGAGAGCGGGGAATAGATTTTTCCTGTGGGGTATTACCGTAATAAATTCGTTGTAACAAGTCACAAGTCATTTGGATGGTAATGTCGTCATTGTCATCAACTTTTTTAATTTCGATAGTTTCTTCCGTTCCGAAGTACCCGATTTTGCGAAAAGAAATAATCTCGTCGAATTCAATTTTTGTACAGTCTAAAATTGGCGTGAATTTGTTCCCTTTGATATGGTTGCAATGTCTACAAGCTAAAAAAGATTTTCCCAATCAAATTTTACATCCCGATCTCCGTTGTGCGGCTTTAAATGCTCAATTTCCCAATCCGTTATATTTTTAGATTCGCAGAGATAACATTTATCGTGGAAAATTTCTCTCAAAGCCATGAAGAAGTGCTGTTGATATTTTTCAATGTGGTCTTTAATTCAGCTCGTTTAATTCTTTTTTCTTCCGTTGGATTGTTTTTTTCAATCAAAGTTTTATATTCAGCAATTTTTTTTCAAGTTCAAGTGAGTAATCTTCGGAGTCAAAATAAGCCTCAGCAACAGTATCAATCGAAAAATTTGACATGTCATTGAACGTAACTTTTTTTCTAAGTCAAAAATAGTGACGTCAGATACCGAAGTGATTATGTAAGGTGAGTGAGTGCTGATAATAAATTGTACGCGAGGAAAAAATTTCGTCAAGAAAGGTAAGATTTTTCTTTGCAACTCAATATGCAGGTGGGTTTCAAGTTCGTCTATCAACACAATCCCTTCACAATTATAATTGCTCAAAGAGCCTTTTAACAGCCAATTATGCTCCATTCGCAACATAATTCCCGACATAATTTGAATGACGGACGAATAGCCATCCGAAAGTTCGTTGAAACCAAAAGGCAAACTCCCACTCTGGTGAATCAGGGAATTATAATTTTTATAGTCATATTCAAGGCGAATAGTTTCGTCTTCCAGCAAAATTTTTAGCGCGTTTTCAAATCTATTAAACCAATTCTGAATGTCAGTCACAATTTTTGAATCGTTTTCTTGTCGAGCATACGCCTGCTGAGTTTTCAAATGAACCATGTATTTCACAAGATTTTGAGCCGGATCATCAGATAAACCGTAGCTATTGGAAAGTTTAAAGTTTTCTACGCCTTTTGCCATTAAAACATTTGCTTTTCGTCCAGCTGGAAAATAAGCTAATATAAAATCACCGTCAACAAAACTGTTCCAATCAACAGAATTGAATGAAAGATGAACATCACCATTTATCACAGCACTAATTAACAACACAAATTTATCGTTATCAGATGTTTGGTTAGAATCATTTTTCATATTTTCGATAATAGCTTTAAAAACAATCCGTTATTGTCTCCAAAAATGAAGTCTTTCCTGAAACATTTTTACCAGTCAACAATAAATGTTGTCGCTCATCGGCAGATAAAGTAATTTCGATGTTTTCCAAGTGTCGCAATTTTTTAATTTTAACGTGCTTAATGAATTGTTCCATTTTTAACCATACTTTCAATAGAAATTTTAAGTTCTGTCGTTTAAGTTTCGCAAAGCGGCAACAATACATCAAGCCGCGCGAAAATTTTATTTTCTTTGAGACTGGGAAAAGGCAACTTGTCTTTTGAATCTTTCATGATCGGCAACAACGCGGCGATTATGAACAAATTGCCTTCGACGCGCTTTCAAGCAACGGGCGCAATGCGTCGAAGAAAAGAAAGTACCATGCGCGAACGTGTATAACGTCACCTTCAAATTTGTAATCGATTTTCGGCGCGTATGACAAAGATAAATTATAATCGCGCAGTTGTTGGATTAACATATGAATATCGTTGAAAATAGTATTGCGGCTGACTTGGCAAGCGTTCATTAACTGTTCAACATAAATCGGCTTTTTGCTGTGGATAATGTAGCAGACAATAATTTTCACGCGCTCTGACGGCAAAATTAAGTTTTCCGATTTTAAATCGTGAAATAAAAATAGCGATTTTGTCCGCAATTTTTTTAGCGAAATGGTCATGTGAATTGAAACGCCAAGCTGAACATTCTAATCCTGCATATTTTTTAATGCGTCGTCTTTTACAAAAAAAGGCATTTACAATTTGATTTACTGCAGGAATTTTTTTCGTCGGCAATGTTTTTATAACTTCCGGCTCAAAATTCGGATCGATTCTGTGCTGATAATATAAATCAACAAAATCTGTTTGCAAACGCATTAAGCTACCGTCGATTGATTTTTTCTGGAGAACTTTCAAGATTTAAACTTCTGTCCGGATTATGAGTCACTCCAAATTTAGAGGCAATAACAACTTTGTCACGAATATCTTTCAACGCCGAGCCTACAATTCCTTCATTGTTTGAAATTAAGCCGTCCATTGTAATTTGTGGTTTAGTGGGTTGACTTTTAATAATACACCTTTTATAATTCGTAGGCGATAAAAATAATCAAGTTTTCGGTTCAGATATGCGGGAACTTGCCACGATAGAGTAGTTACATTAAGTTGGCTAAATCTTTTGAGGATAATTTTGTGTACCCTTGAACAGGTTTAGCCACTTTTTGTTTGCAGGTGCCGATTATGGTTATCAAAAAAATTTTCAACAACAACGTTGTCTTGACTGAAAATGAATCCGGTCGCGAAATTATTGCAATGGGAAGAGGCATCGCCTTCGGGCGTCGTGTCGGCAATGAATTTTCCGCTGATTCCGTTGAACGCATTTACACTTTGTCAAATAAAAGCATGATGGAGAAATTTCAAGAACTTGTTGCAAGCATTTCAAGCGATTATCTTCAAGCCGCAAATGAAATTATTGATTATGCTCAAAACGTGCTTGAAAGCAAACTCAACGACAGTGTTTACGTTTCCTTAACGGATCATATTCACATGGCAATTTACCGGATTCGCAACGGCATCACTATTCGTAATATGTTGCTCATTGAGATTCAAAAATTTTACGAAAAAGAATACCAAATCGGAGTGAAGGCAATAGAAATTATGAACCGGCATTTTTCGGTTGAACTGCCCGAAGATGAAGCGGCTTTCATCGCAATGCACATCATTGACGCTCAAACGGAACTTAATCTGCCGATAGCTAACAAAATAATGCTGTTGATTCAAGAGGTTACAAACATTATCAGAATGACTTGCCAAGTTGAATTTGATAAAAATTCGTTGCCGTATTATCGTCTTGTCACTCATTTAAAATTTTTTGCAAAAAGAGTTTTTACGGAGCAGGAGCAGTTGGACGAAATTGATGACGAAATGAATTTGATGATTAAAAATAAATATCGTCGTGCTTATGACTGCGCGGATAAAATTGAAGAACTAATCCTTAAAAAGTATCGGTACAAAATTAGTTCCGATGAAAAATTTTATCTCACAATACATATTGCCAAAGTACTTTCACAAAAATAAATGGAAGGCTGACAGTTGTTTAGATTGAAGGGGTGAAAAAAATGGCGCGAAAGTATGAAAAACTCGCGGCGGACATTGTAAAAAATGTCGGCGGCAAAGGCAATGTAATTTCATTGGCGCATTGTATTACAAGACTGCGTTTCAAACTCAAGGACGAAGGTAAAGCCAATACCGATGTTCTGAAGTCAATGGACGGAGTTGTTACGGTCGTGCAAAGCGGCGGACAGTATCAGGTTGTAATTGGAAATGCAGTCGGTGAAGTCTTTGACGAAATTTTAGCGTCACAAGGTATTCAAGGTGCAGGCGGTGACGCGGCGGCTGAAGAAGATGACACGCCAAAAAAGCCGCTTGATATGTTTATCGACACGGTAAGCGGAATTTTTACGCCGATATTGGGAGTATTGGCGGCAAGCGGTATGGTTAAAGGTTTGACGGCACTTTTGGCGGCTTTTAACATTGTCGATACCAACGCGGGAACTTATCAAGTAATGTCGGTAATCGGCGACGCATTTTTCTATTTCCTGCCGATCTTCTTGGGCTACAGCGCGGCAAAAAAATTTAAGATGAGCGAATTTGCGGCAATGGCAATCGGAGCGTCTTTGGTTTATCCAAGCTTGCCTCAAATAATGCAGGGCGAAGTACTTTACGACGTCTTAACAGGAACAATTTTTGAATCGCCGGTACACTTGGAATTTTTAGGCATACCGGTTTTGTTGATGAATTATGCGTCAAGCGTCATCCCGATTATTGCGGCAATATGGGTAGGCGCGAAAGTTGAAAAATTTTATACGGGAATTGTACCAACTTTGCTGAAAGGTTTCGGCATACCGTTTTTGACTTTGTTGACGATGATACCGTTGACTTTGTTGGTAGTAGGACCGATAGCAACTTGGGCAGGTCAAGCAGTCGGCGCGGCGGCTACAGGTATTTTCTCAATCAGTCCGATTCTCGCAGGATTGTTTATCGGAGGTTTTTGGCAAGTATTTGTAATGTTCGGCTTGCATTGGGGCTTAGTTCCGATTATGATTCAAAATATTGTAACTTTCGGAGCGGACCCTGTTATTATCACAATGTTTGGTACGACTTTCTCACAAATCGGCGTCGTGCTTGCCATTATCATCAAAACTAAAGATCAGAAATTGAAAGGCATTGCAATTCCGGCATTTCTCAGCGGTATTTTTGGAGTAACGGAACCTGCAATTTACGGCGTCACCTTGCCGCGTAAAAAATTTTTCATTATCTCCTGCATAGGCGGAGCAATCGGTGGTGCATTGGTTGCAATTCTCGGCGTCAAACTTTTCATTTTCGGCGGACTTGGCGTCTTCCAATATCCTTGCTTTATCGACCCGACAACAAATGATGTCAGCGGAATGTACAATGGCATGATTGTTTCTGCAGTAGCCTTCGCAGCAGGCTTCGCAATGACGTTCCCGCTTTACAAAGATGAAGAACCGAAAGTTGTCTCTGCCGCTGAAACTGATACCGTAAACGACATTGCTTTAAGCGTCGCGCAAAATGAAGAAAAAAGCCTCAAGCGCGAAATTTTACAAAGTCCTTTGACTGGTGAAGTTGTTGCACTTTCAGACGTTCCGGACGAAGTTTTTGCAAGCGGAGTACTCGGCAAAGGCATTGCGATAAATCCTGCGGAAGGTAAAGTTTTTGCGCCTGCAGATGCTGAAGTTACCACGCTGTTTCCGACAGGTCACGCCATTGGAATGAAAACTGCAAACGGCGCGGAAATTTTGATTCATATCGGTATGGACACAGTCAAGATGAATGGCGACGGCTTTAAAACGCACGTTCAGCAAGGCGATAAAGTTAAACAGGGCAAGTTGCTCATTGAATTTGACATTGAGAAAATCAAGCAAGCCGGTTATCCAGTCATTACGCCGGTTGTCGTCACAAACTTCAATGATTATCGGGACATTATCCCGACTGAAAGTAAAAATGTTAATCAGGGAGAAAATTTAATCAGTACCATTGTTTAAGTTGAAAGGAGCTTTTATCATGGCGTTTCCGAAAAATTTTTTGTGGGGCGGAGCAACTGCCGCCAATCAATGTGAAGGCGCGTTCCTTGATGACGGCAAAGGACTTTCTGTGCCCGATATGTTACTTGGTGGCGATGTCAACACGCCGCGTACTTTTTGCCCGACCATTGAAAAAAATCGTTTCTATCCTTCTCATCAAGCGATTGATATGTACCACCACTACAAGGAAGATATTGCTCTGTTCGCCGAAATGGGCTTCAAGTGCTACAGGCTCTCCATAGCTTGGACGCGTATTCTCCCAAACGGCGATGACGACTCCCCCAACGAGGCAGGACTCGCATTCTATGAGGACTTGTTCCGTGAATGCCGTAAATATGGTATCGAGCCGCTGGTAACTATTGACCACTTCGACACGCCTATTGCGTTAATCAAGAAGTATGGAGGCTGGAGAGACCGCAGAATGATCGACGCATACCTGAAGTACTGCCGGGCAATCTTCACGCGCTATAAGGACTTGGTGAAGTACTGGATAACGTTCAACGAGATAAATATGCTTCTGCACATGTCGTTCATGGGAGCAGGAATAGCCTTTGCTGAGGGCGAGGACAAGGAACAGGTGAAGTACACTGCGGCACATCATGAGCTGTTGGCTAGTGCTAAGGCGGTGAAGATGGCTCACGAGATTATCCCTGACGTAAAAGTCGGCTGTATGCTCGCGGCTGGACAGTTCTACCCGTATTCGTGCAGCCCTGCGGATGTGTGGGACAGTCTGGAGAAGGACAGGGATAACTATTTCTTCATTGATGTGCAGGCACGGGGTGAATATCCTGTATGGGCAATGAAACGCATGGAGAAGGCCGGACTTAACGCAGACTTCAGCAGTGAGGACATAGAGACGCTGAAGAATGGGACGGTAGATTTTGTAGCGTTCTCGTACTATTCGAGCCGGTGCACGACGGCAGATCCTGAGATATTCGCCAAGCACGCAAAGCCCGGAAATGCTGTGTTTCGTTCAGTGGTCAACCCATACCTGAAGAGTAGTGAATGGGGCTGGCAGATCGATCCGTTAGGTCTGAGGATTACGGCAAATACACTTTATGACCGTTATCAGAAGCCGCTGTTTGTTGTGGAGAACGGACTCGGAGCGAATGACACGGTAGAGGCTGACGGGAAGATTCACGATCCCTACAGGATAGAGTACCTGAAGGCGCATTTGCTGGCATTGAGGGACGCGATCAATGAGGACGGGATTCCGGTGATGGGGTTTACGGCGTGGGGATGCATTGACTTGGTGAGTGCGTCGTCAGGAGAGATGAAGAAGCGTTACGGGTTTATCTATGTCGATAAGGACGATGAGGGCAAAGGGACACTTGCACGTTCGCGCAAGGACAGTTTTTACTGGTACAAGGGAGTGATAGAGTCTGCCGGAGCGAGTCTTGATGAGGAATAGTGATTTTATAGAACTGTGCAAATCTGGTGATGTCGCAAAAGTTGAAGAAGCCTTAATGAATGGCGTGAATGTCAACGCTAATAACGGAGACAGCAGAACGGCGTTAATGTGGGCAGCAAAGAACGGACACGCAGAAATAGTAGAAATACTCCTGAAGCACGGCGCAGATGTCAACGCTAAGGATCATCTCGGATTAACGGCATTAATGTGGGCAGCACGCAATGGCTATACAGAAATAGCAAATTTACTTCTCAAGCACGGTGCTTATATTGATGCTAAGGATAGAGATAACGGAACGGCATTAATGTGGGCAGCATTAAGAGGCAAAACAGAAACCGCAGAATTGCTTCTCAGGTATGGTGCTGATACAGAGTGTGAAGATAAACATAGCGGGTGGTGTTTAACGGCATTAATGTGGGCGGCATTTAAAGGCCATGCAGACACAGTAGCACTTCTCTTTATGTACGGTGCAGATGTCAACGCTAAGAACAAGTACGGCGAGACAGCCTTAATGAGGGCAACATGGAACAGACGAACAGAGGTAGCAAAAGTACTCCTGAAGCATGGTGCTGAGATCAACGCTAGGGACAAGCACGGCATGACGGCATTAATGTGGGCAGCAAGGTTCGGCAACATGGGCATAGCCTCATTGCTCCTGAAGTACGGTGCTGATGTAGGAATTGAAGATGATGCAGGCAATACAGCTTTGATGTGGGCACAAACGAAAGGCTACCCTAAAATTGCCAAGTTCTTACGTTCTTATGAAGCAACAAGCAACACTAATTTTCACACAAAAATGGACTATGCTAAGAACAACAATAGCAAGGTTGATAACGGCATGACGGCTTTGATGCAAGCAGTAAACTACTTTAACACAGAACTAGCAGAGTTACTCCTGAAGCATGGTGCAGATGTCAACGCTAAGGGTCAAAACGGCGGGACGGCTTTAATGTCGGCGGCAAACTACGGCAAAACAGAGCTAGTAAAAATACTCCTGAAGTATAATGCAGATGTCAACGCTAGAGACAATGACGGCATGACGGCTTTGATATTTGCAGCAAGGAACGGCGAAGCAAAAGCAGCAGAAATACTCCTGAAGCACGGCGCAGATGTCAACGCTAAGAACAAGGACGGCGATACGGCTTTAATGCGGGCAGTAAGGGGCAATCACACAGAAGTAGCAAGATTACTCCTGGAACATGGTGCTGATGTCAATGCTTAGAATAATTACGGAGCAAAATAGCAACACAAATTTTTACACACAGGAGGTAAAACAATGACCGCTATATTAGGCATAACCAACAAGACAGTACCATTCTCAGCCTTCAATGAGGGAAAGGCAGGCGAGATTTTCGCAGAAGTCAGACGCTCAGGCTCGCGCATTGTCATGAACGGCAGCAAAACAGAGGGGGTGATTGTACCAATGGATGAATACGAACTTATGACTATGGATCGTGATGACGTGAGACTCATTGCGATTGCTGACGAGAGAATGAGCCACTTTGACATGTCCAAGACGCTTTCCGAAGAAGAGTTCTACAAGGACTTCGGAATAACACAGGAAATGATTGACGCTATGCCGGAGGTGGAATTGGAATGAAATGGAAGTTGCGCTTCCTCCCAGAAGTAAAAAAGGATTTTCGCAAACTTGATGGCAGCCAAAAACAGCGCGTTTCGAAGGCCATCGACAGGACTCGCACGAATCCCCTTCCTCATAGTGAAGGCGGCTACGGAATCGAACTCGGACATAAAGGCGGCATCAATCTCGCTAAGTGCCTCGAAATCAAGTTACGCGGTGAAGGCCTCCGGGTCATCTACAAGCTCATTCACACTGATACGGAAATGCTCGTTATCATAGTGGGCGTTCGTGAGGACGAGAAAGTCTATAATGACGCACAGGAACGCATGACGCAACATAACATTTAACACGAAGGGAGCAATATTTATGGACTATAACGCACTAGCAAAATCAATACTTGAGAACATCGGCGGTAAAGAAAACGTCAGCGGCGTAGTACACTGCGCAACTCGTCTCCGCTTCACCCTCAAGGACGACAGCAAGGCCAAGACTGACGCAATCAAGAAGACAAAAGGCATCCTTTCCGTCGTCAATGCAGGAGGCCAGTACCAGATCGTCATCGGCCCGGACGTTCCGCAGGTCTATCAGGAAGTTATCGCACTCGGAGGCTTTGAGGCTTCCGCAGCCATCGATGACCCCGAAGCAGAAAAACAGGACAACCGCTCAAAGTTAAGCATAATCCTTGAAAGTATCGCCAGCATCTTCCAGCCCATCATCCCGGCAATCACCGGCGCAGGACTTCTCAAGGCGTTAATGGCTCTGGGAGTTGTCTGCGGAGTACTTGACAGCAAAACCCAAACCTACGCGATCCTCAATGCTATGAGCGACGGAGCATTCTACTTCCTGCCAATACTCTTGGCCGCGTCTTGTGCCAGAAAGTTCAAGTGCAATCAGGGAACAGCTTTAGCTCTTGCTGGGATTCTGGTATACCCCGGCTTCCTCACATTGATGAGGGGAACAGATCCCGTAACATTTCTCGGTTTCCTGCCCGTAACGAAGGCCATATACACGTCTTCAGTGTTACCGATAATTCTCGGCGTTTGGTTCATGTCGATAGTCGAACACTGGACGCAGAAAGTCTCTCCTCAGGCAATAAAGTTCTTCTCTGTTCCGCTAGCGAGTCTGCTTGTAGGAGGTACGGTCTTGATTACGGTACTTGGCCCGATAGGTTCATGGGTCTCCAACTGGATCAACGTATTCTTCAAGTGGCTCAACGACACAGCCCCGATAATCGTCCCGACAATAGTGGGCTTCTTCTCGCCTTTGCTGGTCATGACAGGCACACATTACGGACTTATCCCCATAGGCACAAACAACCTAATGACCGTCAAATGGGACTCTGTCGTTATCGGTATGCTTCCGTCAAACATCGCTCAGGGTGCAGCGGGTCTTGCTGTTGCATTGCGCTCAAAGAATCCTGACACTAAACAGCAGGCAGGCTCCGCAGGACTCACGGCTGTACTCGGAATCACTGAGCCTGTATTGTACGGTGTAAACATGCGCTTTACATTCCCGCTTTACGCGGCCATGACAGGCGGAGGACTCGGAGGTCTTTACATGGGATTGACTAGAGTCGCAAGATTCGCGGGCGGTTCTCCGGGACTTCTTGTGCTTCCGGGATATATTCCTAATGCTGAGGTTACAGCTCTGGGCTACACAATGAGCAATTTCTACAACGCCATAATAGGAACTCTGATAGCTATAGTCGTTGCGTTTGTGGCCTGCAATATCATGTTCGACATCTGGAAGAAAAAGGGGAAAATTCCGCCCGAAGAGTTAGGCACAGCTGAAGCCGCCGGATCAGTTCCGGATATGCCTGATGATGTGATAGTTGCTGCAGTGAGCGGTAATTTCGTTGGGCCTGATGACATCAAGGACGCAATGTTCTCTCAGCAGGCTATGGGACAAACTGTAGCGATTGACCCTGTTGATGGGATTATTGCCTCTCCTGCAAACGGAACTATTGAGATGATTTTCCCGACTGCGCACGCTTTTGGGCTTCGCATGAAGGACGGCACGGGACTCCTGATTCACATTGGCGTTGACACGGTGAACATGAAGGGTAACGGATTCACTGCCCTCAAGAAACAGGGAGATACTGTGAAGGCCGGAGAACCTGTAGTGCGTATAGACCTTGATGCGATAAAGAGTGCAGGCTACAGCCCGCAGACAATAATAGTCATCACTGAGCCGGTAAGGGAAGGCGAACTAGTCTCGTTCATAGATTTCGGCAAGTCAGTAACTCGCGGCGACAAGATTAACAAGTAGTGATTTTGCGCACACTCCCCTGTTACAGTGAAAGTATTGGGGGAGTGTTTCTTTTTCTCCTGCATAGTGCAAAACGAGAGCCGCAGCCCTAAAGCTACAGCCCCCGAATTTTGTACCAGTTCCTATAGTGCAGAAAGCTCCTCACTGCTAAGAATCTTCACTCCGGCAATGTTCAGCGCAAAAGCTGCCTTGTCGTTGTCGTTGACCCGGAAGATCATGTACGCCGTATCCGAACTCTTATTCCCAAGAATCGCATACATGTACTCAACGTTTATGCCTGTTCCGTCAAGAATCTCAAGCACTTTGTTCAACCCGCCCGGAATATTCGGGACTTCCACCGCCAGCACATCGCTCATGCTCGCCACAAATCCCGCATCCTTCAGGGTATTAGCAGTGCCTAGTACGTCGTCTACTATCAGTCTTACGATCCCAAAGTCGCTCGTCTCCGCAAGAGAGAGTCCCCGCAGGTCTATATTCGCCTCAGCAAGAGCCTTCGTCATCTCGTGAAGGCATCCCGGCCTGTTCTCCAGAAAAACAGAAATCTGCTTTACGCTCATGAATATCACCTCTCCCTAAATTTTGCGGTTATCGATAACACGCACGGCCTTACCTTCAGAGCGTACTATAGTTTTAGGTGCAACAAGCGTAACTTTCGCCCTAAGTCCCAGCATTGAGCGCAGCCCGTCAACTAGAGCCTCCTGCCTCTTGTTCACTTCGCCGAGATTGTCCGTGAACATTTCCGGTGTCATCTCTACCCGCACTTCAAGTGTATCTGTATTGTTCACCCTGTCAACAAGTATCTGATAGTTTGCTGGATACCCGCTGTTGATTAGTACCGTTTCAATCTGGCTTGGGAAGACATTAACGCCGCGAATAATCAGCATGTCGTCAGTTCTGCCCTTCAGTTTTGTCATTCTCACGTGAGTTCTTCCGCATGGGCAGGCCTCATGTGTCAATGTCGTAATATCTCTTGTCCTGTAGCGCAGTAACGGGAATGCTTCCTTCTCCAGTGTCGTGAATACAAGTTCGCCTAAACTACCCTCCGGCAAAACTTCACCGGTTTTAGGGTCAATTATCTCTGCAATGAAGTAATCCTCATTGATGTGCATTCCGTGCTGATCCTCGCATTCAAACGAAACGCCAGGGCCGCAAAGTTCCGTTAATCCGTAAATGTCGTATGCCTTAATGCCCATAGTGTTTTCGATGTCATGCCGCATTTCCTCACTCCATGCCTCTGCACCGAATATTCCGGCCTTCAGGGGTATATCATCGGGCTTCATTCCCATTTCCTTC
>ERZ842401.926-NODE-926-length-43461-cov-10.224393_pt1 | contig 43461 bp, 36 predicted proteins | sample MGYA00521270_ERZ842401 | MGnify/ENA primary metagenome ERZ842401 (study PRJEB31892, sample SAMEA3878208) | bioreactor metagenome | biome: Moose rumen | place: Sweden | collected 2011-10 | study: EMG produced TPA metagenomics assembly of the PRJEB12797 data set... | reverse complement strand
CGTGTGCTCTTCCGATCTTTTATATGAAGCGATACTTTACGTAAACGTATGAACTTATTGTAAATAAATCGTTTACTTGTATATGAGACTAATGAGTTTTATACCACTCCCTTTCGGGTACGCCGTTGATGGTCTTGGGCTGTATGGTGCTCGGACAGCCGCGATAATTGAAAATCTTTTCCGGAAAGCCTTCGCGCCGAAGGATAGAGTAGAGTATCTTCATGTCGGCATGGCCCGTGGCGATATGGGTCACGGGAGCCACCTGCGGGATGATGCGCTTGCCGTCCCAGTAGAGCAGTCCCCAGCCCTCGGGCAATTCGTCGGCTTTGATGACACCCTCCGGGCAAAGATACCAGCGCATATTGCCCGCCATTAGTTCCGCCTTTGCCTGTGTGCGCCACCATTTCTTCCGGTCGTTCATGAAGTCGGCATGGCTCACCTTTACCTCGATGACCGCCGTCACATAGCCATCGTAGCCCCACACGTCGCAGTTCTCTGTGCCGTAGGTGCATAATTCAACGGCAACGTACTTGAATGCCTGTCTGCATCCTCTGCATAGCCCGGGTTTGAAGCACGGCATCTTGGCCTTGCACCGCTCGTAGTCATGCCGGCGGCGCAGCCACTTGGCACCTTCCAAACAGAGGTCATAGTGTAAAGAGTTGGTTTTGCTCATTATTTTTCAATTCTCATTATTCGTTTTACACGCTCCGTCATGTCGATACGGAATTTCTCGTCGTGAACATTGCCGTATTTGTTGAAGCGTATCAGCGTCTCTTCCTCCAGTTTGATGTCCTTTCCCAGACTCAACGCAGCTTTGGCTCCCATGATGGCATGCCGTAGGTTTTTGAACTTCGTTTCTTCACCGTCAGGAAACGTAATAATCCACGTCTTTTCGTTCCTAACGCGAACCGTATTCCCCAGCGTTCCGATGGTCTTGTATATGTTCGACATAGCGTCAACCCTCCTTATTTTTTCTCTTCTCTGGTCATTATTGAGTCCACTATATTCTTAATATATTGAGGAGTATTTTCTATATCATAACGCAGTTCATCAAAACCGCCCTTACTATAAAATCCCCGGAATATTCCGTAGATGTATGCCAATTTGACCGGCATCGGCGACAGTTGGAAGGAGTATAGTTCTTCATTGGTGATATAGCGAAGGTAGTCATCCTTTTCCTTTCCCCACCATGCGTTTTCATTACCGCCTCCGGCATTACGCTCGTTAAATTCTTCCTCCCACGTCTTTGCGGCATCAGTCCAATATCGACAAAACACCTGTTCTGGTGTGAGGCCGAGGCGGGATGGAAGATACTGTGCTGCCTCTTGAAGCACTGTCTCGAAGTCAGTACTCTGGAAAAGTTGTTGTTCCCACATCAGCACTATCTCAGCCAACTGTTCCAGGTCAAAGGCACTTGTGCATCTTCTCCGTCCGTAGTGTAATCTCTTTCGTCCAGCCAGTTTTCCACCAATCTTCATAGAAAACTCCATGTCCACATATGTGTGACCATTCTGTCCGAATTTTCCTGCTTTTATCTTCGCCTCCCTCTTACGGTTACGACGGTTACATTCTTTCTTATTCATGATAAAATCCTTTAATTGTTTTACATTGACCCACCGCATTTCGTATAAGCTCCTGCGGGGAGTGTCCACGTCTGTTCCTTAGGAATAATTACATTCTGTTTGTATTCAAAACTGGTAGCCAGTTTGGAAAGTTCTGGAGTGATAGCCTCGTAGGGTTGTCCTTTGCGGATTAGCGTAGTGAGGTCAGTATCACGCTTCATGGTATAACCGAAGTCCTTTTCAAAGGCAATCAGCCTTTCTGCCTGCTGATGGCTAACACAGGAGGCACTGGCAAACTGATGGCAGTTGCCGAAGATACAGAACTTACAGCTACAACGTCCAAAACCCATGAAGTAGCAAGGGTGAGGTCGGACACGGTATTTTTCCAGCAAGTCCCATATCTGCCGCTCCTTCCAGTCACGGATAGGACGAAAACGGTCAATGTGCCTGGTAAATTTCAGACCGTTCCGCAGGTCAGCCCTGTCAGGTTCCAGTATGGCGTATTTAGCTCTTTGTGGGCTTTCCTCGCCTCGTTCTCCAGACAGTACAAGGGTTCTCTTGTTACGGAAACGCTCATCATGCCGAAGCACTGCAGCACACACATCAATTTTCAGATACGCGCTGCACCACCTTACACGAAGATCAGGTGATGGCTGAGGAAACCGCCGCCGTGTTGACCACTTGCCTTTTCCGTACTTGGAATAGATACACTCCTTACTTGGTATTTCGCCAGGAGTATTTATTTCTTGTTCATAATAGATGGGAGCTGTCCGACTATTATAGCGGAGCATTTCACGAGTAAAACCACCATCTTTCCACTGGAACAAGGTGGGTATGCCAAATGCCATGCCAAGTTTAAGGCAGTAATTGGGTGTTACCTCCCAATCAAAGAGGGGAGTGCTACGACCGTCTATTTCTTGGTGCCAGAGTTCTATTTTGTCCTTTGGTACACCATTGTCCAGCAGAAACAAAAGACACGCCGTCGAGTCTTTGCCGCCGGAGAAACTGACGATGTATTTATCGTAACTATATAAGTCAAAATTCTCTGTCATACAATCTGAAGATTAAGATCATTTATAAATTCCATTCCCCTCCACGCTCCATAATTTTGTTTGTAAATATCCAGCGGGTAATGGACATCATTCACGCAACCGCCATTTCCAAAGACGATAAATTTCAAGTGTACCGTTTTCTGTAAGTCTTTGACCCATTCTTCAAGCCATCTTCTGTGATTATGCCAAAGAAGGTTAAGGTCAACCGACAACGATGTTTTTACATTATCCTCTTTCATCAGATTACAGCGGTAATGACCATGTTCAAACAATCCTGATACCCACATTTCATATGTAGCGTTTGGTTTAAGTGTCTCGTATGTATTTATTATTTTCAAAATAAATTAAGAAAAATTATATATTTTATAAGAAAAATGTTATATTTCGCCTTACGTTATGAAAGGCATCTGGTATCATTATAGATAATATAAAAAACCAGAACCCGTTGTATGAGTTCTGGATAAAGGAAAACGTAAGACTTTGGTAAAACTTTATTTTATCATTCTGGTATAGTCCTTTGTTTGTTTTTTATCTACGTTTTCAATTCTGATTTGAACCATTGACCTTGGAGGTATATCATCAGGGAGTTTCCCCATGAGTCTGGTAATGACCTGCTCGACATTATTAAATCCGATATCTTCCACCTTCCCGATGATTTTACCCTTGAAATAGAGAGTTCCCCTTATAAGCTGCTTAAAGGAGAATCGTTCAAAGTGTTCGTCCACGAGTGGCTTTTGTTCGTTGGATTTTTCTTCAGTAAAGAATATCTTTTCCACCACCTTTTCGTTCAACTCCCATGCCGGTGAGTAATCCACTTTAACATAGGTACGCGCGAGAAAAGTCTTGTTGGCGTGATTGAGGGCAAAATCCACCTCACTTAGTGTTGCGCCGCATTCGTTCTGAGCGACGGTAGCCCATGTATGTCGGAATGTATATACAGAGTATGCAGTTCCATGCGGCATTCCCAACACTTTCTCACAGATTTGCCTTATTCCGATATTCACGTTTGCGTTAAAGCTGTCAAAGCCGGACAGTCTCTTATAGAAATTGAAAAGGTAGGGAGAATCCGTATCGTCGAGGTACTTATTGACGACAGACATCAATATACCTGGCACCCTTATCTCAAAATAGGCATTGTCAGCCCTTGCGTTCCGTGTCTTTGCACGATTATAAGATATGATGCCGTCCTTATACCTTGCCTTCTGAAGGTTGTAGATGTCAGCAGTGTTGATACCGGCAAGACATAACACCATCATAGCCACATCCCTGCCAAGTTCAGAGAGAGGATGTTTCTGCTCACTCTCGGGTAGGGGAGCGGCAAAGAAAGCCCTGCAGTCTTGCATGGTGATAGCTCTTTTCTCAGGTGTGTCAGCCTTTGGTATCTTTACCTTGGGCCAGGGATTGGTAGTTATACGGATTAAGCCAGTGTCATAGTCATTATAGTCAAGCAACGCCTGTCTGAACACCTGTCTCATGCACACAGGGTACATTTCCTTGGCTCGTGATGTTCCGGACAATGACTTTATCCATTTATTGATGAAGGAAGATGTCAGGTGAGAGAACATTATCTTTGTCGTACCGGCAAATCTTTCCATATGTTGAAGTGCCAGTTCGTAGTTTTTGGCATTCCTCTCATGGCCGTTATTATAGAGTTCATCCTTATAACGTCTTGCATAGTCAGAGAAACATAAATCTGATGTTCCATTTTCGAGGAAGCGCACAACGTCCTGCACACTCCAAAATGTAGTATCTACCTTATTTATTCGGTCCATATAGTCTGCTATGATAATGTCACAATGTTTACGCACGAAAGGGTCCTTTATCTCCTTCGTAGTCTTGACCAGCCCTTTATTGTCAACCATCTTTGATGTCTTGATGAAGGCGGTCTTTCTGTTATGTGTTACGCGAATATAGACTGGCCATAGTCCATCGTTGCGCTGTTTTTGTACTGTAATTCTGAATGTAGGCATAAAAAATTCTAAACTTACTCTAAACTCGCTCTAAACACACACCATTTTTACTCTAAACTATTTCTAAACATTGTGTCACATTTGGCATGATTATCGTGCAGAACATTCTGAAAAATAATGGGTGTAACACCCTTAATTTGAGGAAGTTACACCCAAAATATTGATTTTCAGGATTTTGCGATTATTCCTCAAAAACAGCCTGCGCGGCGGCGAGGCGGGCGATGGGCACACGGAATGGTGAGCAAGAGGCGTAGTTCATGCCTATCTTAGCACAGAACTTCACTGAGCTGGGCTCACCACCATGCTCTCCACAGATGCCGCAACGCAAATCAGGACGTACGAAACGACCTTCCTTGACGGCGTACTTGATGAGCTTGCCGACACCCTTCTGGTCGAGAACCTGGAACGGGTCAACCTTCAGAATCTTCTTGTCGAGATATACGGGCAGGAACGATGCGATATCGTCGCGCGAGTAACCGAAGGTCATCTGTGTTAGGTCGTTGGTACCGAAGGAGAAGTACTGGGCCTCGGTAGCGATACGGTCGGCAGTCAGGGCTGCGCGAGGTATCTCTATCATGGTTCCAATCTCGAACTCAACTTCGACTCCATACTCCTGGAACACTTCCTTGGCTGCATACTGGATGACTTCCTTCTGCTGCTTCAGCTCGTAGAGGGTACCGATGAGGGGAACCATGATTTCTGGCATAGGATTCTTGCCTTCTTTCTTCAGCTCGCAGGCAGCACCGAGGATGGCCTTTGTCTGCATAGCGGTAATCTCGGGGAAGGTAATGCCCAGACGGCAACCACGGTGACCCAGCATGGGGTTGTTCTCTGCCAATGAGTCGACACGACGCTTGATGTCCTCAACGGAGACTCCCATCTCCTTAGCCATCGTCTGCTGACCTGCTAAATCGTGGGGAACGAACTCGTGGAGAGGGGGATCCAACAGTCGGATGTTGACGGGCAGTCCGTCCATAGCCTCAAGGATGCCCTTGAAGTCAGCCTTCTGATAAGGCAGCAGCTTAGCCAGTGCTTTCTCACGTCCGGCAACGCTATCGGCGAGAATCATCTCACGCATGGCGATAATCTTCTTGTCCTCAAAGAACATGTGCTCTGTACGGGTCAAGCCAATACCCTTAGCACCGAATTGGCGTGCCAGCTGTGCATCGCGCGGTGTGTCGGCATTGGTACGTACCTGCAGCTTGGTGTACTTGTCGCAGAGGTCCATGAGCTCCTTGAAATCGCCAGAGAGCTCGGCAGCCTTGGTGGGCACCTCGCCGGCATATACCTGTCCGGTGGAACCGTTCAGCGAAATGTAGTCACCCTCCTTGTATGTCACACCGTCAATTTCGACAGTCTTATCCTTGTAGCTGACGTTGAGTGAACCGACACCTGAGACGCAGCACTTACCCATGCCACGAGCGACGACGGCAGCGTGAGAAGTCATGCCACCACGAGCGGTGAGGATACCCTCGGCAGCAGCCATACCTGCAAGGTCTTCGGGTGAGGTCTCGATACGAACGAGCACCACTTTGTGACCATCCTCATGCCATGCCTTGGCATCGTCAGCGTGGAACACAATCTGACCGCAGGCTGCACCTGGGCTGGCGGGCAGACCCTGGGCGATGACCTTTGCGGAAGCGAGAGCCTTCTTGTCGAATACGGGGTGCAGCAGCTCGTCGAGCTTCTGGGGCTCGCAGCGCAGGATGGCTGTCTTCTCATCAATCATTCCCTCGTGCAACAGGTCGATGGCAATCTTCACCATTGCAGCACCTGTACGCTTACCATTACGTGTCTGGAGGAACCAAAGCTTGCCTTCCTGTACGGTGAACTCCATGTCCTGCATATCATGATAGTGGTGTTCAAGCTTGTCTTGGATGCCGTTGAGCTCTGCATAGATTTCGGGCATTGCCTCCTCCATAGAAGGATACTTTGCCACGCGCTCAGCCTCAGAGATGCCGGCACGCTCAGCCCAGCGCTGGCTGCCTATCTTCGTAATCTGCTGCGGGGTACGGATACCTGCAACAACGTCCTCACCCTGAGCGTTCACCAGATACTCACCATTGAAAAGGTTCTCGCCATTGGCGGCATCGCGGCTGAAGCATACACCAGTAGCAGAGGTGTCACCCATGTTACCGAATACCATTGCCATGACGCTTACAGCAGTACCCCACTCGTCGGGAATGCCTTCCATCTTACGATACAGAATGGCACGCTCGTTCATCCAGCTGCGGAACACTGCGCAAATGGCACCCCAAAGTTGCTCGATGGGGTCGTTGGGGAAGTCCTTACCGGTGCGTTCCTTAATAGCATCCTTGAACAGCTTCACGAGTTTCTTCAGGTCTTCTACTGACAGGTCTTTGTCAAGCACGACACCGCTTTCTTTCTTTACCTTCTCAATGATTTCCTCGAACGGATCGATATCGGTTTTATTGACTGGCTTCATCTCAAGCACCACATCACCGTACATCTGTACGAAACGGCGATAAGAGTCGTAGACGAAGTGAGGATTGTTGGTCTTCTTCACCATACCCTCGGCAACCTCGTCGTTAAGACCCAGGTTGAGGATGGTATCCATCATGCCAGGCATGGAAGCGCGGGCACCCGAGCGGACAGAAACCAACAGGGGGTTCTCCTTGTCGCCGAACTTCGAGTTCATCAGTGTCTCAATGTGCTTAACGGCTGCCATTACATCGTCGTTGAGTAGCTCCATAATCTTCTGTTGACCTACCTGATAATACTCATTGCAACAGTCGGTGGTGATTGTGAAACCTGGAGGAACGGGAACCCCAATCAGATTCATCTCAGCAAGGTTAGCACCCTTGCCACCCAGTTCCTCACGCATCTTTGCATTACCTTCGGCTTTACCGTTGCCGAAGAGGTAAACTCTTTTTTGGCTCATAATTCTTAAGTGTATTATTGTATAAAATATTAGATTTTCACTTTGAATTGCAAAGATACAACAATATTTTTAATACGCCAAGATTTTTAGGTATTTTTATTTAATAGCAAAATAAATTTGGTTTTTTGCCTATTTATTACTAATTTTGCCCCCCATGAAAACGTTGATGTCTCTATGTCTATGGCTGACTGCCACCGCATGTATCGCCGGAAACCGTATCTACTCTGAACGTTTCAAGGCGCTGACGAGTGTGGTTAACGGCGACTGGATGAACCGACCGGTTATGGTGTTAAACTCCAATGACCAGCTGCACATCGGTTTCGACGAGTTGTCGCACAACTATCATCGGCTTACCTACAGGATTGCACATTGCGAGGCTGATTGGCAGGAGTCGGAAGAGCTCTTCGAAAGTGACTGGCTGCAGGGGTTTAACAACAATCAGATAGAGGAGTACGAGACTTCAATCAACACCACGGTGCTCTACACACATTACCACCTGCGGTTGCCTAACGACCGTGTGCAGTTGAAGATGAGCGGCAACTATAGACTGACGGTATATGACGAGGACGAGGACAATGAGCGCGTGCTGGAAGTGGAGTTCTATGTCGTGGAGCCGCTGATGGACTTGGGAATGCAGCTCACCACAAATACAGACATCGACCATAACGAACGTCACCAACAGCTGACCATGACACTGCAATATAACGACCTGCGCGTTGTCAATGTGGACGAGGAGTTGCAGACTGTAGTCATGCAGAACTGGTGTGAAGACACTGCCCGCCGTCACATCAAGCCCAACTACATTACGGGGCGCGGACTGACGTGGGAGCACAATAGAGATCTGATATTTCCTGCCGGTAACGAATACCACAAATTTGAGATACTTGACACCAGTCATCCGACGATGGGGGTGGAACGCATCGTCTGGGACGGAAAGAACTATCTCGCCTACCCTTTCATTGACACGGTGAGAAAGAACTACCTGACGGATGTTGACGCCGATGGTGCCTTCTATATACGCAACAGCGATTACAAGGAGTCAGACTATACGTGCGACTATGTCTGGGTGAATTACACGCTTCAAGCTCCCTATCAGGGCGACATATACATTGACGGACACTGGACGAATGATGCTGCTCGTGCCACCTACCTGATGAACTATGACGCTGACAAGCAGCAGTACCACGCTTCCATCATGCAAAAGCAGGGTTACTACTCCTACCGATATGTATTGGAAGACGGCAGCATTCCACCCTCAGAGGGTAGCTTCTTCCAGACAGAGAATCGCTATCAAGCCTTTATATATTATAAAGGTACTGGTGGCAGGACATGGAGACTCGTAGCATACAGAGGCATCAAGAATTAGCTTCTGTACTGCTGTGGTGTCTGTCGGTAGCGGTGATAGAAGGCTGAAATAAAGATATTGGCAGAGGCGAAGCGATTCTTCTGGGCTATCTCCTCAATCGACATATCGGTACTTCTCAGTTGAGTGGCGGTTTCCTGTAAGCGCAGCGGAAGCATGAGCAGACTGGGATTCGTATCAAGGTGGGCAATGAACAGGTCATAGAGGTAACTGTTGGCGACTCGTGCTACGCCGGCAAGTTCTGACATCGTGAAATAGCGCTGATTTGGTTGGTTGACATAGGGAACGATACGTAACATGGCATCGACAAACGCGGGCGACAAAGCATCAATTTCTGACGTGATAAGGGCACAGCCATCTTCATCTAATGTCTCATACTGCAGGCTTTTACAACGTGAAGCATAGTTCTTGACGCGACGCAGCACTTCCTGCTCACCATCGTGGCGCATGATTGAAAGACGCAAATTACGATTGTACAACACGACATTGAGTATCAGCAGGATAATCGCCACCAAACCCAGCGACAGATAGACACCAGTGGTGCGCCACCAAGGCTGTTCGATGTTGATTTCCCAAACGGCAACGTCTTCTGTCCAGCGTTCAGGCCACATAGACACCTGCATTTCTACCTTATAAACTCCTGGGGTAAGATTCTGTAGCGGAAGGTGTAACAAGCCGTACTTGTCGACCATTCCGTCAGAGCGACCATAAGACATAATGAGCCAATTCTCATATTCCGGAATGCCTTTGATGCGTACGCGATAATAGGTTTGAATAGGACGAAGGTAGTTTTGAGTCGAAAAAATCAGCGAGAGTGAATTCTGGTTATAGTTGACGTTGATGCGCTCGGTGCATGACACTGCCTTATCGAGTATCACCTTGCCATCTATTTCTTCACCAGCTTCTATCTCATTGCCGTTGATAGACAAGTGTATCAAATAGGGTTTTATTGGGATGTTGCCAAAGGCACTGCCCTGGAAGTGCTCTGGATTAAAGGTTACCAGGTGGTCTATCGACTCCATGATAATGGTGCCGTCAGCCAATGTAACGGAGCGACCGTTGACGAATGACTCGTTGGGGACATCGTCCTGATTGGTGTAGGGTTCAATGTGATAAACCTCACCATCACGAATGTACAGGTGCGAAATTCCAAAACTTGTACTCATCCAGATGTCATGCTGTTGGTCCTCGGCAATAGAATGTACGACCTCATTGGGCATGCCGCTCTTGCGGTTGAAGACCTGCGTGGTACCATCAGGCTTGGACAGTTCCAGACCGAAGTAAGACCCCGTCCACTTCCATCCTCTGCTGTCGGTAAAGACGCAATTGATTTTGCGACCCAAACCCTTGCCCGCATTTTCATCCAGCAAGCTATTGAGTAATGTCAGGTAGTAGTTGGCCTCTGGGGTTCCTTTTTGGTATTTCTTGAAGGGGGAATGGAACGGCTTGTCATAAAGCAAACCTCGCTGTTCCGTACCTATCCACATGCCTCCCTGAAGGTCGAAAGCCAACGAGGTGATATGGGGCACGCTGGTACGCCCTTTGGTGAGTCGTAAATTATCATAGAGACGAGACTCCCCCGTCCTGCTGTTGAAGATGAAATAACCCGTCGACGTACCAATATACAGCAGGTTGCCACGAGGAAGCAGTGCATTCATCTGGAACTTGTTCTCCATCACTTTTGACCACACGTGTGTATTGAGATTATAGGAGAGAAGCAACGAGCCAACTTCCCCATTGCGAATCTGGAAGTAGTGATGTCCCATTAGGCATACCTCCGAGAAGTTGGAGTAGCGCATGGCATAGTCATCATTAAATGCTTTGTCGTGACGTAGCATACGGCCTGTGCGAAGATCGGCAGTAACTACGGAGCAGTCGGCATGGAACATCAGCAGCAGCGTATCCTGACAAACATCTACTTCCTGAAGGACTGCATCAGAATGAATGGCGATTGTCTTTTTCAAATGAGGGGAGTACAACTGACGGCCTGTGCGGAACCAGACATTGCTTTCGCCGTCACCAAAGAAGTCATCCACCTGACCTTTTACGCCCATTTTCTTACAGAGAGCAGGAATGTCACTGACGAATTTCTCGGTGGTCAAGTCAAGACAGGTCATCATGTGGTCGTTTTTTATCCACAGATGGTTAAAACGGTCGAAAGCTAACTGATAGCCACCTGCATAGCCAGGCAGAGGGGAGGCATCGCTGGCTTTGGGGTCAATGTGTGTAAAGCCGCCTCCTGTAAAGAAGTTGATATGTCCAAGCGTCGACACCATGATGCGACCACTAGGGGTACACGTCACGATTTGAGCGTTGTTGTCTGCTAGTCCGTTCGAGGCATCATAAACCATGAATTCCCTTTTCTCCTCCTGTCCCCACGCAGTGACAGAGCAGGCGAGCAACAGGACAAAAGCTGATAGAATATTGGAACGTATTTTCATTGTTTCAGGTTTAGGTCGCAAAATTTGCGCACAAAGGTAGTAAGAAAAAAGCGCTTGACCAAAGATTATTGTAGAAAAAAAGTGCGCCCACCTAAAAAAAGTGGACGCATGCGGGGGAAAGAGGAAAAAAGACAAAAAAATCAGTAGACGCGAGGACCAAAAATGGTGGTACCAATTCGCACCATCGTGCTCCCCTCCTCTACAGCTATCGGGTAGTCATGACTCATGCCCCACGAACACTCGCAGAAGTAGTCGGCATCAGCAAAGTGACGTGCTTTCACTTCATCGAATAGCTGTTTGGCTAAGCGAAACTCACCACGTATCTGTGTTGTGTCGTCGACATACGATGCCATCATCATCAATCCGCAGATGCGCACGTGTTGCAGCGAACGCCACTCACCCTCTTCGAGCAACTGTCGGCAGGCTGCAGGTGTCAGACCGTACTTCGTCTCTTCCTCAGCTATATGCAGTTCCAACAACACGTCAATGACGCGTCCGCACTTCTGTGCCTGCTTGTCAATTTCGCGCAAAAGCTTTAGCGAGTCTACCGCCTCTATCATCGTCACATAAGGTGCGATATATTTTACCTTGTTTGTTTGAAGATGTCCAATGAAGTGCCACTGTATGTCCTGCGGCAGTGTGGCGTGTTTCTGGCGTAGCTCCTGTTCGTGGCTCTCACCGAAGATGCGCTGTCCTTCTTCGTAAGCAGCCTGGATATAGGCATTCGGATGATACTTCGAAATTGCTACAAGGCGAACCCCTTGTGGCAAACTGTCAAGTACCTCATGCAGATGTGTCTTAACGTCGTACATTATTCCGATGCCTTGTCCTTACCATATTCGAAGACGTCCATCAGGGTCGTCTCAGCAACCGAGGCGATGACGTAATCTATCATCGTGCCACCCATTACTTCATCAATGTTCTTGACAGCACCGTTCAGCGTGCCTGCCTGCACCAGATAGTTGACGTTCGAGCGCTTCTCTTTCTCTGTTTTCTCGTCAATGGTGATGAATTGCAGTTTTGCCTTGTACCACTTGTCTGCCAGATCTTCATCTGAGAAGAAAATCTCACCATATGGAGCTATTTTGATATCCTTTACGGTAAACTCGCCGCTAATGTAGCTCGACATTTCTTCCATGATACGCTTCTCGGCTTCTGTAAAGCTCAAAGCATCCACCACGTAGTTTTCACTCACCTTCTTCTGCAAGCCGTCCTCCATTGTCTTCTCGTAGGCAATCTTGCATTCAAACCATATTGCAGTTCTTGATCTCATATTTTTATCGTTATTTCGTATGTTACACTAATAGTCTTATTTCTGAATTCCCCGGGTATTTGTTCCGCCCAATTCTTTTTTCTTCTGGTTGCTGATGCGGTCGTTGATTTCACTGGCAATCTGCTCTGAACGTTTCTGAGACAATCCTGCCTCTTCGCCCAGTTCCTGCTGACGCTGTACCAGCTCTTCTATAACCGATTTACTCTTTGAGAGGAACAGCTTCTCGCTATTACTCATATTTTCCTTGTTATAGATTTTACCTAATATGCGTTGTGCATCCTTCTCGTAGTTCTTGCGGAAGATGGCCTCAGCCTTCGCCTCATATTCGCGCATGGAAACTTTCTCTTCCTCTGACAGCGAATCGGCATTGGTGATACCCATCTCCGCCGGATCGAAGCCATCGTCAATGATATCATCAATAGCTTGACGAGGGGCGGGTTTGACAAACTCTACCTGCTCGGTCTCGGGCATCATGTCGAAATACAGAGCCACTACGAATAGGGCTACAACTAAGGAAATGACTAATGCCACAACCGTCTTGATTGTGCTTCGACGGCTCTGCACAGCCTTCAGCAATTCTTGAGGTGTGGCAAAGCGGTCTTCTGGCAGTTGGCTGGTAGCACGCTTGATAGCTTGTTTATATTCCACAGGCATAGCGCTATGACCAAAAAGATTTTCCATAAAGCGACCAATGGAATATACATCGCAACGCTCGTCAATAGTTCCGTGCTGCAGCACTTCTGGTGCAACGTAAGATGCATCGTCACCATATAACTCATTCTGGTCCTTCATACCCAGATAGAAGGAGCCGTGGGAAAGAAGCATCACGCTATTGTCGCCCTTTCGGACAAACACACTATGAGGTGAGAAGCATACGTGCATAATACCTTGACTGTGCAGATATGTCGTAATATCAACTAACTCCACCAGTATGTTGTCGAAAAAGTTCTTTTGGGCAATAATGGAAGGGGTGTCATCCAACAATTGCTGAATTGAAATATAGACACCATTTTCAACTTCCAAACGCTGCACCTCACCATTCTCTTCCTGATCGGTAAAGTGCAACTGGTGGCGGTTCACCAATTGCTGGTTGCGACTACACTCCGTCTTCAGTGCTTCTATAAAAACAATGCTCTGGTTCAGCTCCTGACGGATTTCCACACATCCGCGCCACTTCCCGTCGGTCTGAACTCGGTAATACTCACCAATGGGGAGTTGCGTCCGATTCAACTTTCCATTGTTCTTTGCCGCTAATAATTCTTCGTAGTTCATTATTCTTGCTATTTCGAATTGCAAAAGTACACACAAAATCCGAAAAACGCAAGAAAATTGAGTTTTTCTTTTGCTTTTCACACACTTATTTGTACCTTTGCACTCGATTTACGTAAATTAGACAACGACAATGCCAGAAATATCAGTACGCGGACTGGAGATGCCCGAGTCACCTATAAGGAAACTCGCTCCGCTGGCCGCCGCCGCCAAGAAGCGCGGTACTAAGGTCTATCATCTCAACATCGGACAACCCGACTTACCGACACCGCAAGTTGGACTAGACGCGCTGAAACAAATAGACCGCAAAATATTGGAGTATTCACCATCGCAGGGTTACTTGAGCTATCGTGAAAAGTTGGTCAGCTACTATGCGAAATACAACATCAACGTTACTGCCAACGACATCATCATCACGAGTGGAGGCTCCGAGGCGGTTCTTTTTGCTTTCCTTTCGTGTCTCAATCCTGGCGACGAGATTATTGTGCCAGAACCTGCCTATGCAAACTACATGGCTTTTGCCATCTCGGCAGGCGCTAAGATTCGCACCATAGCGACAACCATCGAAGAGGGTTTCTCGCTCCCTAAAGTCGAGAAGTTTGAGGAGCTTATCAACGACCGCACCCGAGCCATCATGATTTGTAACCCGAACAATCCTACTGGCTATCTTTATACACGTCGCGAAATGAATCAGATTCGTGACCTTGTGAAGAAATATGACCTTTATCTCTTCTCTGACGAGGTCTATCGCGAATACATCTATACCGGCTCTCCCTATATCTCTGCTTGCCACCTGGAAGGCATAGAACAGAACGTCATTCTCATCGACTCCGTTTCGAAGCGCTACTCTGAGTGTGGCATCCGTATCGGAGCACTTATCACCAAGAATGCCGAAGTACGTAAAGCTGTCATGAAGTTCTGTCAGGCTCGACTCTCCCCACCACTCATAGGACAAATTGTGGCAGAAGCCTCGCTCGACACACCCGAAACGTATCTGCGTGATGTTTACGACGAGTATGTGGAGCGCCGTAAATGTCTGATTGATGGTTTGAACCGTATTCCTGGTGTCTATTCTCCCATCCCTATGGGAGCATTCTATACCGTTGCCAAATTGCCTGTCGACGATGCCGAGAAGTTTTGCCGCTGGTGCTTGTCCGAATTCCAGTATGAGGGCGAGACTGTCATGATGGCGCCTGCCGCTGGTTTCTATACCACACCAGGAGCAGGCATCAATCAGGTGCGTATTGCATACGTGTTGAAGAAGGAAGACCTTGAGCGTGCCCTAATAGTGTTAGGAAAAGCCCTCGAAGCTTATCCAAACCGTACGGAGTAATTCTAAAATTGAAGCTTTGATTTTCCCACTCTTTATAGCCAGAAAGATCTATCGTCAAGAAGGCTCAGAACGACAAGTCAGCCGTCCTGCAATTCGCATTGCTACCATCGGAGTTGCGATAGGATTAGCTGTGATGATTGTCACGGTCAGCGTCGTGCTAGGCTTCAAGCATACCATTCGCGACAAGGTGGTGGGCTTTGGTAATCACATACAGGTTAGCAATTTCGCTAGTCAGCAGACAGCCATACCTGCCCCCATCGCAGTCAGCGACTCGTTGATGCTCGCTATAAAGAAGACACCTAACATCGTTCACATATCACGTTATGCACTAACCCAGGGTATCTTGAAGACAGACAGCGACTTTTTAGGAGTAGTCTTCAAGGGAATTGCCGAGGACTACGACCTGCACTTCCTCCGTCAATGTCTTCAGGAGGGACAGTTACCAGTCTTCAGCAGTAAGCATACCAGCAACCACCTCGTCATCTCACGTTTGATAGCCAACCAGCTAAAGCTTCATGTCGGCGATAAGGTGTATGCCTACTTCATTGCATACGATGACGTACGCGCTCGCCGTTTCACCATCAGCGGCATCTATCAAAGTGACATGAAACAGTTTGACGAGACGCTGTGCCTTACTGACCTGCCTACTGCCATCCGCCTCAACGACTGGAACGAAGATCAATGCAGCGGAATCGAGTTGCAGGTGAGCGACTTTGACAGGCTTGACGAGACTGCAACGGCGGTAGGAAATATTGTTAATCGCCATACCGACAAATATGGTGAGATGTTGTCGTCTCAGACAATTCTGGAGACATATCCCAATATTTTCTCATGGCTCTCGTTGCTCGACATCAACGTGTGGATTATTCTCGTCCTCATGGTCTGTGTGGCAGGCTTCACCATGATTAGCGGACTGCTCATCATCATTCTTGAACGCACGCAGATGATTGGACTTCTGAAAGCCTTAGGGGCACGTAATAAGACCATTCGCCACGCTTTCCTATGGTTCAGTGTTTTCATTATCGGCACAGGACTATTACTCGGAAACCTGATAGGCATTGGTCTTGTGCTATTGCAAAAATACACAGGAATAGTGACCCTCGATGCTGCAAGCTACTATGTTGACAAAGCACCAGTAGAGTTAAACATTCCGCTCATCGTTGCTCTCAACATCATCACTATGCTTGTCACCGTTTTTGTACTCATTGCGCCAAGCTATCTCGTCTCACGCATTCAACCTGCAAAGAGCATCAAGTTTGAATAAACAAAAAGAAATAACGATTTCTACCATGGAACCAAATAAACAAAGAAATGAGCTATTGGCTCAAACGCTTATCAAAAATCTGAAGCGCCGTCATATCGCGGGGTTTTACTGCCCAACTAGTGCGGAAGCTGTAAAGAAGGTATCGGAGTTGATAGCTGACGGCAGTAGTGTAACCTGGGGCGGTACGATGACGGTACGTGACATAGGGATTCCTGAAGCGTTAAAAAGCAGAGGAACGCTCGAAGTGTTTGACCGAGATATGGTTGAGACACCCGAAGAGAAACAGGCTATATATCTCAAGGCTTTCTCTTCCGATTTCTACCTCACCAGCGCCAATGCAATCTCTGAAGATGGGGTCATCGTGAATATCGACGGCAATGGAAATCGTGTGGCAGCTATAACTTGGGGACCGAAAAAAGTCATTTTCATCATTGGTCTTAACAAGGTTGCCCAAACGGTAGAGGCAGCACTTGCAAGGGCACGAAGTACGGCATCACCCATCAATGCAGCACGATTCGACATAAAGACCCCCTGTCATGTGGATGGTGTTTGTCACAACTGCAACTCGTCAGAATCCATCTGCAATTACATCCATTTCCTCAGAAACTCTCCAAAAGAGCGTCATATCGTTGTGTTAGTTGGCGAAACGCTTGGATATTAAAAATTTAAAAGATGACACGAAAAAAGAAACCACTACCCATACTTGAAAATATCACCATCAGCGATTATGCAGCAGAAGGCAAGGCTGTCGCAAGAGTAAACGACATGGTGGTGTTTGTGCCGTGGGCGGTGCCTGGTGATATCGTCGACCTGCAAGTGCGTCGCAAGAAGCACTCGTTCATGGAGGCTGAAATTATTCACTTCCACGAATACAGTAAGAAACGCGTTCAACCGTTCTGTCAGCATTTCGGTGTGTGCGGAGGCTGTAAGTGGCAGCAGATTCCGTATGAGGAACAGTTGAAAATGAAACAGCATCAGGTGTTAGACCAACTGACACGCATCGGAAAGATTCAGTTGCCAGAAATGCGTCCCATTTTGGGTAGCGTCAAGACACAAGAATATCGCAACAAGCTGGACTTCGGTTGTGCTAACAAACGGTATCTGACGAATGAAGAAATAACAGCCCTACCCCACGACGAAAGCCAAAGCTTAAAGGATCAACCTGCCATCGGTTTCCATATTACCGGTGCCTTTGACAAGATTCTGCCCATTGAGAAATGCTGGCTCATGGATGACCTTCACAACCAGATTCGCAATACGGTGCGGGACTATGCTACTACGCACAACATGTCGTTCTTCGACTTACGACAACAAGTTGGTTTGCTGCGCGATGTTATTATACGTAATAGTGCCAGCGGCGAGTGGCTTGTTATTTTCCAGTTCCACTACGACCATAGAACTGCAGAATCATTGGCGCAGAGTGACGAACAGGCAAAAGACTTGATGAAGCACATTGCCGACACATTCCCACAGATAACTTCGCTGATGTATTTAGATAACCAGAAATGCAACGACACCATTGGCGATCAGGAAATTCTTGTCTATAAAGGCAGAGACTACATCTTTGAACTGATGGAAGACCTCAAGTTCAAAGTCGGACCGAAATCCTTCTACCAGACAAATACAGAGCAAGCTTACCATCTGTATAGCGTAGCACGTGAACTTGCGGACTTGACGGGCAAAGAACTGGTTTACGACCTTTACACTGGTACGGGTACGATAGCAAACTTCGTAGCTAAGAAAGCCAAGAAGGTCATTGGGATAGAATACGTACCTGAAGCAATAGAGGATGCTAAAGTAAACTCACAGCTGAACGGTATTGAGAACACGCTGTTCTTTGCCGGCGATATGAAAGATATTCTAACCGACGACTTCATTCATGAGCACGGACAACCAGACGTCATCATCACCGATCCGCCACGTGCAGGGATGCACCCAGACGTGGTGAAAACTATTTTGAATGCAGCTCCACAACGCATAGTATATGTTAGCTGTAACCCTGCCACACAAGCGCGCGACCTGCAAATGATGGACGAGCAATACCGCGTAAAAGTGATACAGCCAGTTGACATGTTTCCACATACGCCACATGTAGAGAACGTGGTGCTACTGGAACGGAAAGAGAATCGTTAACAGATTACACACTTAACAATCCTATGAAAAAAATATTTGTATTAGCGCTTTTTGCATTTGCACTCAATGCACAAGCCGAAGAGCCGGAACAACAACAGCCAGAAAAGCAGAAATCTACCATCGAAATTCCCACGTGGGTAAAGAACATCAAATTCAGCGGATTTGCTATGTTCCAATATCAAGCTGAAGACAAGGAAGGTGACAAGCATAACGAGTTCAATCTGAGACTGATGCGTCTGATTGCTGACGGAAAGATTGGTGATGTCAATTGGCGTGCACAGCTACAAGGGTCGTCGAATGCAGGACCTGGCAACCCTACGGTGATGCTGGTTGACCTTTTTGCTGAATGGAACAAGTACAAATTCCTGCGCATTAAGGTTGGACAGTTCAAGCGCGCCTTCACTTTTGAGAATCCCACCAACCCCATCACACAGGGATGGTATAGTTATGCGATGGTCATAAACAACCTCTCTGGACTGGGAGACCGCTCCGGCGAGAAGGCAAGCGGCGGACGTGACATTGGTATCCAGCTGCAGGGTGACTTCCTTAAGAACGGCGAAGGTCGCGAGTTGCTGCACTACCAGATAGGTATTTACAACGGTGAAGGCATCAACCAGAAAGACAAGGACAACAAGAAGGATATCATTGGTGGTCTGTGGGTGATGCCCATTGAAGGACTGCGCATCGGTGCCTTTGGATGGACGGGTACACGTGCCGACATGATTGTTGGCTCACACACCGATGCCAATGGCAAGGTTGTCAACGAACTAGCCAGCCTCCGCAAGAACCGCTACGCCCTGTCTGCCGAATACGACAAGGATGAATACACTTTCCGTGCAGAATATATACACAGCCAGGGATGGGGTTCAGGCAAAGCTAATGATAATAATGTTAACTACGCCTTGGGCGACAAGGCCGACGGTTGGTATGCCTTCGGTATTGTACCCGTCATCAAGTCAAAGTTACACGCCAAGGCTCGCTATCAGACTTATCGCGACAATAAGCAATGGGACCGTATGAAGACAATGTATGAAGTAGGTCTTAACTACTATTTCTGCAAAAACATGCAGCTGAACGTTGAGTACGGACGTGTCAACGATCGCACCGCAAGTAAGCACAACTACAATTTCTTTGATGCCGAGTTCGACATCCGTTTCTAAGAATGAGTAAACTTCCGCTTCAGTGACTCCCAAAGATGAGTCTTCCGACGCAGAATATTTATCGAATAAGCCGTGCTGACAGCTGTCAGTGCGGCTTCTGTTATCCAATAGCACCAGCCGTCACATATCAGGGAAATGACATACGCTGTCACGCCTATCAACAGTTGAAACGAAGCATAGCAATAAATGGTCTTAGTACAGCGATAGTCGTACTGGAAATAGGCGAAACCATTCGTCAAGACATATTCGCTGACGTGGGCAATCACAATAGCAACACCTGTGCCGAATATACCCCACAGGCGATAACCCACGACAACAGAAATAATCAATACAACAAAATAGGAGCTCTCTAAGAACAAGAACGCCAGCGAACGGCTTCTGGCTAACGAGATGTAGGAAACGGGCATCGTCATCACCTTGAAATACATAGCCAGTACTGCCACTTGCGTCATAGCTACAACAGGCAGGAACTCATTGCTGAACAACATGGGCACAAGCACTGGGAGCAGCATCAGTAGCGCTACAAGCATGGGAGCCAATAGCAACAACGACACCTCCATCTGCTTGTTTACCGTATCGTTTGTCATATGAATATCTTTCTGCACAGCCGACAGACGCGGGAAATAGTCAGTCTCCAAAGAAGAGAATATCATACCGGCATAAGTGATAGTAAGCATAAAGCCGACATTATAAAGACCGACAATGTGCAGACCACCTTCAACATTCAGGAAAGAGCGAATGAACATCTCTGACGCACTGCCTACGACGGCGGCAGAAACGAAAGCCAAACCTAAACGTATCATGTCAGCTCCATCGGTCAACAGACTATATCGGAAAACCAACCTCAAAGGATATCGTCGATAGGAATACCATAATGTTACCATCATAGTGGAGAAAGCTATCAGGACAATAGCCGGCACGATACCTCGCTCTCTTAGAAAATAGTAAAGCGGCAACGACAAGACCACAGCAACAAATGCAGTATATACCTGAATGCGAGCCAAAGCATTCAAATGACGTGTGGCTTTCAGAATGGCAGTTTCGCCACCTGTGATGGATATCATAGCTACCGAGAGACCCAGCATGGCGTAATGCAACGTATGGTCGCCCCATGTAAACGACAACTTGTCTACAAAAGAACTGACCATCAGACAGAACAACAAGCCAAGAACCGCAGCTATGACACTCCACAGACGAATCACCATGATGCTATACTCTATCTTAAGCTTGTCCTGCTGTTCGTAGTAGCCCGACAGACGGGGAATGGCTCCGAAAGTAATGCCAAGATTGGTGGCTTGTGAAGCAAAGTTCTGCATCGTGGTCATCAACGAGTTGAAACCCACACCTGAAGCCCCTAAAAGCACAGCCATCACCTTGTTGCGCACGAGGCTGATAAGAATCGTCAGCACCTGTACGCTGCCGAAGATTCCCGTGTATTTCAGTATATGATGATAGTTCGAATTACTCTGCTCTCCCATCTGTTTTCTGCTTAAACATCTGCAAAATTACACATTTTCTTACGAATTACAAAATAATTTTGGTATTTCCCGCAATTTGCAGTATCTTTGCAAGCGAAATGAATGAACAACAGCCCTTGGTCAGTTTTATACTGACATACTACAATCTGCCAGTACCTATGCTCTGTGAGTGCATCAACAGCATACTGGCACTATCGTTGCGTCACTTTGAACGTGAAATCATTATTATCGATGACGGCTCAGATGTAAGCCCAATGAACGGGCTGATGCAGTATGGTGACGACATCATCTATGTCCGCCAGAAGAACCAAGGACTGAGTGTGGCACGAAACAAAGGCATCGACATGGCCCAAGGCACCTATCTACAGTTTGTGGATGCCGACGATCATCTCATTCAGACACCCTATGAGCATTGTCTGGATATCATCAGATACAGAAGGGACATCGACATGGTGGTTTTCGACTTTACCAGTAAGCGTCAGGAACAGACGACGTTTAACGACATGCCCCTGCAAACTGGAACGGAATATATGCGAAACCATAATATTCATGGAACAGCGTGTGGATACCTTTTCAAACGTACAACACTGAGTGAGTTGCGTTTCACACCCGGCATCTGGCATGAAGACGAAGAATTCACCCCACAACTTCTCATCAGAGCCGAACAGATATGTGTAACAAACGCAAAAGCATACTATTATTTCAAGCATCCTGGTACTATCACTACCACTGCAGACGAAGAAAGCAAGACCAAGCGCTATGAAGATATCAAAGGCGTATTGACACGGCTGAACTATCTGACAGACCGAGTGCCACAGAGTGACAAGCCCGCCCTGCAACGACGAGTAGCTCAGCTCACCATGGATTACATCTATCAGGTCATCATACAAAACCGCTCCAGCCAAGCACTCAATGAAGTATTGGAAGGTCTGAAGAATGAAGGCCTCTTCCCTCTGCCCGACCGTAACTATTCACAAAAATATACGTGGTTCCGCCGCATGACCAACAGCAAATTCGGACGCACAGTTTTACTGAGTACCCTACCCTTGCTAAGCAAAGAACGATAGATATGGAGCCAACGATATCAGTCATTGTCATCACATACAATCAGGAAAAAACAATTGGGCGTACGCTTGACTCCATCTTGATGCAGCAATGTCACGTACCCTTTGAGATTGTCATTGGAGAAGACTGTTCGACTGACGGAACGCTTGCTGTCTGTCAGCAATATGCCAAGAAACACCCTGACACCATCCGCATCTTAGCAAACAATCCTAACAAAGGAATTGTCGACAATTACTTCGACTGCATTCTGGCTTGCCGCGGCAGATACATTGCCGACTGCGCAGGAGACGACTTTTGGATTGACCCCCTAAAGCTAGAGAAGGAAATTGGCGTCTTTGAGCAGCACCCCGATGTGACACTTGTACATACCGACTGGCAATACTATAACGACACGACAGGAATAGTCTCACCTAGCCCTCAAAAGCCATTCACGGCTCCCGTCACTTGTGGTAAAGACATGCTCGAAGCTATTGTCACTCAAACAAGTCTCCCTGTCATCCACCTCTGCACGTCACTCTACAAAGCCGATGTCATCAAGAATGCTTTGGCACACGATGAGACGATGTTTCGTAACAAGGAGTATGGTTGCGAGGACTTACAAATCGCCTTTGCCATGGCACAAGAAGGGAACATCGCCTTCCTACCAGACATCACACTCAACTACAGCCACGGGCACGAGTCGGCTTCTTCGTCTGTACATTCCGAGAAACTGTACCGCAACACCAAGCGTTTCACGGAGCTGAGTTTCCAACTGGCACAGCGTTACGACATACACAGCGAAAAGACTGAAGCATACTTTTCGCAACGCATCTTCGCGCTAGGAATGCATGCCTTCAGACTTCATGAACCTTCTTTGCTTAGTGAGACAATGGAACTGGAAAAAAGATGGAAAGTTCAAAGGAGTAATAAAACCCGATTGCTCTTTGCTGTCATGCGCCACGACGTCTTATGGTCGTGTGGACTACGCTTGCGACAGGCTTTTGTCACCGTAAAGAAATTATTTCGCTGAACACAGCAACCAACTTTCTGCCAACGACATCGGGAGAAGCCAGCGACTTTACTTTTTCTGACAGCACAGTACCATCTGGTGAAGGTTTACTCATCACCTGTTTCATAGCAAGAGCTAAAGCTTCAGAATCACCAATGCCTACTATCGCACATCCATCGGTTATGCGCAAGCATTGGGGAATGCACTCTGTCGAGACAACGGGAACACCTGTACTCATCGCCTCTAGAACCACCAGTGGCTGCACCTCACTACGACTTGGCAAGACCAATGCGTCACACGAATATAGCAAGTCTCTTACGCCCTGTTTTCCTATCCTTCCGTATGTCTTGACATTCTTTAAGTGATGCCTTGATATTTCACGGCGACAGTCTGAACCATCGGTCAAGGCACCCGCAGCATAAAGCTCTACATCGCAGTTTTCACGCTGCATGGCTTCCCACGCATCGAAAAGCACGTCGTATCCCTTGCGATAAGAATAGTCAGCCAGACAACAGAAACGGAACGGGCGTCCTTCACGGGGCTCTCGGGGTTGATAATGGAAGAAGTCGGTATCAATGGTGTTCGAAACATACTGCCAGCGGTAGTTTTTACCATAATAGCAAGCGATGTCATCAACCAACTCCTCAGAAACAGGCAGTACCATATCTGCCGTTTCGTATGCCTTTCGAAGAAGCGGAATCTGCCATGCACTGCTAGGAGCCTTTCCAAACTCGTCTTGCAGCCACAGCAAAGGCAGATGCTCTGTTATAACATAAGGAATATGATAGTCCTCGGCTATGCACATAGCAGCAAATCCTGCCCACTTGGCACAATGGGCATGAAGAATGTCGGGCACACCATACTTCTTAACATAGTCGCCAAACATTGAGCGTACGATAGATACCCAGCGATTGACGTTAAAGCGAATATTCTTGGGAAGTCCACGCTGGTAGGACAGATAAACAGTTATGCCTTCCATTTCGTGTTCATAGCGGAAATACGGCAAGGTGAGATAGTCTTTCCACCCAATGGAAATCCCCAATTGAACGTTGCTCAAGATACGCACCTCGTTACCCAATGCCGACAAGGCCTTGGCTTGATCAAGACAGAACGAGCCTCCATAAGGAGGGAAAAAGGAGGGTATCTCAAGTATATGCATTTCTTATGACTCTTAGTCTCAGCGCATCAGTTGGTCTATCTCCTCAAACTGCTTACCAAGATTCAAATTCAGGTATATACGATAGAGACCTGGAGCCCAGCGTTTCTTGTCGGCAGGTACAAGTTTACGATACGTCTCCATGTAAGGACGAGCCTCAGTGTACTGCTGGCGTATCTGCTGGCGATACTTACGAGGTTCCCCTTTCTCCTCCAACTCCAAGGCGCGATTCAGATAGCATGTAGCTATATTTAAATAAGGTTCAGGCAATGTGTCGTTAACAGCTATCATCTGTTTGCTGATGTCTATACACTCGTCATAACGCTCTGTGTTAAGCAGCGCAATAGACTTGGCAAGTAGGAAGAGTGTGTTCGTTGCATTGATTTTCAACCCGTAATCAGCTATCACCATGAGAGAGTCGTTACGCCCCTGGTCTTTATAGTAATCGGCTAACCGTGGAAAGAAATAAGGATTCTCCGGATAACTGCGGAAACCTTGTTTCAGAGATTGGAGATAGGCAGTCTGTTTTTTTTGTTTCTGATAAGCCTCACACTGATATTGCATGACATACTGCGCACGTGGCTTATAGTTGACTCCCTGCTGTGCATAGCGCAAGGTTTTTTCGGCATCATGCAAGCGGTAGCCGCAGAAGGTTGCCCAATAAGCTGCACGAGACATTGCTGAGTCGGAGGTACTATACTGGTATTTTTCAAACAACGGCTCATTAGCGGCATCCAAATAGTGGCTGAAGAAGTCGTAGCCTTCGGCGTATTTGCCTTTCCGCACATGGAAGGTTCCGCCATAATACAAGTTAGGACGTAGCTGATGAAGCGTTTCGCCGTGCGACTTGCGGTAAGAAAGCTTAATGCGACCTTTCTTGTCTGGCTTGGCATCCAACGAGTCAAGCGTCAGTGCGATGTCAAAAAGACGCTTTGTCAGATTGAAGAACGCTGCCGTATCGTACTTTTCTTTCAGATATAGCTTCTCATTAGCTTGCGTGTACAGCATTTCTACGGCATTAAACCACGTCGCATAGATTTTGGGATTATTACGATTGGCAGAATCCTTCTTCAGCAAGTCGGTCATCAGCTGCTCTGCCTTCTCTACCTTCTTACCGCTCTTAATGATAGTCTGAGCCTCGTCAATCTCCTTCTTTTGTGCATGACCAGGTAATGACAAAAGCAACAGAGAAAGGATGCTGATTAGTATGCCTATTGTCTTATCCATCTGCAATATATTGATTTGAAAACGCCACACTGCTTTCATGGCAGCGTGGCGTATGCTGTTTAAAATAACTTCTTAGAAGAACAAATAGCGCTTGTCTTTCACATTGGCATTCAGATAGAGTTCGTTCATAGCTAAACGACCTACCATCTGCTGAGCCTGCTGCATCTGCTGCTGCATTTGCTGCTTGGCATCAAACTTAGCGCCCTCGCGCTGCTTCTTTGACATAACCTGGAAGAGATAAGCACCACCATTACCCTTGACGACAGCAGGACTCATCTGACCCTGCTTTACAGCGGCAACAGCGCCACTCAGTGCAGGCTCGCTGGCACCAGCAGCCTGAACAAAGACAGGAGCTGCAAAAGTTATCTGATTTACGGTATCTACAACAGCGCCCTTCTGCTTGGCTGCAGCCATATCCTTCACGCCAGCAAGTTTCTCGGCAGCCTTGTCAAACTTCTTGTCGATAAGAACCTGCTGTTTCAAGTTCTCCTTTACACTCTCCATGTCACGATATCCCTCGGGGTGAATCTTTGTGAGTGCGACAACCAACAGATGGTCGTTGTTGCCACATTCATAAAGAGGTGACAGTTCGCCTTCCTTAGCATCGAAGATCCACTTCATAGTCTCACGAGTAGAGCGTAGACCAGCTACATTGTGCTCACTGTTAGAAAGATCTGAACGCTCCTGAACTTTGTAGCCAAACTTCTCAGCATTCTTCTCCATAGCCTCCAGTGTCTTGTTCTCGCTGACATACTGACTAAACTTGTTATAAGCTGCAGAATATGTTGCCTTAGAGAAGTCAATGCTATGCTTAACGATAGCCACGTCGTACTTCGTAACGAACGCTTTGCGATTAGTCACTTGCAGTACGATGCAAGCTTGTGACAGTGAGAGGTTCTTTAACTCACCAGCACCCAGGGTATTCAGTGTGTTGATATACTCCTTCGTATCGGGGTCAATAGTCTGCATACGCTCATACATGGATGAAGTCATCCACTGCTTTGCGCCTTCCTGTCCGTATTTCTTAGCTATGGCCTCAAAATCAGCACCGGCACGAAGCGCCGTATAGATGCTGTCGGCACGTTTCTTTGCATCTTCCATAGATGTTCCGCCAACGCTAATCTGACGATACTCCACGGAGTCGGGCAACTGTACCTTATTGATGAGTTTCACCACGTTCAGCGTGTTATCATAAGCGGTCTCAAAGGGTGCGGTCACCTGACCCACCTGCAGCGAGTCAAGACGAGAAGCGATGTCATTGGGGAAGGCGCTACGCTGAGCGGCAACACCAGAATAGCTAATCTGTGACTGTGCCTTACGAACGGCTTCTGCGGGAGCGGCTCCGCTCTCCAGTTGTTGCTGGGCTTCTTTCATGCTCTTCATCAATTCGTCACGGTCGGCCTTTGAAGCTAAAACCTGAAAATCAACATACTTGATGTCGCGGGTCTCGATATACTGACGGAACTGCTCTTTCTTCTCGTCGTACTTTGCCTTCAGGTCTGCGTCACTCACCTGCACCTCGTTGTCCTTGATAGAACTATAGGGAACGGTAGCAAGCAGAATGCTGCTCTCTACGTTCTGATCATCGAAAGCCATCTTTGCTGAGACAGGATTAGACAACATACTTTGAGCAAGCAAAGAGTTGTACTTCTCTTGCAGCAGTTGCTGACGAAGTACCTTCTCCATGAACTTCCAGACTTTGTAAATAGTCTGATACTGCTCTGCCATCTGCGAGTTACCACCCTGAGCCTGCATCTTCTTGTAGTCATCCAGGAACTTTGTCAACTGATTGACATCAAAGCGACGGGTCTCTTGATTGACAAACAGATAGGGAGGCTGAAGAAGGAAAGGATTCTGACCGTCCTTCAACACATTCTGCATCTCTTCGTCCGTAACGGCAAGACCTAATTTTTCAGCTTCTTTCTCAATAATTGCGTTTGAAACAAAGAGTTGCCAAACCTGATCTTTCTGCTGATTGAGTTCATCTTCCGAGAAATTGTCACGATTCTGTGCAACCTTCATGTACTCTTGAAACTCGTCGGTCAGCGTTTGAAAGTCTTGTACCGAAATTTTCTTACCTAACACTTCTCCTACTTGCTGACGACGCTCGTTTCCTGTTGCTTCACAAGAACGGAACATCTCTTCAGCAATAAATGCAAAAAGGGCCAGACCAATCACTGTTGCGAGTACTGGTCCCCAGCTTCTGATTTTTCCAATTGCTGCCATTTTTAATGCTTTATTTTATTATTTTGTTTTTGTTTTTTCAGATTCAGCCGACAAAATTACAAAATTTAGCTGAAACTTCAGCATCTTTTTCCGAAAAAATGCCTTATTCCAACACTTTTAACCTGACTAATTCTATTTTTGTCATGGTATTTTTTATAATTTTGAATTCGAAACGACCGATGGTTACTATCTCATTTAATTTCGGGAAACTCTGATATTCATGCAGTATCAACCCTCCTATTGTCATGTACTCATCACTCTCAGGTAACTCCAGGTCAAACATCTCATTGACTTTTTCAATCTCCAGACGAGCCGAGAGAAGATAGCTTCCGTCTTCCATTTGACGGGCAACATATTTCTGGCTGTCGTGCTCATCTTCTATATCTCCAAAGATTTCTTCTACGATATCTTCTAAAGATACCAAACCGCTGGTTCCACCGAACTCGTCAACTACAACGCCAAGGGATTTCTTCTGCTGTAAGAAGATGTGCATCAACTTGCTTGCCGCCATCGTTTCGGGTACATAAGGCATCGTTTGTAAAAAGCTTCGCAGCTCTGTCAATGGGGTTTCTGCTGCATTCTTTTCTTTCATCTTTTCTGATGCCAAAAGGAACATCTCTGAAGAATGAATATACCCAATTATGTGATCGATGTCTTCTTGGTAAACGACAATCTTGGAGTGTCCGCTTTCTATGAATTTCTGCTTCAGTTCGTCTACCGTACTGTCCTCAATGTCAATCGCGTCAATCTCTGTACGAGGCACCATGCAGTCACGCACTTTGGTATCTGAAAAATCCAGTGCATTATGGAATATCTTCACTTCGTCCTCTATCTCGTCATCGTTCTTGGCATTATCTATGCTTGACTGAACCAGATAGTCTAGGTCAACCTTTGTAAACTCCTTGTCCTCAATATCTTTCGGAATTTTCACTCCCGTCAGTCGCAAAAAACCTCTCGACAATAAAGTAGCAAAACGTGAAATGGGATAAAGCACGACATAACAGATATAAGCCGGAACGGCAAATACCGTAAGCATCGTGTTCGGATTTGACTTGAATATTGTCTTGGGAAGGAATTCACCCGTAAATAAGACGACAACCGTTGACAGCAGTGTGTCAGCCGTCACACGTGCACCGTCGCTCAGCGATTCAAAGAGCGTGGCATCAAAAATCCGGGCAAACAAAATGCCATACACGACAAGGGCAATGTTGTTGCCGACCAGCATTGTCGACACGAAATTATTCGGATGGTGGTAGAACACGTCTATGGCGCGCTGCGACAGTCCGTTTTTCTCACGGTCCATCTCTGCCCGTAGACGGTTACTCGACACAAAAGCGATCTCCATACCAGAGAAAAAGGCCGAGAACACCATAGAGATGATAAGTCCAATGATAAGATTTGTCATGGCTTGTAATTTGATTTCTGTGTCGCTGCTCTACGCGTTGCCGCCGGCCGCTGCGAGGGAGCTGATTGAGTTTCGGTAGCTTGAGTGCCCGATGTCGACGGCTGGTTGGGCGCGGCAGACTGTTGCGCGCCGTTTCCTGACTGCTGAGCACTGCTGTCATCGTTCTCCATATCGCTGGTTTGGAACGAGCCGACAGAGTTACTGACCTCGTAGTGCTGCATCTTTTCATCACTCCTGAAGTAAGTTCCTTCTAAAGTTCTTTCGGGAGTTACCAAGCGAGAGAACTTATAGGAATAAAACTCATGACGAATACCGTCCCAGAAAAGCTCTTCACTATTGAAGATAAGACCATTGACATTACGAATGGACACACGTCCTCGTAACTCCCAAAGCTTCTGCTGGTCATAGTACCAAGCCGTATCCGCCTGAATATGTCCCTGTATGTGGAAGGTGTTGTCATATTGCTCCATAAAGATGCCTTTCTCGAAAATCCAGCGCGAAGGATTCTTAATGGTATTTACCTCCCAGCGTTCAGATACTATGCGGTATTTAATGACGCCTGAGTCTGATATCAAGGTATTGACACCATAGCTCACCATCATTGATGCGGAATCTCGGTCGCGGACAGCAGGAGCCGTGTGCGATTTATGTTCTGTACATGAACATATAAATAATATGCACCAGGAAACTTGTAGTAGAAGTACTACCACCCTCCCCTTATTCTGATATGGATACATATCACTTGTCACTTGCCTCTTAGTCAACTTTCCACTTAGCAAACCAACGCTCGTTGAATGTCAGTCCTATATTGATGCGGAACGTATTCTCCGTGATATAACCTTTTGCTGCAGAACGCACCCATTGACCACTGATGTTAATCATTGAGCGTGATACCGGAATGCCAAAACCCGCACTCATTGTCAGTTCTGAAGGGCCGTCGGTTCCTTTTATTTTAAAATAAGGTGTAGCGTACGATACTCCGAACCTATAGTGCACCTGTGACAGGAATTTACGACTCATGGGGTTGGGAATCCAGTCAACACCCGTAACCACCTTGTGACGGTCTTTATAATAATTGCCCGTCATGGTGTAACCGCTGCTGTCATAGACGGGGTAATCCAATGCTCCCCAGCGCTGCAGAGAGTAGTCGGCGCCTACCGTCAGACGATTTTTGTGCAACAAGGTAGCACCGAGACCAAACGCCCAAGGCATGCTGAAAGCGTTATCCAAAGCCTTGGGTGCCTCGGCACTACTGGTATTCGTCTGAGGATTGGTCGTAACTGTCTGCACCTCTGCCCTCGCATTCAACTTATGCCCTATGCTAGTTACAAAACCTACTGTCAACAAGTTATCCGGATTGAGCAGATGCTGCCATTGTGCACCGAAGTCAAGCTTATAGCTATGAATGGAGGCGGTGTATGAACGTGTCACGATATTGACTGTGGCATCACTGTTAACAACGACTACCGCTTTGTCGTAATTTCCCCAAAAGTAGGAAAAGTTAAAACCAACCGAAAAACCCTTGGCAAACTCCCAACCTAAACCTAAGAACAGCTGTGAGAAACCACCGTCACCTGAGTATCCTTCTGATGTAGAGGTGGTATTATCGACGCTTTCGTAGTCATAGCCAATGCTTGAAAAGGGAACAAATCCAACTCCCAGACCTACATTTTTCAGAAGTCGGAAAGAAGCCACCCCGTAGTCGAAGTTTCCCGTCTTGGTATTAAGACTCTTACCGCCTTCCTTCATGTTCGTAATCTTACCTGACATTCCTATATCAAAGAGCATGGTAAGAGAATCAACTGCCGAGTACGATGCAGGATTCTGCATGTTAATCTGTCGTCCATTGCGAACACCGAAAGACAAGCCGCCCATTCCACGTGTTGAACCCAATGACTGGTCTGCCAATACTCCTAATCCGTACTGGCTATAAGGTGACAGTGTACTGCTCTCCTGAGCCATCGCCTTAACGGAAATCATTCCTATCAGGAGTACCCCAAATATTCGTTTATTCATTTATTATCATTTAGTCAATTCAATTTCAGCCTGCAAATTTATTGAAAAAAAACGAAATAAAAGCACGTTAAGTGGAAAATATAGTTTAATTTTGCATCGTGAAACATTTTAAAATCATTTTTAATGCTCTCAGAGGGGTCATAACAGCGATTTTTTTTGTTACTGTGTCACCTGTATGGGCAGGAGTCGAACAAGCTGATTCGATTCGGATGGACTCTGTCGAAATCAGCTTGCTGACATGCGAGCCTCATGACGAGGTCTATAGTTTATATGGTCATACTGCCATCCGTTATCACGACTTGCGACCTGGCGGAATTGATGCTGCGTTCAACTATGGTGTCTTCAATTTTCATGCACCATATTTCATTCTGCGCTTTGTCTTTGGCATAACCGATTACGAGTTAGGTGCCTATCCTTTTAGGTTGTTCAAAGAGGAGTACCGACGTTTTGGCAGTAAAGTCACGGAACAGGTTTTAAACTTGACTGACGACGAGAAGCTTCAACTGGCGCTGGCGTTAGACAAAAACCTCGAACCTGGCAACACCGTCTATCGCTACAACTACTTCTATAACAATTGCACTACAAAGGCAAGAGACATCATAGAGCAATGCATAAACGGGAAAGTGTTATACGCTGAGAATGAAAGCGATACAAAAACGTTTAGAGCGTCTATCCACGAATTGACAAAAGACCATCCTTGGGCACGCTTTGGCAACGATTTGCTCCTGGGCATCAAAGCCGATTTACATACTTCCCAACGGGAGCAAGAGTTTCTCCCCGGCAACCTTTTGAACGATTTCAACCAGGCAAGGATTCTTGCTGGAAGCGCTCGCCCCTTAGTGAAAGAACAACGCATAGCCGTTCCTGCTGGGGTACAAATCACGCAGCCAGGATTCCCCCTTTCTCCCCTCACATGTGGACTGATACTGCTGGGCGTTTCTCTTATCATCTTTGTCATAGAATTTCAAAACAGGAAAGCATTCCTCTTATGGGATGTCCTGCTTATGTTGTTATCAGGAAGCCTTGGTGTTGTCCTCTTCCTAATGCTCTTTTCCCAGCACCCCACAGTGAGCCTCAATCTCCAGATTCTGTTTTTCAATCCCATCCATTGGTTTTTCCTATGGAAAGTGTTAAAGAAACGAAAGACGCGTTATTGGATTTCCAACATCTTCCTCTTCGTTGCTTTCGCTATAGGCGGTCTGTTCCAATGTTATGCTGAAGGTCTCTGGTGTTTGGCATTATCTTTGCTGTTACAGAGTTACATCCATTTACGAACACAAACAAGATGAGAAGCCCAGGTTTTCTTACTCCACCTCAGAGAGAGAGGCATGTTCAAAGCATTTTTGCCTCAAAAATCAACAACGAAAGTATTTTTTTTACTTTTGGCTCTTCACTTTTCACTTTTTTTCGTACCTTTGCACCCCGTAATATAATAATAAGGTAAATTAGTATAAATAAAATATGAATTTTAACCAGTTTCTACGCTCGTTGTTCGGCGACAAAGCGTCACGCGACAACAAGCTTATCCGCCCCTTTGTTGAGCAGGTGAAAAATATTTATCCTTCCATGCAGCAGTTGTCAAATGACGAACTGCGCCAACGCACCAAGGAGCTTCAACAACAAGTACAATCTTCGGCCAACGAGCAGAAAACCGAGATAGAACGACTAAAGGCAACTATTGAGGAAACGCCAATAGACGAGCGTGCCGACATCTTTGCCCAGATTGACAAACTGGAGAAAGAGGTGCTCGAAATTTATGAGGAGGCCCTTAACAACGTGATGCCTGAAGTCTTCGCCATTGTCAAAGAGACTGCACGTCGTTTCGCCGAGAACGAGGAGACCATTGTTACTGCCACCGACTTCGACCGCGAGTTGGCAGCAGACCCCAAGAAGGACTTTATCACCATTGACGGTGACAAGGCAATCTATCATAACCATTGGACTGCTGGTGGCAATGACCTGAAGTGGGAAATGATACACTACGACGTTCAGCTGTTTGGTGGTGTCGTACTGCACCAGGGAAAGATTGCTGAAATGGCAACCGGTGAAGGTAAAACGTTAGTCGCTACCCTACCGGTATTCCTTAATGCGCTGACTGGCAATGGCGTTCATGTCGTTACCGTCAACGACTACCTGGCTAAGCGTGACTCTGAGTGGATGGGACCGCTCTATATGTTCCACGGTCTCAGTGTTGACTGTATCGACAAACATCAGCCTAACTCGCCTGAGCGCCGCAAAGCTTATCAGGCCGACATCACCTTCGGTACCAATAATGAATTTGGTTTCGACTATCTGCGTGACAACATGGCTATTTCGCCCAGCGACCTCGTACAGCGTGCTCACAACTATGCCATCGTCGATGAGGTCGACTCGGTGCTGATTGATGATGCCCGTACACCTCTGATTATCTCCGGTCCTGTTCCCAAGGGTGACGACCAGATGTTTGAGGAGTATCAGCCACTTGTCGAACGCTTGGTGGGTGTGCAACGCCAGCTGGCTACGCAGTATCTGGCTGAGGCAAAACAGAAGATTGCTGATGGCCGCGAAAAGAACGACCAGAAGCTACAAGAAGAAGGCTTCCTCTCACTGTTCCGCTCGTTCAAGGCTATGCCTAAAAACAAACCCCTCATTAAGTTCCTTTCTGAGGACGGCATCAAGACTGGACTGCAGAACACGGAGAACACCTATATGGAGAATAACAACCGCCGCATGCCCGAAGCTATCGAGCCTCTTTACTTCGTGGTTGACGAGAAACTTAAGTCTTGCGACTTGACGGATAAAGGTACTGCGTGGTTGGCAAATCAAGTCAATGACAAAGACCTCTTCGTGCTGCCTGACATCGCTGCTGAGTTGTCTGCACTCGAGGGCAACACAAAGCTTTCTGACGAAGAACGCGTCAACCAGAAAGACGAGGCCTTGCAGCACTATGCCATACAGTCTGAGCGCGTACACACATTACAGCAGCTGTTGAAAGCCTACTGCATGTTCAATAAGGATGACGACTACGTTGTTATAGACGGCGAGGTGAAGATTGTCGATGAACAGACTGGCCGTATCATGGAGGGACGCCGCTGGTCCGACGGTTTGCACCAGGCTGTCGAAGCCAAGGAGCATGTAAAAGTGGAGGCTGCCACCCAGACTTTTGCTACCATCACGCTGCAGAACTACTTCCGCATGTACCACAAACTGGCTGGTATGACAGGTACTGCTTCTACTGAGGCTGGCGAGTTCTGGGATATCTATAAGCTCGATGTGGTTGAGATTCCAACCAACCGCCCTGTCATCCGCGATGACATGGACGACCGTATCTATAAGACGGCTCGCGAGAAATATCGCGCTGTCATCGAAGAGGTGGTTCGTCTGCGCAATGCAGGACGCCCAACCCTGATTGGTACGACCAGTGTGGAGATTTCTGAGTTGCTGAGCCGTATGCTCGACATGTACGTCAATCCTGAAACGGGCAAGCGTGAAGGCATTCCTCATCAGGTTCTGAATGCTAAGCTACACCAGAAGGAGGCTGACATCGTTGCTCTGGCTGGTCAGTCAACGAATGGCAAGGGTGCTGTCACCATTGCTACCAACATGGCTGGTCGAGGAACTGACATCAAGCTGTCGCCAGAAGTAAAGGCTGCTGGTGGTCTGGCTATCATCGGCACTGAGCGTCACGAGTCACGCCGTGTCGACCGTCAGTTGCGTGGTCGTTCGGGACGTCAAGGTGACCCGGGCTCTTCGTTGTTCTTCATCTCGTTGGAGGACAAACTGATGCGTCTGTTCGGTTCTGAGCGTATTGCTACTGTGATGGACAAGCTGGGCTTCAAGGAAGGCGAGATGCTGGAGAGTCCCATGATTAGCAAACAGGTGGAACGTGCCCAGAAGAAGGTTGAAGAGAACAACTTCGGTATTCGTAAGCGCCTGCTGGAGTACGATGACGTGATGAACAAACAACGTACCGTTGTCTATTCCAAGCGTCGCCACGCCTTAATGGGTGAGCGTATTGGTATGGACATCTCCAATACCATCTGGGATCGCGTTGTCAACATCATTGAAAGCAACGACTACGAAGGCTGCAAGGAACAGTTCATCAAGATATTCGCAATGGAGTGTCCTTTCTCAAGCGACGAGTTCATCAACAAAGACCGTGAGCAGCTCTGCGAAGAGGTCTTCCAGGTTGCGATGGGTAACTTCAAGCGCAAGATGGAGCACATCCAGGAAACGGCAATGCCTGTTATCAAGCAGGTCTATGAAAATCAGGGACAGCTTTACGAGCGCATCGTCGTTCCCCTGACCGATGGTCGCAAGATGTACAACATACCTTGTAACCTTAAGGAGGCTTACGACACCGAGTGCAAGTCGGTAGTCAAGGAGTTTGAAAAGCAGATATTGCTCCATATTATTGATGAAGCATGGAAGGAGAACCTCCGTGAACTGGACGAATTGAAACACTCTGTTCAGAATGCCTCTTACGAGCAGAAAGACCCGCTGCTCATATTTAAACTTGAGAGCGTCAAGTTGTTCGACAACATGGTTAACACCATGAACAATCGCTCCGTCTCAATTCTTATGCGTGCCCAGATTCCGGAAATGCAGCAAGTACAGGAAGCCGCTCCCGAGCAGCACACCCAGCGCCAGCAGTACACGGAGTCGAAGCAGCAGTTGGGAACCGAGCAACTCACAGACCCCAATCAGGCTGCCGCAGCTGCTCATGACACGCGAGCCCAACAGCCTCGCACGCCCATCATTAAGGATAAGTTGCCAGGTCGTAACGACCCCTGCCCCTGCGGTTCCGGCAAGAAGTTCAAGAACTGTCACGGTCGCGGTCTAGTGTAATAACTAGGAATACTAGGAATACTAGAAAACTAGAAAAACTAGAAAAACTAGAAAAAAAATGATTAAAATCGAAAATCTCAAAAAGCAGTTTGGCGATACTGTTGCCTGCGATATCCCCTTGTTCACCATCAACAAGGGTGATATCCTCGGTCTTGTAGGAAACAACGGAGCTGGCAAAACCACGCTCTTCCGTTTGTTGCTCGACTTGTTGCAGCCCGATGGCGGTGCCGTCACCTATTGTCTTTCTGCTGCACCCGACTCACCTGCTACCACTCCTGAAGACGCTGCGCAAGGCGTCTTCATCAACCCTGCAACGTCTGAGGCATGGAAACCGTATGTCGGTGCATATATTGACGAAGGTTTTCTGATTGATTTCCTTACTCCTGAAGAGTATTTCTCTTTCTTGGGTAAGATTTCGGGCATCAATCAAGCTGAAGTTGACGAACGCCTGACGCGTTTCGAGCGCTTTTCTGGTGGTGAGATTTTTGGTCAGAAGAAACTCATACGCAACCTCTCTTCTGGCAACAAGATGAAGGTCGGTATCATCTCTGCGCTGCTGCGCCGTCCTGATATCGTCATCCTTGACGAGCCTTTCAACTTTCTTGACCCCACGAGCCAGCTGTTGCTGAAACACCTGCTGACTGAATACGCCGACGAGACAGGCTCCACGATTCTCATATCCAGTCACAACTTGCAACACACCGTTGACATCTCCACGCGCATCGCTCTCTTGGAGCATGGCAGCATCATTCGTGACTTGCCCAACCACGAAGGCAGCGCTTCTGCCGAATTGCAAGAGTACTTTGGAGCCTAAGTCTCTTTAGGGGTTATACGCATCTTTGTTGTAGAATGACATGATGTCATCAAGCATGCGTTTGGCTTCCACCGCAGGACTGTCAGGGTCAAGTTCTATGGCCTGAATATAACAGTTGATGGCTTCATGCCATAACCCCTGCTTCCTGTAAGCATTGCCTTGCTGATAATACGCTTCTGCTGTCAAGGGTCAATTACTTATAGTATTCCTTCTTGCCTGCGGCAAGGGTATTTTTCATCAGCGAACAGATGGTCATCGGACCGACACCTCCAGGGACGGGCGTGATGAATGAGCACAAAGGTGCCACCTCGTCAAATTTCACATCGCCATTGAGACGGAAGCCGCTCTTCCTTGTTGCATCAGGCACACGGGTGGTACCGACATCAATGATGACGGCGCCCTCTTTCACCATGTCGGCAGTGACAAAGTCGGGCTGTCCGATGGCTGCAATGATGATGTCAGCCTGACGACACTCTTCCTTCAGCGTTTTCGAGCGCGAATGACAGACGGTAACGGTTGCATCGCCATATTGCTTTTGCATCATCAGCTGAGCCATAGGCTTACCAACGATGTTGGAGCGACCGAGGATGACACATTTCTTACCTGATGTCTGGATGTTGTAGCGTTTCAGCAGGGTGATGATGCCAAGCGGTGTGGCTGAGATGAAACAAGGCAGACCGATAGCCATGCGTCCCACGTTGATGGGATGGAAGCCGTCGACATCCTTGCGGTAGTCTATCGCCTCGATGATTTTCTGCTCGTCAATGTGCTTGGGCAGGGGCAGCTGAACGATGAATCCGTCAATGTCTTCGTCGCGGTTCAGCTTATCTACACAGTCCAGGAGTTCGCGCTCGCTGATGGTGTCCTCGTAGCGGATGAGGGTACTCTTGAAACCACAAGCCTCGCAAGCCAACACCTTGTTCTTTACGTAGGTTTCGCTGCCTCCGTCGTGACCAACCAACACTGCTGCCAAGTGGGGCTGCTTGCCACCTCTGGCGACAATCTCCTTTACCTCTTCTGCAATTTCTGCCTTAATGGCTGTAGCTGTGGCCTTTCCGTCAATCAGTTGCATATTTTTTTTCGAGTTTTAATTTCTTACATCATACTTCTCACTTCATACATCTTCAGAACTTCGGCATTCCGCCTTTCATGTTCTTCATCATGTTTGCCATCTGTGCCATGCGCGAGTTGCCTCCTCCTGCTACCATGTGCATCACCTTGCGGGTCTGGTCAAACTGCTTCATCAGACGGTTCACCTCTTCTATCTTCGTTCCGCTGCCCTTGGCAATACGCAGGCGGCGACTCTGATTGATGACGTCTGGATTTGCACGCTCCTTGGGAGTCATCGAGTTGATGATTGCCTCGATGCCCTTAAAGGCGTTATCGTCAATGTCCAGGTCTTTAATGGCCTTACCCACACCAGGAATCATCGAGGCGAGCTCCTTGATGTTACCCATCTTCTTGATTTGCTGAATCTGGCTCATGAAGTCGTCGAAGTCAAACTTGTTCTTACGGATCTTCTTCTCCAGACGCTTGGCTTCCTCCTCGTCGAATTGCATCTGAGCGCGTTCCACCAGCGAGACGACATCACCCATTCCGAGAATGCGGTCTGCCATGCGTTCAGGATGGAACACGTCTATGGCTTCCATCTTCTCGCCAGTACCGACAAACTTGATGGGCTTGGTGACTACGGTACGTATCGAGAGTGCTGCACCGCCACGGGTGTCACCATCGAGTTTTGTCAGCACTACGCCGTCAAAATCCAAACGGTCATTAAATTCCTTAGCGGTATTGACAGCGTCCTGACCAGTCATCGAGTCAACGACAAACAGCGTCTCGTCAGGAGTGACAGCCTGCTTCAGTGTCGAAATCTCGTTCATCATCTCCTCGTCTATAGCCAGACGGCCAGCGGTATCAATGATGACGACGTTATAGTTTTTCGCCTTTGCTTCCTTGATGGCGTTGTGGGCAATCTCCACCACGTTCTTGTTGTCGGGCTCCGTATAGACAGGCACGCCAATGCTCTCGCCCACCACCTTCAGCTGTTCGATGGCTGCAGGACGATATACGTCACAGGCTACCAGCAGCGGACTCTTGTGCTGACGTGTCTTCAGCATGTTAGCCAGCTTACCCGAGAAGGTGGTCTTACCGGAGCCTTGCAGACCCGACATCAGGATGATAGCCGGACGGCCTTCCAGCTTCAGGTCTACTGCCTTTCCACCCATCAGTTCTGCCAGCTCGTCGTGCACCAGCTTCACCATCAGCTGTCCTGGTTTGATGGCTGTCAGCACGTTCATGCCCAGCGCCTTCTGCTTTACGGTATCGGTGAAAGTCTTGGCAACCTTGTAGTTGACATCGGCATCCAACAAGGCTTTGCGCACATCTTTCAGGGTTTCCGCAACGTTAATCTCGGTGATTTTCCCTTCACCCTTCAGTATCTTGAACGACCGTTCAAGTCTCTCGCTTAAATTCTCAAACATAATATATACGTATATTTTTGGTGTGCAAAGGTACAAAGAAAAAATGGAGTTACCAAATAGTCCGTCCGTTTTTTCATCACGACACCACTTCGTCCATCACGACGTCATGCGTCTCCGACGGAACGTCAGCCACACGCTGGAAGGGGAAGCAGACACCTATCAGACGAGGTGAGGGGTGAGAAGTTGAAGCTGTGAGGTGTCTGCCGAGGAAGCGGTCGTAATAACCCTTCCCCCTACCCAACCGGTGGCAGGCAGCATCGAAGGCTACGCCGGGTATCAGGGCGACATCTATCTGTTCTTCAGCAGCGAAGAGAGGTCCCGTGGGCTCCATGATGTGGAAAGCTCCCTCAGCCATCTCGTCACGAGACGTGTAGCAGTGCAACTCCATAGTCTCGTCACCCGTCACCTTCGGCAACAGCACCGTCTTGCCGCTCGTTGCCAGCATGTCGAGCAACGGACGTATATCTACCTCGTCGGGCAGAGGCCAATATGCCATAACGACCTTGGCATCAGCAAGCAGTGATGACAGGCGGCGACAGACGTCGGCTGACAACGACGGCAACTGGTCGGCATGTCGCTGCTTGGCCTGACGCATCAGCTGGCGCAGCTGTGGTTTGGTGAGGGCTTCCGACTGACGGACAGAGTACTCGCAGCCACAATACTGTTGGTTGTAGAAGTGATATTCCTTGAGCAGTTGGTTGCGACGGTCCTGCAGCCCACCCTTGCGCCAGTTCTGTGGCCAGAAGCTGACGCTGCCTGATGGCTGTTGTGCGTTGACTGTCTCTGCCGCCATAAGCCCTGCCCTGTTCACCTGTTCCAGATTCTTCCAGCGGCTCGAAGCCAGTGTTGTGGCAAAGAATGTCATTCCCAGCTCCTGTGCCTTCCTTGCCGTCGCCAATAGCCGAAGCGTAAAACACTGTTCACAGCGCCGACCGCGTTCGGGTTCTGACTCCAGTCCGCTGACACCCCGTTGCCAAGCCTCATGGTCGTAGTCACCGTCTATCCACCTGATGCCCAGCGACTCCGCATGCCGCTTGCTTTCCTCCTTACGGATGCAATACTCCTGTTGCGGATAGATATTAGGATTATAATAGAATATGGTTGGCTTCACACCGTGCTGTAGCAGCCACTCGACAATAGCCGAGGAGCAAGGAGCGCAACAGGCGTGCAACAGGACCTCACGACATCCTTCTGGAATGATAATGGCAGCAGACTTCATTTATTTGCAAGAGTTAACTGTCATAATTCCTGCCCCAGAATCTGCTCTGCGTGCTCCTTGGTCTTAATCTGCTTACCCTGCAAGATCTGCTCGATGATGCCCTCTTCGTTAATAACGAAGGTGGTACGAATGGTGCCCATCACCTTCTTGCCGTACATCGACTTCTCTCCCCAAGCACCCATTGCCTCCAGCAGCGTGTGGTCCACATCAGCAATCAGCGGGAAGGGCAACTGATGCTTCTCCTTGAATTTCTGGTGCGAGGCGGCAGAGTCTTTGCTCACGCCCACCACCTCGTAGCCTGCTCCCTGCAATGCCTCGTAATGGTCGCGCAGGCTGCAAGCCTCAGCAGTACATCCGCTGGTATTGTCCTTCGGGTAGAAATACAGCACCAGCTTGCGACCCTTGTAATCACTCAGACGGATGTCCCGTCCCTGTTCGTCCTTGCCCAGAATCTCGGGCGCCTTGTCTCCAATGTTCATATTGTTGCTGTTAATTGAATCTGCTTTTGAAGCACATTTTTACTATCTGATAAAGTTCATGCCCTGCCACTCTTCACGCTCGGGATAGTCAGGGGTGCCGTTGGCGTGGATTTTCTTCAGCAGCCAAGCCATGTTGTCAGCCAATGTGCGCATGGTCTGCATTCCCTCGGTGTCCTGAGTCACTTCGCCTGGTGCCATACCGTAGGCGATGTTCCAATACTGTGAGGTCACCACGGGCATGTTCATCATCTCGAACATCATGTTCAGTGTCTGGTAGGTTGCCGAAGCACCACCACGGCGACAAACGGCAACTGCTGCCGCAGGCTTGTTCTGAACCTTGGCTCCAGAGAAGAAGGCACGTTGAAGAACAGCCATCACCGCTCCGTTGGGCTGACCGTAATAGACGGGCGAGCCTACGATGAGCGCATCGGCCTCGTTAAGCTTCTCTACGATACGGTTGCAGATGTCATCATCGAAGACACAACGACCCAGTTGTTTCATCCGGCACTGTCCGCAGGCAATACAGCCACGGACGGGCTTGTTGCCCAACTGCATGATTTCAGACTCTACACCATTTTTCTCTAACCTGTTGGCAATCTCTGTGAGTGCCGTAAACGTGTTGCCTTTCTTGTTAGCACTTCCGTTTAATAAAAGTACTTTCGTCATATATTTACAATTCTATCCATGTCGCGCCATGACTTCGTGGCATAACCGCCATCGGCAGATTTTTGTCTTTGAATATTGAACTTTGTTGCAAAAGTAGTCAATTTTGATGAATTTCGGAGATAATTTCGTAACTTTGTGCCCGTTTTTATGATGATTTATGAATTACCGAATATGAAGCATAGCATACTTTTCGTTTGTCACGGGAACATCTGTCGCAGTCCAATGGCGGAGTTCGTGATGAAGCATTTGGTGAAGGAGGCAGGGGTGGCTGATGATTTCTATATTGAGTCGGCAGCGACATCAACAGAAGAGATCGGCAACAGCGTCTATCCGCCAGCGCGTAGGAAGTTGGCAGAGCACGGCATCGGGTGTCAAGGCAAGACGGCCCGACAGATGACTCGCTCAGACTATGACCGCTTCGAACTGCTGGTGGGCATGGACTCTTGGAACATCCGCAACATGAACCGCATCTGTGGTGGCGACCCTGACGGAAAGATTGTGAAGCTCATGGACTATACCGACAGGCCAGGCGACGTTGCCGACCCTTGGTACACAGGCGACTTCGAAGCTACGTGGCGAGATGTACTGGAAGGATGCCAGGAACTGTTGGACGAACTTCTCTGACACTGTCTGTTTCCAAGCCATCAGTCAATCTTTTTTATCACCTTGGCTGGAACACCTCCAACTAAATCTTATTAAATCCTTTTGCAAAGGTACTCATTTTTGCCCGATTATTCGTAATTTTGCCCGCATTATTAGATTACATTAACGACCAAGATGGATTTCTCGGCATACATACAGAGTGAGTGGGCGTGGGTGGTGCTGGCAGTGATGGCTGTCTTTGTTGGCATGTCAAAGACGGGCGTTCAGGGACTGGCTATCCTCACCGTCCCGCTGCTGGCAATGACCTTCGGAGCCAAGCCGTCAACGGGACTGATGCTGCCCGTGCTGTGCTTTGCCGATGTCATCGGTGTCAGCTACTATCGCCGTCAGGCAGAGTGGAGATACATCATCCGACTGCTGCCAATGGCGGTTGCAGGTTTCTTCCTCGCCCTCTGGGTTGACAACATGATACCCGCCTCGGAGTTTAAGCACTTGATGGGAGCCTGCCTCGCCCTGGTGCTGGCGGTGATGCTCTGGAGTCAGTGGCGGGGTAAGGAGAACATGCTGATAGACTCGTGGTGGTACAGTCCGCTGTTCGGACTGCTTGGTGGCTTTACCACAATGATAGGAAATGCAGCAGGACCGGTGATGGCTATCTACTTGCTGTCCACGCGTATGCCCAAGTTGGCATTCGTTGGCACCAATGCGTGGTTCTTCCTCTGTGTCAATTTCCTGAAGCTGCCTTTCCAACTGTTTGCGTGGCACAACATCAACCTGACCACGCTAGCCATAGATGCCTGTGCCATACCCTTCGTGCTGATAGGCGCATTCGTGGGCGTCCGGATTGTAAAATTCCTGCCAGAACGCGGCTTCCGCATCTTCACCACCATAGTAACCATTATCAGCGTCCTTGCGATGCTGCTTGTATAACACCTCAAAAACACCGAATGATATACCTCAAAAACACCGAATGATATACCTCAAAAAACAAGATTTCCTTGCTTTAATCCATCCTTGACATAGAATTTTATGCCATATACCATTAGGTTGCCTTAAAGATTAGTCCTCTTAAAAGGCAAAAGCAGTGTTC